>Ga0154903_111_pt1 | contig 37944 bp, 40 predicted proteins | sample Rifle2008BG19ft_FD_105584 | JGI IMG/M metagenome (GOLD analysis project Ga0154903, IMG submission 105584) | Euryarchaeota archaeon RBG_19FT_COMBO_56_21
ATCCTGTCGAACCTGCCCGGTCTCAGCAGGGCTTCATCGAGTATGTCCGGTCTGTTCGTTGCGCCAATGATCTTCACCTCACCGAGTGGGTTGAACCCATCCAGCTCTGCGAGGAGCTGCATCAATGTCCTCTGGACCTCGCGGTCGCCGGATGTGGCGAGCTCGAGTCTCTTGGCTCCAACGCTGTCGATTTCATCAATGAACACTATCGATGGCGCCTTCAGCCTCGCGAGGTCGAATAGCTCCCGGACTAGCCTCGCGCCCTCTCCGATATACTTCTGAACGAGCTCTGATCCTACGAACCTGATGAACGTGGCGTTGGTCTGCTTCGCGACTGCCTTAGCAAGCAGCGTCTTGCCAGTGCCTGGCGGGCCGACCAGCAGGACCCCCTTCGGGGGGTCAATGCCGACTTTCTTGTATAGCTCCGGCCTCAGAAGTGGGTCCTCAACTGCCTCCCTTACCTCCAAGATCTGATCTTGAAGTCCTCCGATGTCGTCATACGCAGTGTCCGGCTTCGAGATGATCTCGGCGCCCACGACGATCGGATCTAAAGATGGCGGTAGAACTCCCATGACCGCGAGGGTCTGCTTGTTGAGCGCCACTCGCGCGCCAGCTAATAGAAGATCTGGGGATACGTAGTCCGATGTGGTGACGATGAAATCGGGACCCGTCGAGCTCTTCACGACGACCCGACCGTCTGCGAGAATGTCTTTGATCTGTCCGATGATGAGTGGAGGTGCCTTCAGCCTTTCCAACTCCGCCTTGAGCCTCTTGAGCTCCTTCTGAAGCCGTATGAGCTCTCCCTCGACGAACCTCTTCTCACCCTCGACCCGGCGAGACTCTTCAACTAGCTCGAGGTTCCGCTCCTCAAGAACTGAAACCTTCCTGTGTATCTCCTCGAGCATCGGGCTGTGTGGTTGGTCCTGGTCCAATGTTGTGCACCTCGTTTGAGTCCGTCCAATCCAGCTTCTAATTATATAAGGTTAAATAGTCTATTTATTCTTTGGCGTTGTAATTCAGATGTGTGGTTTTGATGATATGCGAACTCTGTGGCAAGAACGTCACTTTCACTAGGAAAGTGACGATTGAGGGCGTACAACTTGAAGTATGCGCCGAATGCGCTAAGTTCGGCATCGAGGCGAAGAAACAGGTCCCAAAGGAGGAAGCGCCCAAGCCCGTTATCGCGCAGAGGCTCGAGGTGAGAGAGCGGCGCTCGCGATCCGTGGACGTGCTGGAGGCCACGGAGAGGGAGGAACTCGTCGATGATTTCGCGGTCCGCATACGAGATGCACGCTCAAAGAAAGGCATGACGCAGAAGGACCTCGCGATGAAGATCAACGAGCGGTTGACGGTTTTGGGCAAGATCGAGACAGGCGACATGCGACCGGACGACAAAATCATAGGAAAACTCGAACGGGAGCTTGGCATCAAGTTGAAGGAGAAGGTCGTGGACACACCAGTAGCCAAAGGAATGAGTTCATCGACTCTGACCCTCGCCGACCTGATAAACATGCAGAAAGACTGAAGCTAAGGCATCAGATGGTCACGGCTGAGAATCTCTGACTCGGCTCTCTGAATGAACGCGCTGTCCAACGAAAGACCGTAGTCGGACGCGACCAAGAGGGCTGCCGGTTCGACATCTATGCCCAGCATCTCCTGTTTCTTGTTAACCTTGGATACGACCTCTCTCTTCGGGACTGATCTCACTTTGACGATCTTCTCGACAATCTCGGAGAACAGATCGGCTTTGCTCTTCGAGGCCTGCTCGAGAACCTCCTTTGAAGGCTTGAAGTCCAGCGGGACCTCGACGGATCTCAGGTCGAAAGTCGGCATAATGTGCCCGTTCTTCCGCTGGAGATATCCACCTGTGAGACTCACATCAAGAAGCTTCTGTGCTTCTTTCGGTGAGAACCATCTGAGGTCGAACGATGCGGATGACACGAACTCCTGTTCCGTGAGAGACTCCTTTCCCTTGCGTCTGAAGAGTGCGGTAATGCTTCTCTGAAGATCACTCATTGCTCCCGAATCCCCCGACATCTCCTGCCACAATGTAGTCCACTCCGAGCTGCTCGAGCTTCGAGCGCTCGGACATCGGCGCGAAGACCCCAAGAGAGATTCCGAGCTGCTTCTTCACAGCTGCCGCCTCGCTGGCCAGCACATCCGGGACGAACATTTCGGTGATGCCGATGTCGCGAACGTCCCGGGCGAGCGAGAGAAAGGTCCTTCCAGCAATGCCTTCATCAAAACCCACGATCCCATCCCGGTAGTCTACTTTGAGGTAATGTTTTCGGAGAGCTTAAAGGCTCCTCTGATGTCATCAAAGCTCGAAAGAGTCCCGGTCCCGATGACGCACTTCTCCGCACCCGTGATCAGCATGTCGATGACGTTGTTCGCAAACCGGACTCCGCCCTCATAGAACGTCGGAATTGTCTCGCAGACCTCCTGCACGACACCGAGCTGCGGCCTGTTGCGTTCGATTCCGTCCATGTCTGCGAGGTACAACTTCTCAATCTTGTCCGATACCTTAGAAACCATCTCGGCGACCTCGCGGCGCGTGAGCGCGCGCGCGCCGATCGTACCTGACGTAAGACCGATTACGTCGTATCTGGTAAGAGAACGTCTTCTGATCTCGACGTAAGGTACTGCAATCATAGGCAAACTCCGCGTGAGCGAGGAGGACGTAGATAAAACGTCGTACTCCATAGGAAGCAGACGAAGCGACGCTTCGTGTGCCCTTCGAAGACCGTCCGGAAAGCATGGTTTCGGGCGGGAACCTGACGGATAATGCCAATTGTTAATTAACCACGTCAGGAATTGACCGTGCATGGCGCTCGCGAACAAGAAGCTCTACACCATCACGGCGTTGATAGTGATATTGGCCATCGCCCTTGCGACGGTCGCGTGGTTGGTGCTGACCTACAACAGCCTGGTCCGTGAGAATGAGAAAGTGGACAGCCAATGGGCACAGGTGCAGAACCAGTATCAGAGGAAGATCGACCTCATACCGACGCTCGTGTCCACTGTGGGCGCGTACCAGCAGTTCGAAGCCTCAACCCTGACGAACATAACTCAGCTCAGAACTCAGTGGATGAACGCCACTACCACAGAGGACCAGGTCAATGTCACGAATCAGCTTGACTCTCAATTGGCCACCATCATTGTCACCTACGAGAACTACCCGGAGCTGCAGTCGATAACAGCTGTGAGGGATCTCATCTATGAGCTCACGGGAACGGAGAACAGAATCTCGGTCGAACGTATGCGCTACAACGAGTATGTCCAGGATTTCAACGCGCACATCAAATCGTTCCCTGCTAGCTTTGTCGCGGGATGGGGAGACTTCGAGGAGAGGGAATACTACCAGAGCCCCAACGCGCCTCCTCCACCTTGAACATGAGAGCTCTGGCAGCGCCTGCATTGGTACTGCTTGCTCTGGTCCTCAGCCAAGGAACAGCCTCGGCGGAGTACCCGACGCTAGTCTACTACGTCACGGACCAAGTTGGAGTACTAACAAGTTCCGAGGAATTTGACATCCAAAGCGTATGCGTTGAGGTTTACGAGCAGACCGGGGCTGAAATCGCAGTCCTGGTTGTCAACACGACCCTGCCGGACGGGATCGACATGTTCGCGGTCAAGACCTTCGAGCAGAATGGTCTCGGACAAGAGGGGGAGGACGATGGCCTCCTAATCCTGGTCTCCGTCGAGGAGAACGCATGGAGGATCGAGGTAGGGTATGGCCTAGAAGGAATCCTCCCCGATTCCAAGGTCGGCGATATTGTCACTGCCAACCTTGTACCCTATCTTGCCGTCTCGGACTACTACTCGGGATTGTACTACACGACTTACGCTGTGGGATTGGAGATAGTCACCAACTACAGCGGTACTCCACACACATCCGAATCGCAATACCCCATTCCCTGGATACCCTTGAAGACCTGGCAATTAGCTGTCGTCATCGGGGCAATCGTGGTCCTGGGAGTCCTGACCAAGGGCCGAGCGTTCCTCCTTTGGATGCTCTTTTCCCGGAACTGGGGCGGGGGAGGTAAGAACTGGGGAGGCGGGCGTTCTGGCGGGGGTGGGGCCAGAGGCAGATGGTGAGCACATTTCGACACTGAAACACCCGAACAGACAACGACAATCCTTATATAGAAGTTCTAACATATACGAAATCCCGACCGAGGAAATCGGTAACGGATTTAGACATATCCAGCATTCGGAAATGGAGGTGTCGATTTGATAGGCCAAACACCAATTCTAATACTGAAAGAAGGAACAAGGAGAGAGAAAGGCAAGGGCGCGCAATTCAGCAACATCAGTGCTGCTCGAGCCATCGCAGATTCGGTCCGCAGCACACTAGGCCCGAGGGGCATGGACAAGATGCTTGTGGATAGCATGGGCGACGTCGTCATAACCAACGATGGCGTGACGATACTGAAGGAGATCGATGTTGAGCACCCGGCGGCCAAGATGCTCGTCGAGGTTGCGAAGACCCAGGACGAGGAGTGCGGAGATGGCACGACCACCGCAGTAATCCTCGCTGGAGAGCTTCTGAAGAAGGCAGAGGCGCTGATCGAACAGAACGTCCACCCGACGGTCATATCCGGTGGATACAGGATGGCCGCACAGAAAGCCAGAGAAGTGCTCGACGACCTAGCCATCAACGTAACACCCAGTGACAGGGAGACCCTGAAGGACATCGCGCGCACGTCGATGATCTCGAAGAGCGTAGCGGCATCCAGGAACCTGCTCGCGGATGTGGCTGTGAACGCGGTCACGGCAGTCGCCGAGAAGAACAGCGACGGCAAGTGGGAAGTCGATGACGACAACATCCAGGTCGTCAAGAAGCAGGGAGGTTCGATGGACGACACCCATATGATCGCTGGCATAATTGTTGACAAGGAAGCAGTTCACCCGGCCATGCCGAAGAAGGTCGAGAACGCGAAGATCGCCCTAGTGGATTCTGCGCTCGAGGTCAAGAAGACCGAGATCGACGCGAAGATAGAGATCACCGATCCGAGCCAGCTGCAGGCGTTCCTGGCCGAGGAAGAGAACATGCTGAAGAAGATGGTCGAGAAGGTCAAATCCTCTGGCGCGAACGTCCTGTTCTGCCAGAAGGGGATTGACGATTTGGCCCAGCACTACCTCGGGAAGGAGAAAATCTACTCGGTCCGGAGGGTCAAGAAGAGCGATATGGAGAAGCTCGCGAAAGCGACTGGAGCCAACCTCGTCACCAAGCTGGACGACCTGACGGCGGACGATCTTGGCACCGCATGCCTCGTCGAGGAGAAGAAGATCGCGGACGACAAGATGACCTTCGTGACCGACTGCAAGAACCCGAAGGCTGTCTCGATCCTCATCAGAGGCGGGACAGAGCATGTGATTGATGAAATCGACCGCTCTCTCAACGATGCCATAAGCGTCGTCTCGGTCGCGTTCGAGGACGGAAAGCTCGTGACCGGTGGCGGATCGACAGCAATCGAGTTGGCCCTGAAGCTCAGGGACTACGCTGCATCCATCGGAGGTAGAGAGCAGATCGCGATTGACGCGTTCGCTTCTGCGATGGAAGTCGTTCCGACAGCCCTTTCGGAAAACGCTGGCCTTGACCCGATAGACGTGCTGATCGAGCTCAGGCAGGCCCACAAGGCCGGAAAGAAGTACGCAGGAATCAACGTCTTCACCGGCAAGGTCACCGACATGAAGAAAGAGAGGGTCCTAGAGCCCATAAGGGTCGGAAGACAGGCACTAAGCTCGGCCACTGACGCCGCGGTCATGATATTGAGGATCGACGATGTGATCGCTTCCAAGGGCGGAGGAGGCGGCAAAGGCCCGAAGGGACCCGACATGGGAGACGAGGGCGGAATGGACTGAAGCCCTCGCTCAAAACCCCTTTAGTTTCTTTGAAAAAGGCAACATGCTCAAGGCATCGAACGGTCTTGAGGCCATGGACATACATCGCCGGACTGGAGGTAGATGAGAGTGGCTGACGAGCAGCTCAATGAGTCGGCGGAGCCAGAAGAAGACGAACCCATGCAGAAGGAGCCCGAGGATCCGCTGGCGCTTCGTGACAAGAGAATTGCCGAGCTCACGAACGACCTGAAACGCCTCCAGGCCGAGTTCGAGAACTACAAGAAACGCGTTGAACGGACCGGCGATGAGCGTTTCAAGGCAGCGAACCAGAAGCTCATCGCAGACCTGCTGCCAATACTGGACTCGTTCGACAAGGCGTTGGAGAACACGAAGAATCCGGGGGACATCGAAGGCCTCAGAAGAGGGCTCCAGGGTCTCCACAAGCAGTTCCTTCAAACGCTTCAGAGAGAAGGCTTGAAGGAGATCCGAACTGACGGCAGATTCGACCCATTCCTGCACGAGGCGATGCTGCGGGAAGAGCGTGATGACGTCGAGGACGGCAAGATACTAGAGGTATACCAGAAGGGCTATGTCCTTTCGCAGAAGACCCTCAGGCCTGCGCGAGTGAAAGTCGCCCACCAGAAGGCTGCCGCGGAAACCCCCGAGGAAGCCGAGGCTCAGAATCACGATACACCAGATGACGATAGACTCAAGGATGAAGATCAAGAGTAGAGGTGAAATGGAATGGCAGAATCAAGAGGCAAGTTGATAGGAATTGATCTTGGAACCAGCAACTCCGCGGCCGCGGTAATGGAGGCGGGAAGGCCGACCATCATCCCGAGCGCAGAGGGCACCAGCCTGGGCGGAAAGGCGTTCCCGTCGTATGTAGCGTTCACGAAGGACGGGCAGATGTTGGTCGGCGAGCCTGCCAGGAGACAGGCTGTATCCAACCCCGAGGGCACGGTAATGGCAATCAAGAGGAAGATGGGGACGGACTACCGCGTGAAAGTCCATGGGAAGGAGTACTCCCCACAGCAAATATCGGCGTTCATATTGCAGAAGATAAAGCGGGACGCAGAGGCGTACCTCGGCCAGAAGGTCGAGAAGGCAGTCATCACCGTCCCTGCGTACTTCAATGACAACCAGAGGCAGGCGACCAAGGACGCAGGCATGATCGCTGGTCTCGAGGTCGTGCGAATTATCAACGAACCCACAGCCGCAGCCCTAGCGTACGGTCTTGACAAGGCTGAGAAGGACCAGAAGATACTGGTCTTCGATCTCGGCGGGGGAACACTCGATGTGACCATCATGGAGTTCGGCCAAGGGGTCTTCGAGGTCATATCCACGAGCGGGGACACGCAACTGGGTGGGACGGATATGGACAACGCACTGGTCGACTACATCTCCCAGGAATTCAAAGCTGACACGGGCATCGACATCTCGAAAGACAAGATGGCGGTTCAGCGGGTGCGCGAGGCCGGAGAGAAAGCGAAGATCGAGCTGTCGTCGACTCTCGAGACCGAGATAAACCTGCCATACCTGAGCGCGAACGCATCTGGGCCCAAGCATCTAACCATGAAGCTCACGAGAGCGAAGTTGGAAGATCTCGTCAGGCCTACGATCGAGCGCTGCAGGAAGCCTTCCTTGCAGGCGCTCGAGGACGCGAAACTGGGTGCTGACAAGATCGACAAGGTGATCCTGGTCGGCGGGCCGACCCGGATGCCAATCGTCCAGAAATTCGTTGAGAGCATCATAGGGCAGAAGATTGTCAGAGGCGTGGACCCGATGGAGTGCGTCGCAATGGGTGCGGCCATACAGGGAGGTGTGCTCGAGGGGACCGTCAAGGACGTGCTGTTGCTGGACGTCACCCCACTCTCGTTAGGTGTGGAGACTCTAGGGGGAGTGTTCCACAAGCTAATCGAAAGGAATACCACCATACCTACAAGGAAGAGCGAAATCTTCAGCACGGCCGCCGACGGCCAGACGAGCGTGGAGATTCATGTGCTGCAGGGCGAAAGGCCGATGGCGCAGGACAACGTCACGCTAGGCAGATTTCACCTTATCGGCATTCCTCCTGCTCCGAGAGGGCTTCCGCAGGTCGAGGTCACATTCGACATCGACGCGAACGGCATCATAGATGTGAAGGCGAAGGACCTCGGAACGGGCAAGGAGCAGAAGATAACGATAACCGCCACCACAAAGCTCGCCAAGGACGACATCGACCGAATGGTCAAGGACGCGGAGAAATTCGCGGACGAGGACAAGAAGCGCCGGGAGAAAGCGGAGCTGCGGAACAGGGCGGAGCAGAGAGTCTACGAGGTCGGCAGGATCCTCGAGGAAATGGGCGATAAGGTTCCCCAAGACCTCAAGGACAGGCTGATCAAGCTTGGCGACGAGCTCAGAGACATAATCCCTACGGACGACTCGGCCAGGATCAAAGAGAAACTGGACGAACTCGAGAAGGCCCTCCTTGAGATAGGGAAGCGCGTTTATCAGCCCTCGGGCGGATACCAGGCACAGCAGCCAGACTCCGGACAGGGCGGACAGGCGCCAGAGGAACCCTCGGGCGACGACAAGGGTTATGTCGACGCCGACTACAAGATCGTGGACGATGAAGACGACAAGCGGAAGTAGTCCTCTGACCAGAACCTACTAGAAACCCCTTCGAGCATTCATATTCAGAAAACATCGCGAATTGTCAGAGCGGCTCAGAAGGACTGAAGAATGGCGACGAAGAAGGACTACTACGAGGTGCTTGGGGTCGCGAAGAAGGCCTCCAAGGATGAGATCAAGCAGGCCTACCGCAAGCTCGCGATGAAGTACCATCCTGACATGAACAAGGACAACGCCAAGGCATCGGAGGAGAAGTTCAAGGAACTCTCGGAAGCCTACGAAGTCCTGATGGACGACGACAAGCGTGCCAGATATGACCAGTATGGCCATGCCGGAGTTGAGTCGACCTTCAGGACGGGTGGCTTTGACTGGTCGGATTTCACGCACTTCTCGGACATCAGCGACATCTTCGGCGACTTCGGGGGTTCCGGAGGTGGAATCTTCGACCAGTTCTTCGGTCGCTCGAGGAGGGGGCCACAAGAAGGCCGATCATTGAGATACGACATCGAGGTCACCCTCGATGATATCGCCAAGGGCGCTGAAAAGGAGCTGAGAATCCCTCGGACGATTGCGTGCCAAGCCTGCGGGGGCCAGGGAGCGAAGCATGGCGACTACAAGACTTGCCCTACCTGCAGAGGATCGGGTCAGGTCCAGAGGGGTCAGCGCAGAGGGAACACGAACTTTGTGACCATAACCCAATGTCCCGCATGCGGAGGATCTGGCAAGCTGATAACACGAGAGTGCACGGAATGCCGGGGCACTGGTCACAGCCAAACCACGAGCAGCATCAGAGTTTCGATTCCCAAAGGTGCTGAAGAGGGGATGCGGCTCAGGATTAGAGGCGCGGGCGAGCACAGCTCAGATGGTGGACCGTCTGGGGATCTGTACATAATAGTCCACATGGCCGAGCATCCAAACCTCATGAGGGAAGGAAGCGACCTCTTCACTGATGTTCCGATATCCTTCACGCAAGCTGCTCTAGGAGCAGAGGTGGATGTTCAAACTCTGGATGGGACGGCACTCGTCACGGTCCCGCCCGGCACCCAGACGGGGACCGTGCTGAGGCTTAAGGGAAAAGGGCTGCCAGATATGCGCGGGAGAGGACCGGGAGATCTGTATGTCAGAGTCTCCGTGGTCACCCCGTCGAAGCTCAACAGTCAGCAGAAGGAGATTCTGAAGCAGCTCGGACAGAGCGTCGGAGAGTACCAGAAATCAGCCCAAAAAAAGCCGTTCTTCAAGGGATTCAAAAAAGAAACTTAGCGTAACCTATTTATCTGACAAGGGCCAGATACTATCCAGATGCGGATCATAGGGATACTGACTGAGAATCCTCGTACGTATTTCGACATGATTGCTGCGCTGAGGGAGAAGGGCCTAGGTTTCATCTCGTTTGATTTCTCAGATCCTCTTCCGGCGAATGTCGGAGCGGTCATCACAACCGAAGCGGAACGCCACAAAGTCGCATTTGATAAGGTCGTCACCGATGATGATCCAGATATAGCAATCGCGAAGGCCTTCGCAATGCTCGCCAGCGATGACGAAGTCAGGGAACTGGCCATTGGAATAGATCCCGGAATCCGCCCCGGATTCGCCGTCCTTGGCGACGGAACCGTTTTGGTGAGGACCGTTGCGGAGTCGCCGGAGGCGGTCCGCATGATGGTTGGCGACATAGTGAAGGAATACCCCACGGCCAATGTCATTGTCAGGGTAGGTCATGGGGATAGAACGAACAGGAACCGGGTTTTCAACGCCCTCTGGGATGATGGCTACAAGCTTGAGATCGTTGATGAGAGGAATACCACAAAACGCTCCCACACCCCTGACGAGGATGCCGCGGTGGAGATTGCCATGACGCCGGGATACAGGCCTGGCAAGAGGCAAGACAACGAACCATGTGAAGGGGAGATCAGGAATATCCAGAGGTTGAGCAGGCTCGAGAGTTCAGGATCACTCACCGTGTCAAAAGATCTCGCCAAGAGAATCGCGAAAGGCGAAATCTCCATGAACGATGCGATCGACCTCCAGAAGAACGGCAAGAACAACGAACACTAGAAAAGATGTTCTTCGGTGATTCTAGCTGCTCCTCCGACCCCGCATGTGAGCGTTTCAATCCCGAGGGCCTTGATCCTCCTCTCGACTTCTTTGACGTTCTTCGGGGCCGTGTTGACGTACACCGTTGCGCCAGTGTCGATTGAGAAATACGCTTCGAGACTCTCCGAGCGCATCTTTCGGACCTCGAGCATCACTTTCACGGTCTCCGGCCTCCAAAGGAGCATCTCATCGACGCTTGTCATGGTTATGCCGTGTAGAATCAAGGAATCCCTCTCCGCGAGCGCACCGATCTTGGAGATGTTTTTCTTCCGTATGGCGTTCTCCATTTCTGCGAGTGCACCGTGAACGAACGCCAATCGGGAGTGGAAAAACGGAGATGTGAGTACTGCCTTGTGCGCATCTTCAGTCTGTTTGAATGCTGGAATCAAGGCAACTACTATTCCCATCTGGAAATCCTCAGATGCAATCTGATATGAGTATGATTCCTCGTCCTCGAATCCTGCCCTCCATCTTGAGAATGCTCCGGTCACCGACCTAGTCGCAGACCCCGCCCCTCTTCTGGCGATCACCGAGATCTGTTCAAGAGACAGTTTCATATCCGCCGCACTGCACGCTGCCACTGCCAATGCAGCGAACCCAGATGCTGACGCCCCAAGGCCGACGTTGGACGGGAAGTTATTCCTTGACTCCATTCTGAACTTCTTCCTGACGCCGCTACGATTTCGCACCTCATCAATTACGCTGACGACCCTCTCTAGCTCCCTTGCAGCCAGCTGTTTCCCATCCACCGTGGCAGTGTCTTTCCGGAAGTTACCGAACTCCAATGTGGTATGCGTATTCGTCGGAGATGTTGCGACAGATATCGAGTCGTGATATGGAATTCTCAGAACATCGTCCTTGAGCCCGTGGTACTTTATCAGTCCTTGGATAGGATGTGCGATAGAAGAGCCCTTCATCAGGACACCTTACACATCGAATAGCAGTGTCACTTTACTTTGTTTGTCATCAAACTCGAGTCTATGATAGGTGACCCCTTTAACGATCGACCGCTTGGTGTGCTTAGTGGGGTCGAACTTCTCGCCAGCGCACATTGCCTCGAGCTTCTTCCCATCTGTGCTCACCTCGAACTTCGAGAACACAAAATCCTGGAGATCCTGGACGAAGAGCAACTCCTGGAGGAAATCGACCAAAAGTTGCTCCCGGCTTTCGGCGTCGAGAATAATCTTCAGCTCGCCCTTGACCTCAACCTTGCTTAGATCCGTTATCTGATCGAACATCGCATACGCGGCATTCTCAAACCTTTCCTCAAGATCCTGGCCATATACCTCGACCATCGCATCAGCAGTATGCTCGAGGAGCCGGTATTTCATGAGCCCATCAATCCGAAGAATGTATATCAAACCTGTGCCTTCGTGAGACGGTTGAAGTAATCGCAGAACCGAGAAATCCTGCAGACACCGCATTTGGGCCTGCGCGCCTGGCAGACAGCCCGTCCATGCTCTATTATGTTGATGTGAAAGCTGTAGAAATCCTCGACCGGAACCAGTCTTGCAAGCTCCGTCTGAGCTGCCTCGCGAGAGGTCTTGGGCCCTATCAGGCCGACACGTTTGGCTACCCTATGTATGTGAGTGTCCACCGGGAAAGCAGGTTTTCCAAGGGAAAACAGGAGGACTATGGATCTGGTCTTAGGCCCAACGCCCTTGATTCTGCCAAGCCATTGCTCTGCCTCCGGAGATCCCATCCCCCTGAGGAAGTTGAGATCGAGATTTCCTTTTTCAGAGGCTATGAACTCCAAGGCGGAAAGGATCCTCTCCGCCTTTATGACTGCAAGGCCACCTGATCTGATGATCTTAGCGACCGCCTTTGGGTTTTCTCCCCGCAAGCTTTCCCACGTAGGGTAGTGCGATTTGAGCGCCTTGAACGCGCGAGACGAATTCTTGTCAGTCGTATTCTGGGAAAGAATGGTTTCAATGAGTGTGTCAAGCGGATTCTGATCTAACTCAACGCTTTCGATGCCGTACTCCTTCGCCAACATCAAACGGATCTTCGTGGCTTTGCGCCTAAGGGATCGTCCTTCCTCACCGCTCATCGCACACAGGAGAATGGAGGATGCACAAATACTATGCGTGAATCCAGTAGGGTTGGCGGTGAAAGCTTTTATATCACGCAGCATTCTGTTTTGACCGTGAACATCTGTGTCATAGGCTGTGGAGCAATTGGAACTACGATAGCCCGAGCCGTCGAGTCTATGTCTGACATCGAAATCGTCTATCTAACGGACCGCTCCAAGGAGTGCGCCACAAGGCTGCAGGAGAAGGTTCCAAAGGTCAGGTATGTCTCAGACATCGTGCCAGTTCTGCCCGACATCAGACTCGTAGTCGAAGCGGCGAGCCAAGATGCCGCTCGATACTATGTGCCCTTGGCGCTGTCTGCTGGGGTCGACGTGCTGATCATGAGCGTGGGTGTGTTCCAAGATGAGGAATTCCAGGCTGACACATTCAGACTGGCCAAGCGGAAAGGAGCGAAGGTGTTCATCCCGAGCGGCGCGATTGGCGGGATAGATGCGCTATGCGCCGCGAGCATAGAGCACATTGACGAGGTCACTCTGACGACCACAAAACCCCCGTCCGCTTTCGGCACCAACAGCTACCTGGAGTCCAAAGGGATAAAGGCATCGGAGCTCAGAGAACGGACTGAGTTGTTCTATGGCACCGCAAGGGAAGCCGTGAAGCATTTCCCACAGAATATCAACGTCGCTGCAACAATATCATTAGCCGGTATCGGATTTGAGCGGACCAAGATACGGATTATGTGCGACCCCGCAGTCCAGACCAACGAGCACCACCTGAAAGCGAAGGGCAAGTTCGGAGAGCTGGACGTCGTCACGAGGAACGTACCGTCACCGAGAAACCCCAAGACGAGTTATCTGGCGGCTCTATCAGCGATTTCTGCGATAAGGAAGATACTCGGCCACTCGTGGGTCGGAATCTAGCGCGCAGTTCTTAATACGCTCAATGGCTATGAGCGGACGCGGATTGATCCGATGGCCACACGAGAGAGAAAGATATTTACTGAGCTGGGGGAGGACATTGGCGCCGTAGTCCTTACGAACGGCTCTGAACCGAATCTAGACCTCACCTTCTTCTACGCGACCGGCATCACGAGCGGCCTTTTCGAGGAGTGTCTGGCCATCTTGAAAAGGCCAGGGGTCGAGGTGATCTCCTCGCAGCTAGAGGAGCTAAGCGCAAGGCAGGCTAATGTCAGAACTACCGTTTTCGAGAACTCCAAGGAAAGACAACAGATGCTGAAAAGAAGGCTCAAGGGGGTCAAGAAAATCGGGGTGAACTTCAGGGAGATAACTCACTCCAACTACGCCTTCATCAGGAAGTGCGCGCGAGGAGCAAGGCTCGTGGACGTCTCCGAGGCAATTGGCAGGGCCAGGATGATCAAGGATGAAGATGAGGTATCTCGCATTAGGAAGGCCTGCGACATCACATCGAAGACCGCGGCCGCGATCCCAGAAATCGCAAAAGCTGGCATCAACGAGACAGAGGCGGCCGCCGAACTGAACTACATGATGATGAAGCTCGGAGCTTCAGGGCCGGCGTTCGAGACGAACGCCTCGTTCGGGCCCGCCACCGCGGAGCCACACTACGTCCCCGCCACCAGGAAACTGGCGAAGGGCAAACTTGCTCTTTTCGACTTCGGAGCCAAGTACAGAAAGTATGTCGCCGACCTAACGCGGACTTTTATCTGCGGGAAGCCGTCGAAGAAGCAGCGCGAGATGTATGACGTTGTACTGGAAGCGCAACTTGCTGCAATAGACAAAATCAAGGCCGGCGCCCATGGGAAGGACGTCGACATGGCGGCCAGAAGAATCATCGACTCCTCGCCCTACAAGAACAAGTTCATACATGGCACGGGCCACGGCATAGGGCTGTCAGTTCACGATCCAGGATTCATATCCAGCCGCAAGGACATGATACTCAAGGAAGGAATGGTATTGACCGTGGAGCCCGGCATCTACATCAGGAATTTCGGAGGCGTCCGGATCGAAGACGACGTGCTTGTGACCCGGAATGGATGTAGGATCTTGACCTCCGCGCCAAAGGAGTTCATCAGCATCTAGAATAACGCTAGCAACCTGATATCGAACATCGCTCTGGCTATCGCATCAACGATGTATATCATGATGACTCCAAGCAGAGATACGACGATTGCAGCAAGCCAATCATCAGACACTGTCAGTTCATCAACCATTATGAACCTGACCGCAATCACAAGAAGTACAAAGGCCACGAGAAGGCCGAGGTCGTTGAGGTCGAACTCGCCCGCGGCGTCGCGAAAGACGGGAATCACGAACACTGCGATCACAGCGACCACAATGATTCTCAGGACGTAGCTTCCGGTCGCTGACCAATCTCTGCTTACGATTGCTCCGGCTATGTAGAATATGACGCTCACAAGGGCTACCGTGACAATAATCAGCGCCAGTTCTGCTAGGTCCATCCGAGTCCCAATCCTAGTAGCGCCCACTCCAGAGATATTTCTTTCGTCACTTCGGCACGCGCTTGTGCCTCGGCATGGCCAGTATCTCCCGTACCTCGAAGTTGAAGAAAGCGTTAGCGTGAGCGGGACGAACGACAATCGCAGTATCAGCGCCATCCGACCATCCTCCCACAGCAATGATGTCGTTATCGCCGCATGCAATGGCTCCGTTGTCGGCGGCCATGACGGTGACCTCGACGCAAACCTTCAGACCCTGGCCGAATAGTGCCCTCAAGACTTCGGAAATGGCCTCCACCCGCGAGGCCCCACCTAACTTCTTGGAAATCGACCGCTCGATTCCTGATAGGACGTGAGATGCCCGGACCACTCGAGCGCCGCTCGAAACCAAGGAGCCTTCGACCTCGTCCTTCATCTCGCACTCCCCCTCCTTCTCGAACCCACAATGCGATGTCACAACCACGATCTGGGCTTCCGAGGTTCCGAGACGGGCTATGAGTTTCTTGGCGGTCTGGCCCGTACTACTCGCAATGACCACGTGAGAGATGCCTCCCTTATCGATTCGCCTTGCGACAGCATCAATGACAGCCTCCGTGTTCTGTGCACCTGGGGCATCGAAATACGTTATTTCTGTGTTGAGCATGTTCCCACCTTTCGAATGATGGAGAAATGGGGATAAATCGGTTGCGCAGCCTATTCACCGGTCCTCGGCAATGCTTATCTAGAAACACCCTGCTCTAGGCAGACGTGGCCATATTCTTCAACGAAGAATTCCTCAGCCATGTGCAAGATTCATTTCACCCGGAGTCACCCGAGAGGCTGACGGGCATCAGGGACAAGCTGAAGATGCACGGCCTCTGGAGGGACATCAGGACCTCCAGGACAGGGAGACTGGAGACCATCAGGCTTGTCCACGACCCTGACTACATAGACCGCATCAGGACAGGAGGCGATTTCTGGATCACGATGGACACCAGGGTGCATCACGAGACCTATGACATCGCCTCATTGGCCGCTGAGTGCGCCTTGGACGCTGCGAAGTACTCCAAGGATGAGGGGAAGCCCGCATTCGCCCTGACAAGGCCGCCAGGGCATCATGCAGGACCCGACTTTGGCATGGGGTTCTGCTATTTCAACAACATAGCGATTGCCGCGAGATTCCTCCAGAAACAGGGGGACAGGAAAATAGCAATTGTCGATCTGGACGTCCACCACGGAAACGGGACTCATCAGGTTTTCGCCCTCGACCCGAATGTCCTCTACATATCAACGCACCAATCAGGAATATTCCCAGGTACTGGACCTGTGGAATATGTGGGGAAGGGAGAGGGAGAGGGTTTCACAATCAACCTGCCTTTTCAGGCAGGCTGTGGCGATTCAACCTTCGATGTAGCGTTCATGGAGATCATCAAGCCCATAGTTCTGCAATTCAAGCCGGATGCCATCCTTGTCAGCTGGGGCATGGACACGCACTACAGGGATCCCTTGGCCAACCTCACACTGTCGTCAGAAGGACACTTCCGGCAGGCCGAGGAACTCATCAAGCTAGCGAAGACGTGCGGGAACCGAATCACATTCATGCTGGAGGGCGGGTATGACGTGCCGGCTCTGTCAGAGGTCGTTGCTGCAGTTGTGGGCAAGGTGGAAGGGATCGAAGTACCACTTGAGTTCACGGACATAATCGACAACAGCTGCGCTGGAAGAGGCACTATCATCAAGTGCAAGCAGGTTGTGTCGAAGTACTGGAAACTATAGCTTCTTCTTCCGCGCGTCCAGCTGCTTCTCGTGCTCCCTCTTGACGCTCTTCTCGAGTTGGTCCAACAGCCCGTCCATGGTCTTGAACAGATCCCAGTCAGTGTGACTGGCGTATTGCAGGCTCTTGTCAGTGGTCAGCCTCGCGTGGATACTGTACTTGCTCCTCATTCCCTCGTGGTGATAGGTCTGCACGTGCACCGTGAAAACTCGGGGAAACTGTATCTTGTCTATCCTCTTCATGAACTTCTCGATCTGGCTGTAAAGAACATCGTAAACATCTGGGTCGTCTTCTCCCAGCCCGGTGATCTGCACGTACACGCCCTCCTTCTTCTTGAGGCTGATCACGAGCTCCATCAGGTCCGCCTGAGAGACAACACCAACCAATCTATCCTGATCTTTCACGAACACCGTGGCCAGACCCTTCTCGATCATGAGCGATGCGACTTTGCCAACGGTGTCCTTGGGTGAGATCGATATTGCCGGGCTGCTCATGATGCTCCCGACTGATATGTCCGCAGGGATCCTGTCGCCCATCAGTTCGTTGTCGGGTTTGTTGGCCCTAGGAGTCCACAGGACTTCAATAACATCATGCATTCCGATCGCGCCCACCAGCCGACCATCTTTGTCGATGACTGGCAGCGATTTCTCCATGAGCCCTTTCATCATCCCCTCGGCCTTCCTGACGCTCTCCTTCTCGTTTACGGCGAGAGGACTCCGTGACATGAATTCGGCAACCCTTTTGTCCCTGAGCTGTTCCGCCTCCGGGAGTATCCTGATGATATCCGTCCTTGAGACGAATCCAACCATCTTACTGTTCCGTACAACTGGTGCGCCCCTTACCCCCGCAGACATGAGTTCCTCGACGGCAACAGGGAGTGTCATGTCCTCCTCCAGCCTAGGTGCCGGCCTCATGACCTGCTCCACCCTTGCGGAGAGAGGGAGGCTCCTACGCATCAGCAGTGAAGAATAGCTCACCATACCCACTGGCTTGTCCCCGTCAACAACAGGGACCTCCCTGAGGTGGCCGCGCTTCATCTTCGACAGCACATCGTTCAGCGTCTCTCCCTTCTTGGCGACTATAGCCGCTGGGCTCATCACGTCCTTGACGAGCAACTGGTTAATCTCAGCTAGTTTCAAATCAAACACATCCGCTCAGTGGTCTTCGGTGAAAAACGTCGCCTGCTCCGTTCCTTTTTCCGTTAGTAGTTCCGCCATCTAAATACTTTCTATCGCGATAGCTTCGGCAGCGATTTATACTGAACGTTCAATCTGGTACAACGGGAGCAATCATATAGACCCACTGCCGAACGCAGGCAAGGTGCCAGAGGCTGGTATGGTGGCTGGAAACTCGGACGAGTCTAGTTGCTTGAAGGAGGCCGTCCACGAGAGGGATGGGAGCCTGTCGAATAGCTGCGGATCAGCGAGGACTGTAAGCGGCATGGGATTCCACACCCTCGACGATTTTTCCCTGAGGGGAAGGCGAGTCCTGCTGAGGATAGATATCAACTCGCCCGTCGACGAGAGGACGCTCAGGCTTGAGGACGGTTCTAAGGTCAAGGCCTCGATTCCGACCGTTCGTGAAATCGTCGATAGAGGGGCCAAGCTGGTCATCCTGGCCCATCAGGGTCGGCCTGGGGACTACGATTTCATACCCCTGAACGAACACGCCCAGTACCTTAGCCAATTCCTCAGCAAGAAGATCCGGTACGTGGACGATCTCACCGGACAGCACGCGCTCAAGGCAATCGATTCACTGTCAGAAGGCGATGGTCTTCTGTTGAAGAATGTGCGCAGCTTCCCAGAAGAGCAGGCCAAAAAGACCCCCGAAGAGCATGCGGAATCCGGCCTTGTGAAGACCCTGTCACCCAAGTTCGACTTGTTCGTAAATGACGCCTTCGGATCATCGCATCGATCCCATGCATCGCTGGTCGGATTCACGACGGTCCTGCCATCGGCAGCTGGGCGGCTAATGGAGCGAGAGGTCCGGACACTCACAAACGTGATCCAGAACCCGAAGCGTCCATCGACCTTCATATTCGGGGGCACGAAGTTCGCTGACGCTTTGCCTGTGCTCCAGAAGCTTGCGGAGCGGGACACAGTCGACAACATACTGATTGCAGGGCTTGCCGGGTACACTCTTGTCTGGGTGCTGGGAAACCGAATTGGCTCCAAGACGGAAGAGCTCGCGAAGAAGGATCTCACACCAGAGATAAAAGATGGCGCGAAGAAGCTGGTGGAGACTTATGGTGCCAAGATACACGTGCCGATAGACGCTGCAGCCGATGTGAATGGCCACAGGCGCGAGTACAAGTTGCATGACCTCCCCGCGGACGCGGCTGTGAAGGACATCGGCTCGGACACAATCGACAAGTTCAGGAGGATTGTCCTAGGGTCGAAGACCGTCTTCTTGTCCGGACCGCCGGGCGTCTTTGAGAAGGCGGAATTCTGCAAAGGTACTTGCGACCTGTTCGATGCCATCATCGAGTCAGAGGCATTCTCAGTCATAGGTGGGGGACACTCATCCGCCGCGGCTAACAAGCTCGGAGTGCTCGAGAGGATCTCATACGTCAGCACTGGCGGCGGAGCTCTGGAAAGGCTCATGATGGGCAAGTCGATGCCCGTGATCGAGGCTCTGAGGAACTCGGCGAAGAGATTCTAGCCGTACGGGAAGCTCTTGCTGCTTCCACCAAGTATCGTGCCGCCGATCGACCTGGCCCTTATAAGTCCGCGAAGGGTGACGCCGTCGATTTCATTGAGGCTGCTCTTGTTGACGATGACAACTACCAGGACCGGGTTTCCTCCAGCCTCTTTGATGTCGGCAATTGCACTCTTTATCGTCGCTCCAGTGCTGAGCACGTCGTCGACGACTATGATCTTCTTGCCACTCCCGATTGAGGAGAAATTGGAGCTGAACGCGCCCCCAAGCTCGCTCTCAGCGTGAGGCCTGTAGACTGCGAAATCGAGACCCATTATCTCGGAGAGCATCGTCGCGAACGGCACACCGTTTATCGAAATGCCCAATACGACATCAGCATCCATGTTCTTCTTGGCCAACTCCTCTAGGGCCATGTCCGCCATGAGTTCAGACAGAAGGCCGATCCTGAACCCCGATACGCCGACGGATCTCCATCCGATCTTGACATCCGACGGGGGGAGACCCTCAGCTCCGTACTCAATGAGGTAGTTCACTGTGTCCACTGAAAGGTGAAGCTCGTCTGCGATCTCTCTGACGCCCAGGCCCTTTTTCCTGAGCACCTTGGCGTTTGCCGCCAGCTCCTTTACATCCACCATCTTACCACGGCTCGGAAAAGCATTGAGTCATGATATTAAGCTTTCTGCGAAGTTGCTTCGCGTTCAAATGATGAAATCATCGCCCATAGGGCCTTGTTCAATGGGGCTGGGGACCCCAGTCTGTCGCCCAGATTCCATATGGCCCCGTTGATCTGCCCGATTTCCGTCCTCTTACCCCTCTCGACATCCTGGAGCATGCTAGACCTATTCCCTGATGTGTTCTTAGCAACGGCTCGCACGCTTTTCATGACCGCGGGGAAGCTCAAGGACACTCCGTTCGCGACTCCGATTGAGACGGCCTCCCTGCATACCTCCAGCATCATGCGAGAGATAGGCCTGCTCAGGAGTAGCGCGCCATTCTCGATTCGCAGGACAGCCGTCAAGGGGTTGATGGAAGCACTGACAGCCACCTTGGTCCATATCGCAGCATCGACATCGGATTGAATCTGGACGGCGAGCCCGCTCTCTCGAAACAGGCGGCATATCTTCTTCGCGCCTTCCGGATTCAGGTCCGACCCGATCACTGTCTCACCCAAACCGGAGATTCGAATCTTGCCGGGAGCGACGAGGTTCGCTCCCAACGTCGTCGTCCCTCCGAAAGCGTTCGACCCTTTCCATGTCCTCAGAAGCTCAAGATTGCCGAGGCCGTTCTGTAGAGTCAGCACCATGGTATTTCTGCTTGCCAGAGTCCTACAAGCTTGCACAGCATCCTCAGTGTCGTAGGCTTTTGTCGTGACAATCAGTAGTTCTGGAGGGTCAAGGCCCTCTGGTTTCTGATGAGCTTCGACGTTAACCGTCCGACGGACATCTCCCACTAGCGCCAGGCCATGCTTTCTTATGGCGGCAACATGGGCTCTTCTGCCCACCAAGGTCACTTGATTCGACCGGGCAAGCATACCGCCGAGTGCGCTACCCAGCGACCCGGCCCCGAAAATGCAGACGCGCATCGAAGAAGAGGACTGGTTGTCGCCTATTTGTGACTTGTTCCTTTCCGAGCGGCCTCTGCGACGATGTGGGCGACTCTTGTAGGCTCCGGAATCCTGTGTTTGAGGAATCGCGATGCAATCGCCGTAGCCTGCTTGGGGGAGAGGCCGTGCCCAGCTGAGATGTAGATGGGGCGGGTGCTTTTCTCGCCCTGAAGCGCATGTCCAATTACATGCCTTCCGATACGCACTTCGGGAATCCGGACGTTGGAAGTACGCGTGACCGTGCCGCAGAGGAGCTTCTTGGCGACACCGACCGAGGGAAGGCCGAAGACGACTCCCACTTGACTCGCTATCCCGAATCCCTCTGGGTGTAGTATGCCATTGCCATCATACATGATGACTGTCCCCTTCGCTACAAGCCTCAGAAGCGGGGCAATCACTGGTATCTCTCGGAATGCGAGATAAGACGGCACATATGGGAACTTCGCGTCCCCCTCCACAACCACCCTGTCTATTTCCTCCCCCGACTCATAGTCGAAGGTGACCATCGCACCATATGCGTGGTCGTTTGAATAAGCGACGTCGACACCCGCGACACGACTAGGGATCGATTTAAGTGGACTGAGACTGAGGTGCTTCTTAAGAAGCACCTGCTTCTTCCTCAGAGCTCTCAGAGGGTGACTGGTCTCAAAATCGCGGAACATGTAGCGCTCGAGCCCAATGATTCTCGATCCGGATATCTCAATACCTTCGCTCCTAAGTAGCCTTATCTTCTTCTCTGGCCCTCCGCCAGTGTATCCACCGATCTTGCCGTCGGACTGAACAACTCGACGACACGGAACGCGAACGATGTCATCATTCCAGCTCATTGCAAGGCCAACGAACCGGCTGGCGATGATATCTCCAAGAGCTTCAGCCACAGCACCATATGTTGTCAGCCTCCCCAAAGGAACCTGAGCCACGATGTCATATGTCTCCCTCCAGAGATCGGGCAGGTTTCCGATGGTTGCATCATTCATAAGGATTCGACACCACGCGTGAAAGTATTAAATCTGTGGTGACTCCACTACAATATTCGATGCCCCCCAATCCCCTTCAAAGGTATCACAGCATCCTAGACGGCGAGACGGAGGCGAGGTTTCTTCAGGCAAAGAAGATCAAAGTCAATGTGAGATTGAATCGCGACATTCAAACCCTGTGGGAAGAACACAAGAAAGCCCTGGATGCCGGATACGGAACGACATCAAGCGTGTCTCTCCTTGACTTGAAGTCCGAACTCGCCTCGAGATCTCTGGATGACTGCGCTCTTTGCGAAAGGAGGTGTGGGACTAACCGGAGGGGCGGGGTGAAAGGGCACTGTGGGGTCCTTGAACCGCGGATCAGCAGCAGCTTCCTCCACATGGGAGAAGAGCCAGAGCTAGTCCCCTCGTATACTATCTTCTTCTCAGGATGCACCTTCAACTGTGTATTCTGCCAGAACTGGGACATCAGCACGAAACCTGAGGCCGGGGCAACGATGGAACCAGAGACAGTGGCACGAATGATCGAGGCAATGCTGCCTGGAAAGTCATGCGCGACTATCATGAAATCCGCGAAGAACGTGAACTGGGTCGGTGGAGACCCGACTTCGAACTTACCATTCATACTCAATGTTCTGAAGGCAACTGATGCCAACCTCCCTCAGGTGTGGAACTCGAACATGTACTTGACAGAAGACTCCATGAGTCTGCTGGATGGCATCATCGACGTGTACCTGACCGACTTCAAGTACGGGAACGATCGATGTGCTCTGCGGCTGTCCAACGCTCCGGAGTACATGAGAATCGTAACCAGGAACCACAGGCTCGCGCGTCAAAATGGCGAGATGATCATCCGACATCTTGTTCTGCCAGGACACTTGAACTGCTGCACCAAGCCAGTCCTGCAATGGATCGCGGAGAACTTGCGAGATGTCAAGGTGAACGTCATGGGACAGTACAGACCTGCTCACAGGGCTAAGGATTATGACGAAATCTCAAGACCGTTGAAACTAAGCGAATTCAAGGAAGCTCTTGAAACCGCCGAGGACTTCGACCTTGATCTCACAGACTGACGAGCTACTTCTGCTTGGGCATCTCCTTGATGTAGAACGGCCCTCGGCATCATCTTGAGACCGGGCAACTTGATCGAGGCAGGTCATGTAACTCTTTCGGGAAAGTCCTGGCTGTTGGCCATTTACTCCTCACCTCAGAACAACTTAAGTAGAGACACTCAGATGCATTCGTGTGGACACTGGAGAGGCGATAGCTGCCCTCGGACTCGTTTTCGCGTTCTCGCTACTTGCTTACTGTTCTGTTCTAGACTGGAGAACCCGAAAGGTGCCCAACCCATATTGGATCATGCTATCTCTGTTCGGAATTGCTCTTCTTATCATCAGGGTGCTGGCAGATGCAGCGGACGCAGCGTATCTGATGATCCTACTGCCCGTTTTTGCGATCCTATCGGACATCTACATTGAAGGTGAGGGGGACTCCTTCCTTGTACGAACGGCTCCGTTATTGAAGTACAGTGCCGCCATTGTCTCGACCATTCTCCTCGCGTATGCCTGGGGTGATGACATGTATTTCCAGCACCTTCTGGCAGTACCGGTTGTGATGATGATCATAGTCGCATTCTACATTACAAACGTAATCCGAGGCGGGGCCGATGCGAAGGCTCTGGCCGCGCTGGCCATTGTATTTCCCTTCTATCCCAATATCGGTGATTATCCTCTTATCGATCCAGCATCAGCGGAGATAGAGATATTCTTCCCATTCACCCTGACAGTGCTGGTGAACGCAGCAATAATCGCTGGAGTCCTTCCTCTGTTCTTCCTATTCAGGAACCTGGCTGCGCGGGAGTTCGAATTCCCTCAAGGTCTCCTAGGATACAAACAGAATCACAACGAGATTGTCGGCAAACACGTTTGGCTCATGGAACGAATCGAAAACGGAAATATTTCTAGATACGTAACGCCAAAATCGAACGAGGACCTTGCCAAGGAGGTCGAGCTGCTTGCAAAGGCCGGCAGGACTAGGATTTGGGTCACTCCGAAGCTACCGTTCATTTTGCCCATCACAGCAAGTGTCGTGCTGACGGCTGTTGTGGGAGGATTTCTGTTTCTCATCGTCCCTGCATGAACCTATCACAGAATCAGGTTCAATTCTCCGCCGCACTTGCCGCATTTCGCACCATTCAGGTTGGTACTTCTGACTGAGAACCCCTCTCTTTGAATGACTTTCGTGCCGCACTTCGGGCAATGAGTGTCGTCCTTGTCCCCTGCCCAGATATTCCCAAGGTAGACGAACTCAATGCCAGCCTTCCGAGCGCGTTCATATGCCGTCGTCAGCGCAGCCTCGGACGTTCTCGGAACGCTAGTCAACTTGTAATCCGGATGGAACGCCGAGAAATGAATCGGAACATGTGTGTTCAATGAGTTCGCAACCCAGGAGCAGAAGTTGTCTATCTCCTCCTGCTTGTCGTTATGATCAGGAATCATAAGATAGGTCAGTTCCACATGGATCCCGAGCTCGACTGCGAGCTCAGAGGCCTTGAGCACAGGTGCTAGCGCGCCTCCGCATATCTTCTTGTAGAAGCTTTCGGTGAAAGCCTTGACGTCTATGTTCATCGCATCGATGAGACCTCTGAGCTGTCTCAGAGGCTCCTCCTGGATGAAGCCGTTCGTCACGTACGTGGCCTTGAGTCCCGCATCGTGAGCGGCCTTTGACGCGACCGTCGTGAACTCATGCCATATGGTCGGCTCGTTGTACGTCCATGAAACCGAGCGCGCTCCTGACGACCTCGCGTATTCAACAACATCATCAGGTGTAATCTCAGTGAGATTCATCTCACCGATTTTCGCGCGCGATATCGAGAAGTTCTGACAATGCGCACAGAACAGGTTGCACCCAATGCTTCCGAATGATATCGAGGTACTCCCAGGCATGAAGTGGTAGAAGGGCTTCTTCTCGATCGGATCAGGATGGATAGATGACGCGAGGCCATATGTCATGGCGAACAACTCTCCTGCCCGATGCTCCCTCACTCCGCAGAGCCCTCTCTTCCCATCTGCTATGAGGCAAGAGTGCGGGCAGAGGCTGCACCTGACCTTGTCGCCCTCTCTTGCGTAGAACTGGGCTTCCTTATTGGCGTGTGCGGAAGTGCTCGTAGCCGAGGTTCTCCAGCTTCTCACGCTTACCCCCGTCGATGAGTATGTTCTCCTCTCCGCTTGTAACCTTGCCTATCACGGTGAATGGACAACCGCATTCCTTCGAAAGCTTCAGGAGGTTCTCCTCTTCCTCGCGTTTGATCGTGAAAAGGAGCTCGAAATCGTCTCCGAAGTTCAGGACAAGGTCTTTCTGTCTCTCGAGGTCATGGAAGGCCATATCGACCTCCTTCGCTTTCGGTATCTTCGCGTAGTCAACCTCGTAAGTCATTCCAGAATTCCTCGAGAGCTCGAATATCGATGTGGAGAGCCCGTCGGAGATGTCCATGCAAGATGTGACTATCCCGGACCTGCTGAGCACTATCCCCTCCCGGATTCTCGGCCAAGGGCGCTTCAAGGAGTCTTCGGCTTCCTTGAGCCCGAGGTTCCTCTTTATTGAGTGATATCCGGCACCCGCTCTTCCAAGCGTGCCAGTCACGGCGATAAGGTCGCCGGCCTTCGCCCCGCGCCTGAGCAGGATTCCAGACTTCGAGACCTCCCCGATGGCAGTCCCACACAACACGAGATCCTCATGTTCCTTGGTGTCGCCTCCGACTATGCTTGTGTTGAACCGTCTCGCGCAGTCGTTCATGCCGTCGGCCATCTGTTCGATGAAATCGATCGGATGACCTCTCGTTATGCCGATGGCTGTCACCACACCCAGGGGCGACCCACCCATCGCCGCTATGTCGCTGAGGTTCACCGCCACGATAGACCAGCCGATGTCATAAGGACCCATCCCTTTCGGGATGTGAGCCTTCGTGACCATCATGTCCGTTGTCACAAGAAGGAACCTGTCTCCGAGATCAATGGCAGCGCAGTCGTCACCGGGGCCGATTGTGGCGTCGCTCTTGATGATCTTCTCAATCAGCCTGATAGTCTCTCTTTCGCCGAGCGTGCCCAGTGTCTTCATGGTTCATACACATATTCTGCACGTAAATAAGCCTTTTTGACTTTTCCGCCAGTAGCCAGACGGTACCATGACAACCTGTAACGTACTAATAGAGGAACCCCTATTCTTGCCCGGTATTCCGAATGCGCATTGAAGTGCCATACGGCGAGGGGAAGGAGATAGTTGAGGTTTCGAGCGAGAACCTCGGCGAAATCGTTTACCAGAAGGAAGTCAAGACAGACGACAGATTGCAGATAATCCTGGACGCCGTGAAGAGCCCTGAGAACTCGCCTCCGCTTCCTGAGTTCCTGAGAGGTGCGAAGGACGTTCTCATAATCGTGAACGACGCAACCCGACCCACGCCGTCCTGGAGGATAATCACCGCAATCCTTCCCTTCCTCATAAACAAGAAGATCAAGTTCCTAGTTGCGACGGGGATGCATAGGGAACCAACAGAAGACGAGTACGCCTACATCTTCGGAGACCTCTTCCCTGCGATCAGACAGGATGTGTACTCTCACGACTCGAAGAAGAGCGAATGCGTGTTCCTCGGGACATCGAAAAACGGCACCCCGATGAAGATCAACAAGATGGTTATGGAGGCCGACCGAATAATCGTCATCAGCAGCGTCGAACCTCATTACTTCGCGGGATACACTGGCGGAAGGAAATCGTTTCTTCCCGGTGTGTCTGCGTATGAAACAATCGAGGCGAACCACAAGCTCGCGCTCAGCATCAAGGCGCAGTCACTCAAGACCAATGGCAACCCCGTTGCAGAGGACATGGAAGATGCGATGAAAGTCCTCAAGGACAAGAAGATATTTGCCATAATGACGGTTCTTGACAAGAACCATAGAAGTTGCTGCGCGCACGCAGGCGGGCTGAAGGAGTCCTGGGAAAAGGCCAAGGAGACAGCGGATGATATATTCATCATCAACCTGAAGCGGAAATATGACATCGTGGTCGCTGTGACCGCATTTCCCTACGACATCGACCTGTACCAATCCCAGAAGGCACTGGACAATGCCAAGTACGCTGTAAGGGACGGAGGGGTCATCATTCTCGTCAGCGCGTGCAGGAAGGGGGTCGGCCCTGAGAATTTCCTGAACCTTCTAGCTAGTGCGTCTTCCCCCAAGGAAGCACTGGAGAAGATCGCCCAAGGATACAAGCTCGGATACCACAAGGCCGCCAAGATGGCCGAGATCGGCTTGAAGTGCAAGATGATGGCCGTGACAAAGCTCGACCCTGCCGTTGCACGCAAGGCACATCTTACGCCCGTAAACAGCCTACAGGAAGCCGTCGACCAGGCAATACATGAGCTCGGTCCGAAATCCAAAGTCACTTTTATTATGGACGCTGTGATTACAGTGCCCAGAGTGCCGGAATAGGCCGGACCAATTCACAGGACGGGCAACCGATCTTATGGCCAGAAGGAAGTACATTAAATCGGAGCACGCGAAGAAGCTCGAAAAGGAGATGCTGACCTGCACCAACTGTGGCTTCTGCAAGAGCGTATGCCCGTACTTCGAGGACAACCAATGGGATCCGTCGGTGGCAAGGGGGAAGGTGATCCTCGCCTACGGCTTGGTTCGGAAGGAGATACCTGCGGACCAGTCAGTCGTCGAGAGATTGTACCAGTGCACAACATGCAAGGACTGCGAGAGGAGGTGCCCGTCGAACATAAAGGTGGTCGACATCGTCGAGGCGGCGAGGGCGGACCTCGTTGCAGCGAAGTGCACGTTGCCCGCGGTCGAAAAGATAATTGACAACATCAAGAAGTCCAAGAACCCGTACGGTGAGATGGGCACAGTGGATCTCGGGGCCCCCGTCAGAGAGGCCGAGGTCGGTTACTTCGTGGGTTGCACTGGCAAGTACAGGATGCCTGAGATCCCCAAACATGCAATCTCGATTCTGCGCAAGCTCGGGGTGGACTTCACGCTTGTCGAGGAAGTTTGCTGCGGGAGCACCATGCAGAGGATTGGCGCCAAGGAGAAGGATGTCACCAGGCTCATGAAAGCCAACATCGACGCCGCGAAGAAGCTGAAGATAAAGAAGATGCTCTTCACCTGCTCTGGCTGCATGCGCATGTTCAAGGAGCAGTACCCCAAGCACGTCCAGGTACCGTTCGAGGTGGAGCATCTGGTCCAGTTCCTGGCCAAGCAGGACCTCAAGCTGAAGCCTCTTCCTAAGAGAATCGCATACCACGACCCGTGTCACTTGGGCAGGCATCTGAAGATCTATGACGAGCCGAGGAAGGTCATACAGATGATCCCTGAGGTCAAGTACGTGGAGCTGGCCGAGAGCAAGGAGACAGCCAGATGCTGCGGAGGCGGAGGAGGTGTCAGGGCGACTGAACCTCAGGCGGCGCAGAGGATAGCATCTCGACGCGTGAAATCGGCTTCTGAAGTCGCGGACATATTAGTGACCGCATGCCCGTTCTGCGTGAGCAACCTCAGACTCGGAAACGACCTAATCAAGGTCGACATAGCGATAAAGGACATTGCCGAGTTGGTCGATGACCTCCTTGTGGCCTAGTTTCAGTCGGAGGGACGATGAAATGGTCTCACACGGCAGCCGCAAACCAAGTGCTCAAATGATGAGGAGAGCCGTCTCCAAACCTTTGTCGGTGAAGCTCGGGTCGTGCATGCTGAGGTTTGACCGCCCCAAAGTCATGGGGATCGTCAACAACACGCCCGATTCGTTCTCAGGGGACGGTCTCGGAGGGGATTGCGCGCTGGCCATCGAGCGCGGAAAGGCCATGCTTGAAGCAGGGGCAGCGGTCGTCGACATCGGAGGTGAGTCGACGAGACCAGGCGCAGATCCAGTTCCACTTGAACTTGAGAAGAAACGCACCGTTCCTGTCGTGGAGGCTCTGAGCGCATCCTATCCGGGAAGAATCTCGATCGATACGATGAAACCTGACGTAGCTCAAGCCGCGTTGCTCGCTGGAGCAGTAATGGTCAATGACGTCACGGGCTTAAGGAACCCTAGGATGATTGATGTCGTGGTCGAACATGACGCCGCAGTAGTCATAATGCACATGTTGGCAGGTCCGAAGACGATGCAGGTAAGGCCTCGTTACAAGGATGTTGTGAAAGACATAGCCGCATTCTTGGAAGATCGGGTGGCCGCAGCTGAGCGAGCAGGAGTCGGTGCCCGCAAAATCATGGTAGACCCCGGAATCGGCTTCGGCAAGAATCTGAATCACAACCTTGAGGTCCTTGCCAGGCTGAGAGAGCTCAAGAGCATTGGTAAGCCGGTTGTGATTGGAGTGTCGCGCAAATCCTTCATTGGCAGGATCACGGGGATGCCTCCGGGAGAACGGCTCGAAGGCTCCTTGGCTGCTGCTGTGCTTGCAGTTCGTGAGGGGGCCGACATGGTCAGAGTTCACGACGTGCCAGAGACAATCCGGGCGCTCGACGTTGCCGACGCCATCCTCGTGGAATCGCGAAAGAGAGCCAAGTCGCAAGGTATTTGACGGCGCGATGTAGTGCGCAACTGAGATAAACCGAAACATATTTGGTAACGGTAGCGATGCGGAGAGCCCGCATACCCCCGATGAACCGCAAACACCAATGGTAGAGCACGATACCCAGACGGTGATAACCTGCCCGAGAAGGAAGATCCCGACAAGAAGCATCAGCTACCCCTCAAGCTGGACAACGGGAGGCTTGATTTCGCAGGTAAACGTGTTCTCATAGTCGACGCAGCGGGTGGGTTGTATAGACTGAAGAAGACCCTCAAAGCTCACGTGGGGGCCTTCGAGAGGGATTTCATGTTCAGGGCGGGAGAAGAGGGTGCACGAGAATACCTGTCCGATTTCGTGGGGCGTGAGGAACATGCAGACGCTCGAACCTCACTTGAGAAAGCGCTAAGTGGCTTCGCGATTCGCGGATATGGCGATTTCAGGTTGGAGAAGTTCGACGCCGAGTTCAACACAATTGAGATAAGCTGTATGAACTCGGCCGAAGCATGGCCATTTCAGGACTACAATGATTTGCAGCGAGAGCCAACCTGCTCCTACATGGCAGGAGCGCTGACCTGGGTGGTCCGGAACATTCTCGCGCCAGGAAATCCTCTAGACCTGGACCTTTCAGTCCACGAAAGTGAATGCTATGCAACAGGCGCCAGACAGTGCTATTTCGTCTTCGCTCCGGACGCAGTCCTCCGCTCGAGGTTCCCTGAATATGCGCGGCCAAGGAGAATGGTTCCTGAGCAAGTACTGAGACTCAACGAGGAGATCCTATCGAAGAACCTCGAGCTTCAGAACATCAATCTGTCGCTGGAGCGTCTCATCAAGAAGAAGTCTGAAGAGGTCTGGAGAGCTGAGGAGAACTACAACCTGTTGATGAGACTCTCGCCCGATCCAGTCGCTCTGGTTCTCCCCGACGGCAGGATCCACTCGATGAATCCCAAAGGCCTGCGGATGTTCGGGTTCGAATCGTCGGAGGAAGCGCAGAACGAAAGCATGGTATCGCACATGGCGGGCGGTAGAACGGCTTGGGACAGGTTCATCTGGCAGATAGAGAAGGAAGGTTCTGTCCACGATTTCGAAGTAGAGTTCCAGAATAAGGACGGAGGCAAGGTCAATGCAATCATATCTGCGAGATTCACCGACTTGCTCCCCGGGAAATGCGTGGAGACCATAATCAAGGACTTGACCGAACGCAAGCAGATGGAGAAGCAGATTGACGACGCGAAATCCGAGTCCGAGTTCCTCAATGATCTGCTATCACACGACATTATGAACTTCAGCTTTTCTGCATTGCATTTCATGAACGGGCTTTGGAAGTCCCAGCGCTTGTCCGATGAGGATAGGCGTGAGCTTGCCAAGGCGATGAAGGATATTCAGGGAGCATATGAACTCACATCCTCAGTCAGAGACCTGGCGAGAATCAAACACATGGATGATACTCAATTGATCATCAAGGATCTCAAGCACCTCCTCGCGGAGGCCTCCGAGGAGACAAGACGGCTTTTTCCAGACAGAACCGTGACCATCAACTTCGATAGATCCGTCGACCCGCGATATGTAAGGTGTACTCCGCTCGCGGCAAGGCTCTTCACGAACATACTGATGAACGCCGTCAAATACGATTCCAAGCAGGAGGCGGTCGTGGACATTGACGTGGACAGCATCGTTAGTGAGGGCCAAGTGTTCTGGAGAGCGAGGATCATCGACACTGGCCGAGGAATCCCCGATTCTGAGAAGCAACGCGTCTTTGAGAGATTCCACAGACTCGACCAAGTCGTTCCTGGAACTGGGCTTGGCCTGTACGTTGCCAAGTTCATCGCCGAAGCTGGCGGAGGAAGGGTCTGGGCAGAGAACAGGATCGAGGGTGACCACACGAAAGGTACGATTATGTTCGTCCTCATGCGGAAGGTGGATGAGAGGGACATTGCTCTGATGCCCAGGAGACCTTAGCCTTCCTTTGATAGTCCCAAGGTGCGCCTTACTGGCAAATGGCCGAGTGGGCCCGTCGGGATTTGAACGACTTGCAGCATTGTTGGGCACAGGGATTTCGCTGCAGCTATTGACTTGCTGACTGTTGAATCGGAGGGCATGGTACGCTCCCGTAGGAACAGAAGATGCAGCAATCCCCTGCCTTCGGTGTCATGATATAGCTGCATTTCCTGCACTGGTACTTAATCAAGCAGTAATCCGTAGGCATCCGCTCCTTGGAACTGTGGCCACACCTGGGACACGTGACCACGGAATCCAACTTCACATCCAAGGTTGCGCACAAGCGCAGATGCAATGGTTCAATCGAATGCATATTCTTTCCCCCGAAGGTCCAGTTGAAGAGAGGTTTGTCTGGGACAATCAAGGCAGAACCAGCTTCGGCGCGGTTTGCAGGGAGCCATGTGGGCCCGTCGCGATTTGAACGCTAGTCGCGAACGGCACTACTGGCTAGATGCTCAATTCGGGTGAATTGAGGTTAGCCCCGTTGTCCCCTCAAACCCCTTTCTTTCCTACCCTATGGGCTTTCCCGAGGGAGCCTGTTAGCGCTTCTTCGGCACTGTCAGCTTCCGTGGGCGAGATGTATTGAAGCCAGAGGAAGAAGATTCCGAAGGCTGGCTTGGAGGAGAGGGGGTGGATGACGGGAACGCCAGCTCCAATTTGGCGATTTTCAATCCAAGTCTGTCAGCCTCGCTCTGAATCTCTCGCTTGATAAGAACGGCCGTGCGCTCCAGTTGCGACTGGAATTCCTCTGTGCGGAGAATCATGGCCGACCTGAGGAGAGCGTCACCGGCGACTTCATACAGTCTATTCTCGTAGTTGGCTGAACCGAAGAAGGCTCGTTCTATGTCTTTGATCTGATAGGTTATCCTCAGAACCAATGACAATGGACCTCCATCTGCGGTGATGATTTCATCTAACACATGATTGCGGGGGGCCTTCGTCCTCATGTCAATCACATGGATTTCGCCTACCAAGGGAACTACGAGACGGATGCCCGGGTTCAGAACTCGGATGTATCTGCCCCTCCTGAAGTACAACGCGCCCTCGTATGGTAGTATAGTCTTGATGCTCGACGCCATCAGCGCCACAATCAGGAGGAAGATAAGAAGGACCAAACATGCAACCCAAATATCCGCCAATCGGCCACCAACCCTATGTATGGCCCTTCCTTCCATATTGGTCTTTCCGAAGCGATGGTCAACCCATCGAATCACAATTCCTGCTAATTGACGAAATGGCAGGTCAAATGACGAGATCGAACACCTGTAAGATGCCCTCAGACTCAAACAGCCATCTCCTTCACTCTCGAGTCCGCCTCGGTCCTAGTCCAAAGCTTGATGGCCGCTTATGTGGATGCGGAAGCCATGGAATCAGCGCCAGGAACCGAACCTCCCATCCCAGAAATTCTGCTTGCCGCTGCCGTGGTTTCGATATCACCATCGTTTCTTTGGATCATTCTCGGTGACATGCACTTCGCCGTGGGCGCCGTGTATTGGTCATTCTTCCCATCGATCATCCTCTCTGTAGCATACCTTCACATCAATCCAAATCAAGGTAGCTGCAGATCGAACACGGCCTCAGGCGCGGAGACAGAGCCTGGGCGATGGTATGTCACCTTCATCAAATACGACTGGATCCTTCTAGCTTACGGAATCGTCTTCGCGATGAGCTTCGCGGTCTTCCTTCTACCATACCTGGTGTGGTGGGCGTTCTTGCCTTTCCACTCCGTGATGGTCATGGCAATAACAATAAGAAGGACCAACGTCAAGCCACGAACCAACTACCGACTCAGAGTCGCTCTATCCATCTTGTTCTGCCTGGGTGCGATCTCGTGGTCGTACTATGCCGGGAGCCACTTCTATTTGACCTGACCCTTCGGCCAGTCATCTTCGCAGACTTCGAGAAAGCTTGGTCTCCGAGAATCTCAATTCCTACTAATTGACGAAATAGCCAGATGGGCCCGTCGCGATTTGAACGCGAGTCACCAGCACCCCAAGCTGGAAGGATACCAAGCTACCCCACGGGCCCGATGAGAAAGATGATTTGAGAGGGCGCCTCAGTAAGGCGCGACCTCGTCGATCAGGTTTGCGTGAGTCAGTATCATCCTTCGGCAACAGTACCTCTCAAGCTTCAGCGAGTCCAGGACATCCTTTGGCGACTCGCCCATCTCGACACGCTTGACGAACTCGTCGTATGCGCTCCCTATGACCCTGCCACAAGTGAAACATCTGACGGGTATGATCATGTTGCCCATCACCTGTATGACTTCTGGTGCTTTTTCCTTGCACCGCGGCCCTGAGGCTTCTTCGGCAGCTTCCTTCTCGGGTCGGACACGAGCATCGACCTGTCGTACTTCACGAACTTCAGCTCGAGTTCTTCGTCCTCTAAGAACTGTACCAGGCCTTTGGCTATCGCTGTCCTAGAGGCCATAGCCTGACCCATTATGCCTCCACCGTTGACATTGATGTCGATATCGACCTTCGAGACCCTATCCGCTGCAAGGGTCAGAGGCTCCATTATCATGACGCGTGCGAGATGGGGTTCATGGATCTCGACAGGGACATTGTTGATCCTCACAAGCCCGCGCCCCCTCTTCACGGTGGCTCTGGCCACTGCGCTCTTACGCTTCCCGCTGGATACAACCACTTTAGGTGCGGTCATGCTCAGACCTCCTTCGCCCCGAGGTAATTAGTGATCTCCCCTAGAAGGACGTATTTGTCCAGATGAGGCTTCTTGGCGGTCTCGATGGTCTCCGCCTTGACATCCTTGAACTCCTTCGGTACGCCGATATAGACCTTTAGCCGCCTGTAGGCCGCTTTTCCCCAGGGCTTTCTGTACTCTATCATGCCCCTGACAGTCCTTTTGAGGATCCTGTCCGGTGTCCTGGGATATTTCGGGCCCTTGGCCTTGGACTGGCTGCTAGCTCTATGCCTCCTGTGGAGGTAGAACTGCTGGAGCTGCTCCCTCCTCCCGGAGATCACGGCCTTCTCAGCGTTAAGTATGACGACCTCGTCGCCGTTCCTGATCCTCTTAGCAACATGGGTGCAGAGGCGCCCTAGAATCAATCCTTCCGCGTTTATTACGACCGCCATCTGTTCACCCCATGATCCGTACTTTGGAGCCCTTTGGATTCAACGCTACGAGCTCCTCAATCGACACGCTCTTCCCGCCCGCCTTTTCGATCTTCTCCCTTGCCTGTCCGGATGACCTGTAGGCGGCTACGGTCAACCTCTTTGCGATCTCGCCGGCGCCCAGAAGCTTACCAGGGACTACGACTATCTCGCCTTCGCTCGCGTACCTATTGAGCTTGCCCACATTGACTTCAGCCCAGCGCTGGGCGGAACCCTCTAGACGCAAAGCGATGTCTCGCCAGACAGGTGCCTCATTCTCCCTGCTAACGTCCTTGAGACGCTGAATCAGCGAGATGAGGTTGGGATTTGTCTTCTTTGACTTGCTACCCATAATCTGACTCCTCCGACATCAGGAGAGTAGGCGAGCTAATGTGAGAACCGTTTATAAAGATTTGGATGCGCCACATTTGCTGGCCGAGGACATCTGGCTCAGCTGGATTGTGCTCTTTCCGCCGAGAACTGCCCGTGCAATATGATGAGGAGCTGTAGTATCCTGCTCGCTCAATAGATGATATATATGGCGAACGTTATTCCGAAAATCCTGGCTCGCCGGGGGTCTAGATGATTCGTTTTGGTCCTGCAGGCATCCCTTTGTCCTGCAAGGGACGTACCTTGGAAGACGGCATCGAGGATGTTCACAACCTCGGCCTGACCGCGATGGAGGCACAGCTGGTAAGAGCCCATGTTCAGGAGCGACCAGCCGAGGCCGAGGAGATCGGGGTGAAGCCCAAGAATATCGCCTCTGACATGGTCATAGAGATAGTCCGCAGGAAAGGTGACAAGGAAGAGGTCATTTCGAACCTTGACGAACCTGTCAAGAAAGGGGACCATCTCGTGTCGCTAACGAGCGGTATCGCCAAAAGCTACAACGAGCTCAGAGGCCTGAAGGAAATGGCTGACGAGCTGGATGTCACACTGTCCATTCATACACCGTACTACATGGATTTGGTGGGAGACGGGGAACTCTGCTTCCGAAGCATGGACTCGATCAGGTGGGGCGGACTGATGGCCAAGGAGCTCGGAGCTACTGTGGTCGTCACGCACATGGGCCTATACGGAGACGCGAGTCCGAAGGTCGCCCAGAAGAAGATCACCGAGCGTATGACCGATCTGACCAAGTGGTACAAGAAGCACGGAATAGGTGTGCCAATCGGTCTAGAGCTGAGCGGGAGGCAAGAGATCTTTGGAGGAATAGGCGAAGTGAACAAGATATGCAAGGAGGTCAGCGGGACAATACCCGTCGTCAACTTCGCCCACTACCATGCTAGGGAGAACGGGATACTTCGAGAGTCGAAAGACTTCGACGATCTCTTGGACGACCTCTGGGAGCAGACTGACGGCGAGTTCTACGCCCACTTCTCCGGGGTCGAGCACGAGGCGGGGAATGAGAAACGGTTCACATCGATCAAAAAGGGAGATCTGAGATTCGAACCCCTTGCCGAAGCCATTGTTGAAAGGAACCAGCCGATCACGATTATCTCTGGATCCCCTTTGCTTGAGCACGACGCGATGTACATGAAGGTCATCCTGGAGAGGGTTCTTGCCAAGAAGGTCTCAAGAGAGGTCAAGGTCGTCCCGAAGAAAGAGAAGGGTTCGAGATGACGCGCACGCTCGTAGCGGAGAGCTCCGACCACATCCTTGAGGCAGTGAAGAAGACCTTCGAGAGCGAGATTGAGAACACGGAGAGGTTCGTGGACTCGATCATCGGCGCCAGGAAGATCTTCATCTACGGCGTGGGACGGTCTGGCCTGATCAGCAAAGCCTTCGCCATAAGGCTCGTGCAGATGGGGCTCGAAGTGTTCTTCGTTGGAGAGACTATCACGCCTATTGTCGAAGAGGAAAACCTCGTCATCATCGTTTCGTACAGCGGAGAGACGATGTCCGCAATCCAGACAGCCAATATCGTGCGGAGGGTTGGGGCGAAGGTCATAACAATCACAGCGCACCCGCACTCGAAGCTCGCGGGCGCGTCGAGCTTCGTGATTGAGATACACCCGCAGAAGACCGACGAATCCAAACGGCTCGCTCCTTTAGGAACTCTTTTCGAAATCGCCACGATGGTCTTTTTCGAAGGAGCTGTGGCCATGCTTATGGAGAAGCTCGGCCAAAGCGAAGGCTCGCTCAGGAAAAGGCACGCGATCTGGGTTTGAAGTCAATCAGGTTCTCTTCTCCGGGGGATCAGTGGCCGAACGCTTCTTTCCCCAACCCCAGTGCTTTCTCAGAATGAACACCAACAGAGATATGGATACCACGGCGGCAATCGAACCCGTCACAATCATGACCATTGCGAGGTTATCTTTCACCCAGTCGCGGAATCGTGGAGTGAACCCTGACTCGTCAATGCCCACGACTATCTCGTGGGATATCGTCTCGTTCGAATCCACTGGGAAATATGCAGTATGCGCCACCAAACCGTCGCCGTTGGTGTAGTACGATATGCCCATGGGCACCTGATAGATACCTTGGTTGTAGCTGATGTACGGCTCCGAGGAAATCCTGTAATGAGCCTGGACGGTCTGATCCTCTTTTGTGAACAGGATATCCTGGCATGGAAGGATGGTCTTCCTCATCGGATGAGTGAAGTTGTCTCCATTGACCGTCTCATCGTCCCTGCTGTCTGCAAGGGTGAGCTGCGGTGTGGGGAGGCCAACATCTTCTCTTATCATGAACATGTCAGCCGACCCGCCGGCGGAGAGCCCATGCTCCAATACTATCCCGGAGGCGTTCACTTGCTGGAGCACCTCCAGCTCGAAGTTGATCCGGACATCGACCATGCCCTGGATAGCGTAAATGCCATACGAGTTCGACCTGGTCACCGACTTCTGGGAGATGCGGAACCAGAAAGTGACATTCGCCCACTCGTCGATGATGGGGTACTCGTCCTCTGGGCTATCGAACAGCCCTATGACCGCATTGGCTCGAAGCCATGCGTACTCTCCGCCCGGCGTGTCGTTGCCGAACTCCACTGCGGTCGCATTCCAAGTCACATTGTAGAGGGTAGACAGGTAAGCTATGTGAGTCGCCTCAGAACGCGCGAACACCTTGTCATCGTTCGTGTCGTTGAACAAGTAGATGGTCGATATTCCGACATCGAATATTGGGGAAAGTAGGTCTGTGCTATGCCAGAAGATGATCCTTGGCCAGTCCCTGGGTGCGATGGTCGCGGGAGTCACGGTAGCTGTTAGGTTGCCGGAGATGAAGTTTACAGCGAAATTGTACTCCCTGTACTCCAGGAAGTGCTCCTC
>Ga0154903_162_pt1 | contig 37548 bp, 37 predicted proteins | sample Rifle2008BG19ft_FD_105584 | JGI IMG/M metagenome (GOLD analysis project Ga0154903, IMG submission 105584) | Euryarchaeota archaeon RBG_19FT_COMBO_56_21
GTGGTCGCGAGATCGCAATGGACGCGAATGTGTGCCAGTATTGTGGGCATGACTACAGGATGCAGGCGGCGCCTGCAGCGCCCGCCGAGAAGAGCGTATTGTCCCTCATCGGAGGGATTCTGATACTCATCGCGGGCATAATGGGGCTCGCCTTGGGAGGTATCTTCCTGATAGCAGCCGACAACGTCGACACTCTCACAGACTGGGGAGTGGACGTTGCTGGAATCGGCGACACGCTATCGGACATATTGACCGTCTGCGGCATCATAGTGATCGTCCTCGCTCTGATTGTCGTAGTTGGCGGGTTCTTCGGCGTGCAGCGCAAGCACTGGGGCCTCGCAATACTCGGCGGAGTCCTCGGCCTGTTCCTTCTCGGACCGTACATGCTCGCAACCATATTCTCCTTGATCGGTCTGATCTTGGTTGCCGTGTCAAAGAAGGATTTCAGCTGAGCAAGCACACACGACGGACGCGGCCGCGTAGCCGCGACCAAAACACTTTATCCTTTTCACATTTTTGGGGCTGCCAGAGGCAATGTTATTCTAGCTCATACTCGGATACACCGTGGGGAGACCCGAGAGGCTCGGTGGCGGGTCCCCACACAGGGGGTTCATAGTAATGCAAGCTTCAGGTGGACAGGGAACAAGGAATTGCGTTTCGTGCGGGAGGCAAATCGCGTTTGATGCGAATGTGTGCCCATTCTGCGGCCACGACTACCGCATGCAGATGATGGCCCCGGTGCCTCAGAAGAAGGACTCCGGGATGCCTGTGGCCGGTGGAGTGCTCATCATCATCGCCAGCCTCGGCTATTTCTTGGTCGGCGGGCTGATGGCAGCGAGCGGATCGGTGGTCTTCGGCCTCAGCCTGGGCGCGAGCGGAGTTGTCGTCGCGTGCGGCGTCCTCCTGCTGTTGCTCGGAGTCATGTCTCTGTTGGGCGGCATCTTCGCGATTCAGAAGCGGCACTTCGGCATTGCGATCATAGGTGGTCTGTTCGTCATCCCGTCGATACTCGGGCTGATCGGTCTAATACTGGTCGCGATCTCCAAGGACTCCTTCGAAAGCTGATTCCACGATAGATGAGGGATTAGATCTTCTTCATCATGCCCAGCTCGGGCTCGTAGATCTCTCCCTTGTCCAAGAGGCTGCTGACGATCTCCTCGAGCCGGACCTTGTCGATCTTCTTGGCCTTGGCAGCGTCCACGACGGCGTCCCACTTGGCGCCCTTGCCGGTCTTGTCCAAGGATTCGATTATCTTGAGCACGGAGTCCTCCTCGTCTGTGCCGACCTCGACCTCGTGGAGTTCCTCGTCGGCCGCTTCGGTCTCCGCCTTGGGCGGCCCTTTGGACGCCTTCGGAGGGACTGCTCGAACAGGTCTCGCCTTCTGAGCTCCTTCCGGCAGGATGGACCTGAGGGCGTCCCTGACGGAGTTACGGAACCGTCCGAGGTCGATGTCCTTGTAGTACTCGATGGCCCGCACGACTCCATCCGCCAGGTTCTCCGGATGTCCGAGCTTGACGAGCTCGCCCATGCTCGGCTGCGCCATCTTCAGGCCGTCTTCGACGGCGTTGATTCTCAGCAAGGTGCTCCTCGCAGCCTCCACCACCCAGTAATCTCTGGCCTTAGCATCCACTTCGCGGATCTGCTCCGGCCGGATGCTCAGGTACTTCACGCCCTCCTCGGGACTGTAGGCCCTGCTCTTCCCGACGACCGCCGCAAACGCGGGCGGAGACATCTTCGAGAGCGCCATGGCGGCGGCGGGCTGGTACTCTCCAGCCGAGACGTAGTACGTTCCCGTGGGATCGGTTATGCGTGCTCTGAACCGCTGCTTTCCCCGTTCCCCGACGTCCTCGATGTCCGTCACAACGCCCACGACGAACAGCCTGTTGACCTTGGCCCCCAGGGGCGTGACGATGTACGACACCGGCTTTTCGCCTTCTCCGCTGTGCTCGAGCACTGAGGAGTTGTACTCCTCCGCGAAGACGCGCCATGCGACCTCGCGCGTATTCATTCGGACCCCTCCAGCTCGACCAGCAGTTTCTCGGCCTCTTCGCGCGCGTCCTGGGTCGCCAGGTCCGCCTCCTTCGCGATCATGCTGAGGCCGTACTGGTCCGCGGTGACGGATCCCGAGACGGTCACTATCTTGAGCGTGAGCCGCTCATCCATCATGTCCCTGACGATGTCGAAGTTCATCTTCTCCTTCGCCTTCTGCATCGACTCGTCGAGCGTGGTATCGAGCAGCTTCTCGGTCAGCGAGCGGTTCATGACGACGCTCACCGCGCCGCTCCCGTCATCCAGGATCGCCTTGATCCTGAGGTCCGGGGTGCCGTCGACGCGCCCATGGAGCTTGCACATGCCCTTCTGGAGCGCCCTGTTGCACTCGGGGCAGCGCATGATCAGACCGGAGCCCTCCCTGACCTCGAGGAGCACGCCCTTCAGCGAGACATCCGAGGCTCCCCCTCTGGAGGCGACCTCCGAGATCATCTTGAGCCCCGTCTTCTGGAGCTCCTCAACGCTCGGGAACTTCTCCTTGACCTTGGTGACCTCTGCGCGGTCGTCGAAGCTCAGCTGCGGGATGCCCTTCCAGCCCTTGACCGTGGCCCTGGATATCCTGACGACCTCCCCCTGTTTCAGCTTGAAGTCAGACCATGATGTGAACTGGATCTTGCCGGTCTGGTCGGCGACGACCCCGGAAAAGATCTTCTTCGCCTCTCCCTGGACGGTCACCTCGCGCGGCTCGATGGCGAGGATGCGCCCCTTGACCTCGACATACCCCATGGCCTCCTTGAGCTGACCGATGTCGGCGACCCTCGGTGGACCCTGGGCAATCTGGATGTCTCCGATCGTGCTCGGGTCCTCCTTCTTGATGGAGACCCTGTTCCCGAAGTTGACCTGGACCCTTCCCTGGTACTCGCGCGTGTACGCCCCACGGACGGAGATCACCTCGCCCTTGCTGAGCTCGACCCCCTCGGTGTCCCATACGGTGTACGGCAGGGTCGTGGAGTCGTCACCTATGAATCCGAAGATGATCCGCTTCTTCTCCCCTTTCGCGGTTATCTCCTTGTCGTTCGCGGAAAGCACCTTGGCCACGAAATCCACTACGGGCTCGTTCGGCCTCAGCTCCGCGAGCTTCCTCTGAAAACCCGCCTGGAACGACGATGCGTCCCCGCCGTACTTCTTGACGATGGTCCTCTTGGCCATCGGCAGGCTGAGGCGGTAGACCTCGACGTACTTCGTGAGTTCGTTCGCTATCTCATCCACTGACAACTTGTCCCCGAGCGCCCGTGCAATCTCTTCCACGTGGGGCGCTAGCTGATCTGGTTCCATAAGCTCCCCCTTCTGTCTAGCAGCCGCGTTTTTGTCTGTGCTGCTATTTGGTCAACTCGAGGGCCGGATATAAAGGGATGCGCTGCGGGCAGCCGAAAGTGGGCTGCTAGTAGCTTTTCAGCTCGGGGCCAGTCGAGAACTTCCAGAGCCGATAGACATCCCATTCCAGGAGAGAGATGCGCTCCCGCCCTATCACGGAATCGTCGTTCCCGAAGGCCTCTCTGAGGGCGGCAATCGCCTGTTCGTGGATCTCCTCTGGCACGAGCCATTGGCTCGAGTAGGTCCTCTGCTCGAAATCGTTGATCATGTCTTCGACCCTGATCGGATGTTCGTGGGTGACGATCAGCTTGTCAACATCGGGGGCGAGGAAGTCGGGGAGCTCGCGTTCCCTGAGCCCCGGGTGTCTGATCCTGCAGCCCAGCTCCGTGCACATCTTGTCGTAGAACTCTCTTATCTCCTCCGCGGGAGAATCATCTTTCCTGAATGCGACCGAGATGTACTTGTCTGTGGTGACCCTGCAGATCTCGGTAAGCGCCATGCGCCATGACGGTACAAGATGAAGCACGTGGATGCTCAGCGTGGCCCAGAAGACGCGGTCTTGGAACGGAAGCCGAGTGATGTCTCCCCTGAGCAGCCCCGTCGTGCCTTTCTCCGCGGCCTTCCGGAGCATCCTCGGGGAGAGGTCTATCCCGACGACGTCGAACCCCAGGTCCTGAAACGGCTTTGCGAACCTGCCGGTCCCCACACCAGCGTCAAGGATGGTCTTGTCCTTCCTCAGAGCCCCTTCTAGCGCTCCAAGGATGTCTTCCATGATAGTCTCTGGATAGCCCCTGGTCTGATCGTACCTGTCCGCTACGCGGTCGAATGATAGACTCAATGGAGTTCCCCGTGTGCTCTGGGATGCACTCGCTCTGATAATTCAGTTGCGACCGACAGATGCTCGGGAAACCATTATGTTAGCTCGCTTGGATACGGGGTCTGGAGTCGTTGGGGGAGGTTGAGTTTGAGGTTCAACAGAGCTAGCCTACTAGTCTGTGTCTTTGTCGCCGCCCTTGTTGCGCTGCCTGTCAGCGCCTTGGGCGGAGGAAACAGTCACCGCAATGCCCAGAAGGATTGGACGGTCCTCATGTACTGGGACGCGGACAACAGTCTCGAGTTCTGCACGGAGTTCGCCATGAGCACCTGGGAGGAGTCGCTGCCCAGCAATTCTGATGTGAACGTCGTTGCGCTCGTGGACATTCTATCTGAAGACGGGATCTGGATCTGGGATTTCGTTGACGGACAGCGGCACATGGTCGATGAGTGGGATGAGCTAAACACCTCGGATCCAGCGGTCCTGGAGATGTTCGTGGAGTATGCGATGGCCAAATTCCCTGCTGACAAGACCATGCTTGTGCTGCAAGACCACGGGTACGGATGGAGGGGCATATGCCAGGATGAGACCAATGGCGATGTACTCATGCCGATTGACGGTATCGCGACAGCTTTGAAGTCAGTCAAGGCCGACACGAAGAAAGGCGTTGACCTGCTGGCGTTCGACGCATGCAACATGATGCTTCTTGAGGTCATCTACGAGCTGAAGGACGCCGTGCCGTACATCGTTGGGTCGCAGACGATGGTGCCTTTCGACGGGCTCCCATACAGGATGTTCATCTCTGATCTGGTCAAAGACCCGGGATTGTCGCCGGCCGAGCTCGCTACGAACATCGTCAACGAGTATGTGTTGTACTACAGCTCCAAGTGGGACTACGAGCACATCATGACGTATAGCCAGGACTTCGCGACCGCTTCTGCAGTCGACACTTCCAAGCTAGACGCTTTGGGAGACGCATTCGGTCAGCTCGCCGCTGTGCTTGAGCCGATCATCCCTGAGCACATGAAGGAGGTCGAGGAGGCCAGAGGATATTCGCTCATTGGGACTTGGACGAACATGGCCGGCTGGGAATGGAACCCAGATGTGTTGACATTCGTCCGGGGACTGAGGGAGATATCCGGCCACCCTGAGCTGATCTCAGCGATAGATGCGTTCGAGATGGCTTACAACGAGGCTGTAATCGCCGAGGCGCACAGCAAGAAGTACCACGAGACGGCGCAGGGCCTGAGCTTCTGGTTCCCGCCCTCGTTGGCGCAGTACAACTCGATGGGCTACTACTGGGCCCGGCAGTTCGTGTACCATGACATCGGGCTGGACCTCGTCGCGGAGACCGCGTGGTACGACTGTCTGATGGCATACTACACCTCAAAGTAGAGTCCCAAACAATGGCGTGACGATGCTCACGCCATTGTCTTTGTTTCTCGATCTTGGATCCGTAACAATTCGGGTCGTGAAGGAATTGGATGGGATACTTGTTGGCTTCCTGGCACTGCATGTAGTCTGAGAATCATCATATGCCAGCAGCCGTGAAGGGCGAGATGCAAGGGGGAGCTCACTGCGTGAAGGTTTCTCCCTTCTCGTACTTCTCCCGGATGTGCTTCAGAAGGATCTCTCGGTCCCGTCTCAGGTGGCTCTCGTACCAGTTCTTGATGACGTCGGCGAGCGCCTCGTGATACTTTTTCTCGTCGAACTTCATCACGGGCACATCCAGCAAAATGTATTGGCTGAATATCCTCTTCCAGCCCGCGTACTTGTAGTAGTGCTCGCCCTCGCAGAACTCGAAGACGACCCTGAAGTGCGTCTGGCTGTCGACGTTGTAGTACCAGACCTTTATCGAGTCCCCGACCCTCGTCTGGGTCCTGTCCGTGAGGGAGACGTTGTCCACCCCCGCGAAGTCGAAGTCCGTCTTGAACGCCCACTGCTCAGGATAGACGGCAAAGAGCGCAAATCCTGACGACTCGGGCAGCATCGTGAAGTGCACGTTGATTTTGTTGAACCTCAGCCAGATTCGGAAGAAGTCCTCTAGGAGCGCTTTGTTGATGTTCTCCTTCTGAGTGTTCTGCTCGACGAAGTTGTCAGTGATCTGCGTGGTCTTCTTCTCGAGCTCCTCGTCGAGCTGAGAGAACCAGTCTTCTTCCTTCCCTTCAGGCTTAGCCATCGTACATCCCGAGTAAAGGTGATACTGTTGCGGGAATATAAGCCTTTGGTATTTATTCGTATCGCTCTTTAATTATCTGGCTCGACCGATTTTCCGCTCTCCCGCGCGGGCGCGCGTCATGGCGCTCCCTCGGAACTTAGAAGTAAGCAAATCCTGTATTCAGTAGCTGATGGCCGGCTTATGGGATTCGCTCATCGATTTGCTCTCGGCTTACCAGGCCGACCCTCTCACATACCTGCTGATCTTCTTCATATTTTGCCTGGCGGCGGCCATCATCCTTCCTATCCCCGTCGAGATAATCCTAGTGATCGACCCGATGGTGCCGTACCCGTTGAAGGCCTTGGTGATGGGGCTGGGTAAGGGCTCCGGTGCGTTTGCCGTGTACTACATCGGATTCGAGATAGACCACATCGCTCACAAGATGAGAGAAGCGACGTGGATGAGGCGGCTGAAGTCAGCGGCCGATGTTGTCGTTCGGCGCAGCCCTTTCCTTTTACGAGTGGTCAATTCAAATCGTTATCGCGAGCTCAGGCGGAAGCTCATCGCTCTTGTCAGGGACCGCGGGCCGAACAAGGGGGCCATGAGTTGGGGATGGATCAGGTGGATGATGAGAGGAAGCGAGAGACTGATCCGCAAGTACGGCTACCCAGCGATGTATGTCATCATGTCCATACCTGGCGTACCGGACACAGTCCCGCTATACATCTTCTCGATCCTCAACAAGGAGGGGACGCTTATGACAGTGCGCGGGTTCGTGCTCACGAACATCGCGGCAGGCATCACGAGGGCCGCGATTATCTGGCTGATATTCTTCGCACTCGGAATCGAGATCTTCAAAGTCCCCGAAACCGGTCTGTGATCATCCGATCTTCTGTATAGTAACGACAGATAGGATCGCACCATCTATCTTCAGCTCAAGGACCTTCTGCGGGAGCTCGGTCATCCTCATCTTCTGCACATGCAGTGAGAACCGCGTCTTGTCGGAGGTCGTCTCGTTGCCGATCTCCATGATCGAGTCGAAGTCCTGAGCCATCAGGTTGAACAGCTCCTCCCTGACCCCTTTCGGGAAGGTGTGGACAGTGACAGTGTCGAACACCCTCAGGTCCCCGAACGCCCTCCTGCCCCAGCGCATCATATCGACCGCAGATTTGCCTGTGAGTGTGCTCGGAACGCTTTCGCAGACCGCCCTCATCCCCCGCAGGTTGCTGATCCTCTCGACGGCTGTTGCAAGCCCGTTCTGCAGCAGTCGCTCGTCATCGACTTTCGTGACCGTGATGATCTTCTTCTGAACCTTTGGATCGACTCCCATAATCGCAGTTTTCGAGTCCATCGAGTAGCAGTCTAGGATTACCAGCTGGTCATTGGCCAGGTACTCTAGAACGTCGACGCCTTGCAGTCCCATGCTCCTTATTAGAGTGGCAGGCGGTCTCGCGAGGCAGCAGTAGACCGCGGGGGCGCCTAACTTGAGCCCTTCAGCGATGAACTGTTGCAGGAAGTACTCGACGTGATTCGAGGGCTCCGCTCTCAGCGCGATGGTGGTGTTGGTCGGGATACCTCCTTCGATCACAAAATCAAGGCCAGGGATGCCGCTCGGCACTCGGGGGACAATCATGGCAGCCCTCGGATGCTCTGGCGGGATATTAGGTGTTTGCTCTCGCTGGATTCTAGAACAATTCGAGTGGTGAAGAGCCGAAGGGGAGAGCTCCGTCAGCTATTGCCAGCTACGTAAGGCAGACAATGAAGAGTACTCTCCTCGACGCTATCGCAGTAATGGTGGCCAAGAGCAGATGCCTTCCGTCCTGAGGGACGGACATCATGTGCAACAGAACCAGAGCATCAATCCAGGATCGGCAGATACCCGTACCAAGAGCCGTCCTCCTCGAGGTACTGCAGGTTCTCCTCGAGCAATCCCAGGTGAACTATCTCCATCCTGACCAGCTTCGCGAACATCTTCTTCATCTTCGGGCTCGCCTTCGCAGCGCTCTTGGTGTAGAACGCGATCGACCTCTTTTCGGTGCTTATACCTAGCTTGATTGCGGAAATCGCATCCTTTGCGTGTATCGAGTTCTTGTGGATCCTCTCAGGAAAGACCTGTCTCAAGTCCTTCTTGAGCTTCTCGTTCGACAGCTTACTGGTCTTCTCTCCAAGGTTGTGGAGCTCTATCTCGAGGATGTGAGCGTGATCCTTCTCGTCCGCGGCCAAGCTCCTCAGCAGGAGCTTCGCCTTCTCGTTAGCTACCAAATCCTTGAACATAGAGTAGTACTCGCTTCCGAAGTGCTCCATTTCGATAGCAGTCGCCAAGATATCTCTCGAACTTGCCAGATAAAACCCTCCGCTGATCTCTCATGTCATAACGTAGTTAACGCAATTAATGATTGTGCCATGATTGCTCGAGATGACTCTCAATCCGTGACTCAGGGAACGATGCGGATTTCCTCCAACCGTTGCAGGCATGGATAGGACAGTGTATGCGGAAGCCGAGGCGGGCTGAGAGTGGGGGTTACAGCTATCTAGCGTCTTCTAGATGGGGGCGGCAACCGCGGCCGAACTAATCCTCGCCCGGAGCAGGACGACCCCGAGGACCACCATCCCAACTCCCGCCACCTGCACGAGGCTAATGCCCTCTGCAAGCAGCACGAACGCGAGGGCCACGGCAAAGACCGGCTCGACGCTCGCGACTATGCTCGCCTTGCTGGCCTCGAGATGTTTCAGGGCGACCATGGAAGGCACGAACCCAACGACGCCAGACCAGAACGCCACATTCAGGATCCAGAACCACGCCGAGCCGGACAGTGAGGTCTTTGCGAGCTCGATCGGGTTTGCGACCAGGACCAGGAACACAGTCGAGATGGCGAAGAGGTAGAGCACGATAGTGTTCGGAGAATAGGTCTCTTCGAACTTCTTTCCCCAGAGGTAGTAGACTGCAGTGGCAATTGCAGAGGCAAGGCCCAGGCCGATGCCAAACCAGTTGAACGACAGGCCTTCATTGATATGCCCTCCACCAGCAACCAGGACACACCCGGCGAAGGTCAGGGGCAGCGCCAACGCCTTCTGCGCTGTGAATCTCTCTTTGAACAGGAACACAGATGCGACCGTCACCATGCTCGGGTATGAGTAGTTCAAGACCACCGTGATCGCGACGCTAGTCTCGTCGATAGCGCCGAACCATGCCAGGTTGAGCAGCACCCCGGCGATGAGGCTGAAACCGATGAATGGCAGGATGTCCTTCTTCTTGATCCTGAGCGACTTGCGGTCAAAGACGGCCACGAGCATCAGCAGTATCAGAGTGCCTATGAGAAACGCGAGGGTCGCCACCTGTATGACAGTCGCATCTTCCCGGTAGGCCAACTCTGCAAAAGGCCCCGAGGTGGCCCACATCGCGACGGCGACCACCATGAGCGCGTAGGCCGTGTTCTTGGTCACAATCACAGTTGAGCTCCGGTGCCAGTTACAATGCCCTAGTGATAGCTTAATGCCTTTCGATAAAGGTAAAAAGGGGTCTGGCTACCTGTCTAGGATCGGGGTCGGTTCCTGTGACTCCTTGGCGATCCTCAGCAATATGACACCAACGAATACGAGGGCAACGCCGAGGCCCTGGAGTGCGTTGATGGTCTCGGAGACTACCAGGAACGCGATAGCCACAGCGGCGACTGGCTCGATACTGGCCACGATACTAGCCCTGCTCGCCTCGATGTGGCGCAGCGCGAACATGGAGACCACGAACCCTATCGTTCCGGGGAACAGCCCGATGGCGAATATCAGGGTCCATGCGTCCGGCGAGAGAGAGGTCTCTGCAAGTTCCAGCGGATTCGCCATGATTATGAGGCCAGGAATGGAGAGGATCGTCATGTAGAGTATGACGGTGTTGGCGGAGTACTTGTCGAGGAATTTCTTGCCCCAGATGTAGTAGATAGCCCCTGCAACTGCTGTGTACAGGCCGAGCGCGATTCCGACTGTGTCGAAAGTAAGCCCTTCCTCGAAATCTTGGGCGCCCGCGACCAGCACGCACCCGACGAAGGTCAGGGGGAGCGCTAGAGCCTTGTTCCTGGTCATCTTCTCTTTCAGCAGGAAGACCGAGGCGATGGTCACGATGCTCGGGTAGGCATAGAGCAGTATCACAGCGGTGGCGACTCCGGTAAGCTTCACACATGTGTACCAGGCGAACCCGAAGAAGGTGCCAGTGATCATGCTGAAGACCAACATTGGGAAGAAGTCCTCTCTCTTGATCCTCAGCGATTTCCTGTCGAGGATCGCTATAATCGGCAATAGGATTAGGCCAGAGAACGCGAATGAGAAGAGCGTAATCTGCATTGCAGTCGCTTCCTCGTCGTATGCCATCTGCGTGAAGGTGCCGGAGGTGGCCCACATGATCGCTGCCAGCGCCATCATTCCATATGCGAGGTTCTTAGTCGCCTTCATGGCCGTTCTCCTCCTGCGCTGACGGGGTATCATCAGCCATTGCATGAAGGTATCTCTACAGGTTTCTGAGAAAATCAGGCGTCATGATTATTAGCATAGCGAGCCGTGGCATGGATTAGCACTCAAGAGCGACAGGAGGGGGCAATCATCTATCGGACTCTGAAGAAGCGAACGAACGAGAACGTTGCGGTGATATTGGGTGTAGTTGGGCTCCTGTCCTTGGTTGTTGGAGCAGTCGCTTTGCCCGTCATGCTGGGCGCGCGTGGTGCCGCAACATCGAATGTCAACATCAGCGGATTTGCCTTCGTTCCGCAAAACCTCCTAATTGAGGTTGGAGATACCGTCATTTGGACGAACAATGATGGAACAACTCACACCGTGACATCTACTGATTTGACGGGTGAGCTGGACTCTGGAAACATCGGCAATGGCGGCACGTACTCGCATGTGTTCAACGCCGTTGGCACATTCACCTATCGCTGTGAATTACACACAGGCATGACTGGCTCGGTGTCAGTTGAGAATGTCATCCCCGAGTTCTCGAGTGTGCCGTTCGTGTTCCTGGGCATTCTGGCCTTGGTTCTCGGACTGATGGTTGTCAGAAGAAGGATCTGAAAAGATCGTCGGACCGTCCGCTCTTCCTTAGAACTCGCATTTGCAGTTTGTTAGGTGTAAGGTTTAGGTATACCTAAAATCTATCCTATCGCGGAGATACAGAGAATTGATCGCAAGCTTCGTGATAGCGCTTAGGGAAGGCATAGAGGCGGCCCTGATAGTGGGCATCATTCTAGGGTATCTCAGGAAGGTCGGGGCTCCTTACCTGCAGAAGCCTGTCTACTATGGTGTTGGACTTGGGATCCTAGCTAGCGTGGCTGTCGCAGGTGTCTTTGTCATCTTGGCCTTGGAATTCGAGGGAACCACGGAGCAGCTCTTCGAGGGGACCACGATGTTCATCGCGGCTGCCATGCTGACATCGATGATATTGTGGATGCACAAGAACAGCAAGGAGTACTCAGCCGGTCTGAGAGAGAAGGTCGAGGGCGCGCTTACGAAAGGACAGTCCTACGGGCTCGCGGTACTAGCGTTCGTCAGCGTTTTCAGGGAGGGAGTCGAGACTGTCCTGTTCCTAGGATCGGCGTCATTCTCGTCCACGGGTTTCCAGATACTTGTCGGAGGTGGACTCGGCCTTGCACTGGCTCTCCTGTTCGGCATCGCGATGATGAAGTACTCCGTGAAGCTGAACCTGAGGACCTTCTTCAACGTGACAGGAATACTGCTGATAGTCTTCGCCGCAGGCCTCGTGGCACACGGCATCCACGAGTTCGAGGAAGTCGGCGTCATACCGCCGATTGTGGAGCATGTTTGGGATGTCAATTGGGTCGTCGATGACCACAGCGATCTTGGAAGACTACTCACGGCGCTGTTCGGGTACAACGGCAACCCATCCCTGACCGAGGTGCTAGGGTACCTCTCATATTGGCTGCTGGTCATCTGGTGGATCTACAGGGATGTCACCGTGAACTTGTTCAAGAAAGCGGTGGCAGCGGTCAGGCCTAGTTGACCTGGACGTCTTTTCCGGGGGCGATGACTATGAGCAGGACGAGCGCCACTACAGCCATCATAGCACCGTAGGTGAAAGTCCCTGCAGGTCCAAGGGATGAATCCCACAATAGACCAGCGACCAATCCGCCTGGCAGCATGACAAGGCCGACAGAGGTATGGAAAGCCCCTAGGGCAGTCCCTCTGAGGCGCTTCGGGGCCACGTCTGTGACGTATGCCTTGAGGACGCCTTCGGAGGATCCCTTGTAGACTCCGAACAGGACGAACCCGAGAATCAGCAGCGGAAGCAGATCCGCAATTGCCATCGTCAGACCCGCGAGCGCGAATACTATGAAAGACACGGCGATGATAGGCTTCCTACCCCACCTGTCCGAAAGGTCACCTGATAGAATCGCGAACACAACAAAGACGACGTTGTAGAGCACATAGAGCAGTATCACCGATATGTCTACATCGAGGCCAGCAATGGATGTTCCGGCATCGCTCGCTCTCAGGATGAAGAACGCATAGCTGATTTCCCCGATGTAGAATGTCATGACGACGATCAGTATTAGGTAGAATGGTCTCCCGAGATGCCTGACCTCGCTGAAGAACAATCCGAGCTTGCTCCCACCCTCGGATTCTTTCTCTCGCACGAACATCAGTATGATGAATACCGCAACCAGGGCCGGTATCGCTGACACCAGGAATATCATCCGATAGGTGTCGGCCGTGACCGTAGCCGCGGCCAGAAGGACAGGTATGACTAGCAGCGGGCCAAACACCGCCCCCGAGGAGTCCATCGCTTTGTGGAACCCGAACGCGCGTCCGCGGTAGCCTCTGTCCGTGGAATCCGCTATCAACGCGTCTCTTGGAGCGCTCCTAACACCCTTGCCCACGCGCTCGGTGATCCTGAGTCCAAGGACGTGCCAGGGCTGGGTCGCGAAGTAGAGAAGAGGCTTCACCAGCGAGCTTGCCCCATACCCGCCGAGTATGAACGGCTTCCTCATTCGGTACCTATCTGAATACCATCCTGAAAACACTTTAATCAGCGACGCGGTAGTCTCCGAAGCCCCTTCAATGAGCCCTATCACGAGGCCACTTGCGCCAATTGCTGTCAGGAACAGCGGCATGATGGGGTAGATCATCTCGCTGCTCATGTCCGTCAGAAGACTCACTACGCCCAGGACCAGGACGTTCGTGGAGATGCCTGTGAGCACTGTCCTCTTGACCTTCTTGCTCTTTGCCGCGTCCGAGTTCTCCGATCCCACGTCGTGTCCCTCGCTCGATATGGAGCCGCCAAACCCGTCCCACCATATAATTCTTCCAGATTGAGGTTTCGGGCGGCAGAGACAACTAGAATAGAGACGGAGAACGATTCGGCTCTCGTGGCCTTCATCGATTTCTTTGGGCTCAGTGTGCCGGAAGAAGCCGCCAGGTTGCTCATAATGGAGCTGGCTCTCGGGGCGATCTTGGCCGCATCGTTCCTGATGGCCGCTCTACGCAAGGGCGCATGGCACCATTGGATGATGCTGTCGGCCTATGCGTTGGACGAGCTTGTGGCCAAGCCTCTGATGGCCCAGAGGCTCATGCTCGGAGTCGTGGGCGATTTCCCGTACGAGGGGACCGTCGCGCTCCCGCACCTCGCATTGTCGGTGACGGCGACTGCGTTTGGCCTCATCACCATCATACTGGGGTTCAGATTCAGGGTCAAGAAGGGCTGGAAGATGTTCATGCCTGCCAAGGGGAAGAAGATCCACCGGCTCACCGGCGTGATATTCCTCGTTGCATGGTTCGCGTCCCTCGCCCTGGGCATGAGGATGTTCTTCCTGTTCTATGGTGGATGAGCGATACCTAGTGTTCAAAGTGTAGTAATCCAATCGGGGCTGCGCGGAAGGGATACAGTGACTGTCAGGCAAATGGATCTCAAGACGAAGCTGAAGGATGTCGCGAGGAAGCGCGGCGCGGTCGCATTCGGAGTTGCCTCGGTGGACGACGCAGACGCGCTGAAGCCAGTCAAGATAACCTGGGGCGTGAACGCCTACACCAAGAAGCTCCGGAACTCCATGCCGACAGCCAGGAGCGTCATAGTGTTCGGGATAGCCTCTCAAGACGACGCGGACGAGCTGCAGATCACTCGTTCGAAGGGCAGCTTCGAATGGCCAGGATACACTCGTCTTGGCCTGATCGCGCGCGATATCATGCGCGTGCTCCGGGAGTGCGGGTTCAAGGCCAGCTTCCCGTCCGAACTCGCTTCATACAAGAGAATCGCGCAGCTTGCAGGAGTAGGTAGCTTCGGGAAGCACACATTGATAATCAACGAGAAGTACGGGCCTTGGCTCAGGCTCGAGATGGTCCTGACCGATGCCCCGCTCGAGCCCGACAAGCCCTTCGACGAGAACCTGTGCGGAAGGTGCGACAGGTGCGTGCGCGCGTGCCCGATGAGGGCACTCAAGCCGTATGTGATCGACCCGGACAGGTGCCTCGTGGCAGCGGCCGAGATGGACAGGGTCCCGCCTTCCATGAAGAAGGCGATGGAAAGGCACTCGCCGCTGATCACCCCGAACGCCCGGGTCATGTGCACAACCTGTCAGAAAGCCTGCCGGTACACGAGCGCCGAGCGGAGGCGTAGCTCAATCGCTAGGCGGGTAAAGGGCCGAAACGCATAACCTTGCTACTGAATCGAGCACTGGACATGCGAATTGCTGTCGGAGAGCAGCAGAACAATCTTTAAATCAGACAACAGAATATTGGCGGCAATGGTTTCGAAAGACCGGATCAACAAGATAGTTGCCGGCTACGACAAGGATAACCTCGTCGTGGCGACCGCGTGTTCTCACACTTCACTCCAGGTCTTTGCTGGAGCCAAGAGAGAGGGTTTCAAGACCCTGGGCATTGTAGTCGGCCAGAAGACCAAGTTCTACGACGCGTTCCCTCTTGGGAAACCAGACGAGTTCATGTACCTCGATTCCTACACGGAGTTGCTGGGCCGTGCGGACGAGCTCATCGACAACAACGCGGTGGTCGTGCCCCACGGGTCCTTCGTCGAATACATGACCCCGAAGAACTTCGTCGAGCTCGAGGTGCCCACATTCGGGAACAGGCATGTGTTGGACTGGGAGAGCGACCGGGACAAATCCCGCCAGTGGCTCGTATCCGCGGGCATAGAGATGCCATACAAGATCGACGATCCGAAGCTCATAGACAGGCCGGTCCTGGTGAAGTACGACGGCGCAAAGGGCGGCCGCGGATTCTTCATCGCGAAGGACTACCCAGACTTCAAGCTCGGCATCGATCACTCGCAGAAGTTCTCGATCCAGGAGTACGTCCTGGGGACAAGGTACTACATTCACTACTTCTACTCGCCTCTGAGGACAGACGGGTACAAGCTGAGCAAGGGCTCGCTCGAGATGTTGAGCATAGACCGAAGGGACGAGTCCAACATCGACGAGATATACAAGCTCGGGGCGACTGAAGAGCTCAAGAAGCTCGGCCACTACCCGACGTTCGTCGTCACGGGGAATGTACCAGTGGTGGTCAGGGAGTCGCTCCTGCCGAAGCTGCTGGACATGGGCGAGAAAGTGGTCGAGAAGTCGCTCGAACTCTTCGGGGGCATGATAGGCCCGTTCTGTCTCGAGTGCATCGTGACCGACAGCCTGCAGGTAAAGGTGTTCGAGATCTCTTCCCGCATAGTCGCGGGCACCAACCCGTTCATCTCGGGGTCACCCTATTCCGATCTTATATCGCCCGGCCTCTCGACCGGCAGACGCATCGCCCAGGAACTGAAGCTCGCCAGAGATTGGGATAAGCTAGGGGAGGTCCTGACATGACACAGTACTTCTTCATATTGGCCGACTCGGAGCTGGAGCTGGTCCCGAAAGAGATAGTGAACGAGAGATGCATACTCAACAACGCGCGGTCGAGGGGGAAGGCTCCTGAGAAGATGCTCCTGGACGCGTCCCATCATCACCCTGCGTTCGGCAAGCTCCCGGATTCGGAGAGACGCGGCAGGCCGGATATCACGCACTTCTTCCTGATGCTCTGCATAGATTCCGACCTCTGTGTCGAGGGGAACCTGCGGCCATTCGTGCACACACGGAACAACGATGTCATCGCGGTCAACCCGCAGACGAGGCTGCCGCCACACTATCCAAGGTTCGTTGGCCTGATCGAGTCGCTCTACGAGCAGAGGATCGTGCCCTCGAAGGAGAACCCGCTGCTGGAGCTGCGTCAGGGTGTGACGCTCGACACGCTGGTCAACGCGCTCAAGCCGGACGCGGTTTTGGTCATGACCCCGAATGGCGAGCAGGTACCTCTTCACGAGAAGTTCGCGTCCATAAAGGGCGAGCGCGTTGTCGTCATAATCGGCGGATTCTCGAAGGGGGACTTCAAATCGGATCTGTCCAAGATCAAGCACGACAAGATCTCGCTCGGCACTAGACTTCAGAAAGTCTGGACCGTGACCTCGAAGGTCCTGTGCTCAGTCGCGTTCGCCTCTCAGCCAGCGGCGGTCACTCCGGTCCCAAAACCTTCAAAATCTCGTCGCGCTCCGAAAAAGAAAGCGGAGTAGTCTTGCCTCCCGCGCGCACCACCGATCTTCCTTTTCCCGGGATCATCTTCCCCACAACGACGGCGTCGATCCTCATTTTGAGTACCTCGGCAACGAACCTCTCGGCGTCCTTCTGCCCAAAGGTCGCTATCAGAGCACCCGAGCCCAGCAGTCCTAGTGGCTCGAGCTCATACTTTGCGCAGATGAGCTCGGTCTCCCTGCGGACGATGAAGTCCTCCTCATCGACCTCGACTGACTTCCCGGAGGCCTCCGCGAGCTCGTACAGGCCCATGTTCACACCTCCTTCTGTGGGGTCGTGCATGGCGGTGACCCCGTGCCTAAGAGCAACAGCCGCCTCAGGCACGATGGACAGGCCTGGCTTGAACAGGTAGTTGGCAGCACGCCTGACGAAGTCCGAGTCGAACACTTCCAGCAGATCGTCCTTCTTCTCTCGCGCGATGACAGCTGTGCCTTCGATTCCGGCGCTCTTGGTGAGCACGATGGAGTCACCCGCGCGAGCCCCAGAGGTTCTGACTACTTTGCTGCCTTCGAGCACACCGTGCATGTCCCCGACGACAATCGGGTGGTCTATGCCAGGGGTGACCTCCGTATGGCCCCCGGTGATGGCGATCCCAAGGTCCTTGGCCGCCTTGGAGATCTGCTTGATGATCCTCTCCGCGAGGCTCTCGTCCGAGCCCACAGGCAGGAGAATCGTTGCTTGGAACCATGCGGGTTTGGCCCCCCGGGTGGCGACATCGTTCGCGTTGATGTTGACCGCGTACCATCCTATCATGTCGGATGCGTAGGTCACGGGGTCCGTCTTGAGCACGAGCAACTGCTTGCCCAGCTTGACGACCGCGGCGTCCTCGCCGATTGAGGGTCCTAGGAGGACCCTCTTGTCGGCCGCGCCTCTGTGCTTCAGCAGCCGCTCCAGCAGCTGCGGGGGCAGTTTGCCCGTCCTGAGCGCCATCGGCCCTTCTAAAGCCCTCTCGGCTAGATATCCCTTTCATACGGCAGATTAGAGCTATGCACAATGGACAAGGTTGAACACCATTGCTTTATATTGGTCATGCGTTTGCCGTCCTCTGGCGATTTGGATGATCTCGGAACGCGTGAAGAAGGTCCAAGAATCTGGCACCATGAAGATGAAGGAGCTGGCCGGGCAGAAGAAGAAGGAGGGCAAGAAGATCATCTCGTTCACCGTCGGGGAGCCCGACTTTGATACGCCCAAGCACATAGTCGAGGCCGCGAAAAAGGCCCTCGACGACGGCAAGACGAGATACCTCGACGCCCCAGGTCTGCCCGAGCTTCGCGAAGCTATCGCGAAGCAGGCCAAGGAATACAACGGAATCCCATGCGAGTCATCTAACGTTTTGGTGACTCCCACGAAGCAGGCTATCTTCGAAACGGTGATGGCCACCGTGAACGAAGGTGAGGAGGTCATAATGCCAGACCCTGCTTGGGTCACATACGAGCCGTGCGTCGTCCTCGCAGGGGGCAAGGCGGTCCCCTGCGTCACCAAGGAGGAGGACCAGTGGAGGGTGACGCCCGAGGCGGTGGCTGAGTTGATCACCCCGAAGACGAAGATGATACTGCTGAACTCACCATCGAACCCTTGCGGCGCCGTTGAGACGCACGCCGACATCAAAGGAATCGCGGACCTGGCAAAGGACCACAACCTGGTCGTGCTCTCTGACGAGGTCTATGAGAAGATCATATTCGACGGTCTGAAGCACTACTCGATAGCCGCCGAGCCAGGGATGTTGGACCGCACCGTGACCATCAGCGGCTTCAGCAAGACTTTCGCGATGACCGGCTGGAGGCTCGGCTGGCTGATCGCCCCGAAGCCCATATTCAAGGGGATCAACAAGGTGCAGCAGCACTCGATCACACACGCCACGAGCTTCGCGCAATACGGAGCCCTCGCCGCCATGACTGGCCCCCAGGACTGCGTGGCGCAGATGGTGAAGGAGTTCGGCGAGCGCAGGGACCTCATCATGAAGCTCATGAAGGACATCCCCAGCTTCAAGTGCGACACGCCGAAGGGCGCGTTCTACGTGTTCCCCAGGTACGAGGGCAAGATGGGCTCCGAGGAGTTCGCTCTGTACCTCATGGACAAGGCAGAGGTCGCTGTGACTGGCGGGGCTGCTTTCGGCAGATCGGGGGAGCAGCACCTCAGGATATCCTATGCCACGAACAAGAAGAACATACAAGATGGCATGGAGCGCCTCAAGAAGGCCCTCGCCTGATCTTCCTGAGCCTGAGACCGCTTCCCTTCTTCACTTTCTTGGCCTTGACCATCCTTTTTGTACGTTGGGGCTTCGGCCTGCTCTCGAGCTTCTGAAGGTCGAGGCGCTTGTATATCATGTACGGTTCGAACCCGAGACTGCGCCAGACCGCCCTCGCCTCGAGGTTGTCGTGGGCGACCGCCAGCTGGACCGAACGCACCTTGTTCTTCTTGAACCACCTGAGGGCCACATCGAGCATCTTGTTGGCGACGCCCTTGCGCCGGAGCTCCTCAAGGACATATACATCCGAGATGACTCCGATCTTCCTCTCCTTGAAGATCGGGGCGTTGGGCGACAGAAGACAGAGCATGAACCCCACCAGCTTGCCCTCCTCTTCCGCGACAACGAGCTTCGTGCTGATCTCGGCGAACTTGCGCTCGAGGTAGTCGGCCCACTTCCTCTTGCTGTCCCAGGCCAATTCGAAGTCCTCTGAGATCGCCACGTGGTGTCTTGCGAGCATCCCCCATAGGTAGACCACTTCTGGCAGATCGTCCTCGGAAGCTTCGCGGATGGTAACGATGATGTTAGCTATGTCGTCCACTCCTGTATCCGACAAAGAATGTGCAACGATTAATCTAACGCCTCAGAGCCTGATCGATGTGGCAGACTTGATGTCGGGGATCGCGCGGACCTTCTCCAGCACGGCAGCCGGCAGGTCGTCGTCCAGTTCTAGTATCATCATGGCCGGTCCCCTGGCCTTCTCGCGGGCGACCTCCATGCTCGCTATGTTGACATCGTTGTTCCCGAGGACAGTGCCGACCTTGCCGATCATGCCGGGCTTGTCGGAGTGCCCTATGAACAGGAAGCTCCCCTGAGGCTCGATGTCCACGGGGTGCTCGTCGATCTCGACGATCCTGGAACCCTTGTCTGGCAGCAGCGTGCCCGCGACCGATATCGTCTCTCCGTTCGCCGTCAGGGTCACCCTGATCAGGTTCTTGAACCGGCCAGCGTCATCGGAGGTCGAGGAGACCACCTCGATCCCGCGAGCCTTCGCCATCGCGAGGGCGTTGATGTAGTTGACATTGTACTCCTCGGACATGGGCTTGAGCATCCCGGTCACGACGCACGCAGCTACTATCCTAATGTCCTTCTGGGCGAGTTCGCCCCTGCAGGATATCTCGACCTTCCTCGCATTGCACATGCCCAGCTGGCACGCCATGGTGCCGAGCTTCTCCGCCAGCGGCATGTAGGGGACTATCTCCGGGTCCAGCTTGGCTGGCAGGTTGACCGCGTTCCGTATGATGTTGTCCTTGAGGTACGCTATCACCTGTTCTGCGATCTCCGACCCGACCTCCTCCTGCGCCTCCATCGTGGTGGCTCCCAGGTGAGGAGTGAGCACAATGTTCGTGAGCGTCAGTAGTCTCGAGCCGGCCGGGGGCTCAGCCGTGAAGACGTCGAGGGCGGCTCCCGCGAGCTTCTTCTCGGAGAGCGCCTCGTAGAGGGCGTCCTCGTTGACAACCCCCCCTCTCGCGCAGTTGATCAACAGAGCGGTCTTCTTCATCTTGGCGAGCTCCGCCTTCCCCAGCATGTCCTTTGTCTGCGCTGTGAGCGGGGTGTGCAGAGTTACGACATCCGCCTCTTGGAGCAGTCTGTCGAGAGCCAGAAGACGCACGTGGAGCCTCGTCCCGATCTCGGGGGAGATCAGAGGGTCGTACGCGATGACAGTCATGCCCAGCGCGGACGCGCGTTTCGCGACCTCCGCGCCCACTCTCCCTAGGCCGATGATGCCCAGGGTCTTCCCCTGGACCTGGGTACCCTTCATCTCCTTCCTCTTCCACTCGCCCTTCTTCATCGAGGCATCAGCCTGAGCTATCTGGCGAGCGAGCGCGAATATGAGTCCGATAGTGAGCTCCGCGGTGGATATGACATTTCCCGAGGGGGCGTTCATGACTAGCACTCCCCTCTCCGTGGCGGCGTCCACGTCGATGTTGTCCACTCCTATGCCGGCCCTGCCGATGACCTTCAGCTTGGCAGCCTCGATCACCTTCCGGGTCGCCTTGGTCGCGCTTCTGACAAGCAGCACATCGTAGTCCTTGATGACCTTGACAAGCTCGTCCTCTTTCATGCCTGTCTTGACATCGACCTTGTATCCCTGGGCCTTGAGCAGCTCAACGCCGTTCTTAGAGATCTCGTCCGCGACGAGCACCTTCATCCAGCTCACCTTCGCCGGGCGCGCGGGCCGGCTGGAGTGGAACAGATCAACCTAGATATGAATGTGTTGCACGGGAATGCTGGCAACGTCCTCTTTTGTCCTTCGAAAACGCACTCACTTCTCGGGCGGCAGCATGTTCGGGATGCCGTCTTCGATCGGGTAGTCTATGTTGCACTTCGGGCACCTGATGGTCCCCTCGAGCACCTCCTTCTCGTCCTCCTTCTTCACGGTGAGCTCGAGCGGGTGGTACTTGCAGATGGGGCATGCCAATATGTCCATGAGTCTTCTCTTCATCGGACCGCCAGACACGGATAGCCCCAGCCTGTAATAAGCTTTCATGCAGTATAGCAAAGCAATTATTACCAGAAATCTGCATTGCGAGAGCATGCGTGTTGGAGTGGTGGGCCTGGGGTCGATGGGTCAGAACCATGTGAGGATACTGTCCGAGAAAGGCGTTCTCTCGGGTGTCGCGGACGTCGTCCCCGAAGTCGCGAATGCGGTAGCGACGAAATACTCCGTGGAACGCTTCCTAAGCTATCAGGAGCTGCTGAAGAGCGACATCGACGCCGTCGTCATTGTGACTCCGACGGACACGCACGAGAAGATCGCCTCGGACGCGATCCGGGCCGGCAAGCATGTGCTCCTAGAGAAGCCGATGACGGGCAGCTCGGAGAAGCTCCGGCTATTGACCGCCCTTGCCAGGGACAAGAAGGTCGTCCTGGCAGGTGGCTTCACCGAGCGATACAACCCCATCGTCGATTTCGCGCACAGGAGCCTGCACGCAGGCGAATTCGGGGAACTCATCACCGCAGCGACAAGGAGGGTGTCCTCTCTTCCTACCAGGATTCGGGACGTGGGCGTGGTCATGGATCTCGGGGTGCATGACATCGATGTCATCCAGTACGTGGTTGGCAGGCGAGCGAACTCGGTCTACGCGCTCGGAGGCCAAGGCAAGAGCATGAAGTACGAGGATCACGCGAACATCCTGATAGATTTCGAGGGTGGCACAACGGGCTTCATCGAAGTCAACTGGCTGACCCCCATGAAGGTGCGGAAGCTGGCCCTCACATGCAGCAAGAACTTCGTCGAGGTCGACTACATGGACCAGGCGGCCAATGTGTGCTCGTCGTCATTCAGGCATTTCGAGAGCGGGAACCTGTTCAATGTACCAATCGATGTCGACCTCAGGCGCATCTCGCTCAAGAAGGAGGAGCCCCTCAAACGCGAGCTCGCAGATTTCCTATCGGTGGCGGCCAGCGGCAAGGACCCTCTAGTATCAGGCGAGAGCGCCATCTCGACCCTCAAGATCGCCGAGGCCGCCTTGGAGTCCCTGAGGACCGGCAAGAAGGTGCAGGTGGAGTAGACTTGGCGAAGATACTCGTTACGGGCAGCTCCGGCCAGCTGGGATCGTTCATGTGCGAGTTGCTCACGCAGAAGCACAGTGTTATGGGCTTTGACGTGCGCCCTCAGCCCTATCGCAACCTGCAGTCGATATCGATCGTCGGGGACATCACCGAGGAGGCCCAAGTGAAGCGTGCGGTCGAGGGCGTCCAGTCGGTCGTGCACTGCGCGGCCCAGGTCAGCGTCGAGCGCTCTACACAGGACCCGCTGTTCGACGCGTGGACGAACATACTGGGCACTATCACCTTGCTTCACGAGTCCGCGATGGCGGGCGTTTCGAAGTTCGTATACGTCAGTAGCGCGGCTGTGTACGGTCAGCCGAAGTCCATCCCGATCGATGAGAACCATCCGACCAACCCTATCAGCAATTACGGGACGAGCAAGCTCGCGGGAGAGAAGTACGCCTACGCATACGCTAAGAACATGGCAATGGAGACAGTCATCGTCAGGCCCTTCAATTTCTACTCGTCCCGAGCGGATCCTCAGAGCCCCTACTCTGGCGTCATCACTAAGTTCGTGTCGCGGGTCAAGGAGGACAAGCCCCCGATCATAGAAGGCGACGGAAGGCAGACCCGTGATTTCATACACGCGCGCGATGTGGCCCAGATGATCGGGCTCACCCTAGAGAAGGAGGGCCTTTCCGGGGAGGTATTCAACTGTGGCAGCGGAAGGTCCACGAGCGTCAACGACCTGGCAAGCACGGTCATCTTCACATCGGGGAAGCGGCTGAAGCCCGAGTACGCAGCCGCGCGAGTAGGCGACATAAAGGACAGCCTCTCGAACTGCGCGAAAGCAAGACGGATGCTCGGGTTCGAGCCCAAGATATCCCTCTCCGAGGGCATCGCGGAGCTCATTCGCTGAAGCCCTTGCCGACACCGATGTAGAATATCCCTGCCTTCTTCATCTTCTCCGATGAGAAGATGTTCCGGCCGTCCACGATGACCGGGGTCCTCATGATCTTCTTGATTGTCTGGGGCGAGATCCTCGCATAGGCCTTGTGGGAGACCATGAATACAGCGAGGTCTGCTCCTTCGAGTGCCTTCTTCCAGTCCTTGACCGTGTCAGTGCCTGCGATCTCCTCCAGGAACGGGTCGTGCACGCGCAGCCCTTTGGCGCCCCTGAGGGACTCGATGACAGGGATGGAAGGCGAGTTCCGGGGATCTCCGGAGTCCTGGAGGAAGGACGCGCCCATGACCGCGACGACGGAATCCTCGACGGTCCTGCCGGTCCGTCTGAGCGCGTTCGCAGCGAGATCGAGCACGTGGAACGGCATCGAGTCGTTGACGGCCCGAGCAGTCGGCATGAGCTTCGGGTTGGCCGCCTTTCCGCTCTGCGTGAGCAGCCACGGGTCCTTCGGGAGACAGTGCCCTCCGACGCCCGCCCCTGGCAAGTGCATGTCCCTGAAGGGACATGTGTTCACCAGCCGCCTGACCTCGAAGGCGTCCGCGCCGAGCTTCTCGCAGATAAGCGCAACCTCGTTCGCGAAGGCTATCTGGACATCCCTGTAGGCGTTCTCAGCGGTCTTGACAATCTCCGCCGTTATGAGGTCCGTCGGGTGCAGCTTGCCCCTCGTGAGCTTCGAGTAGATGGCGGTCGCCCTCTTGATGGTCTGTCTGTCTATGCCGCCGATGACACGGTCGTAATGGGTGATATTGAACAGCAATCTGCCGGGCATCACGCGCTCGGGGCAGTGGGCCAGCTTGAAGTCCTTCCCGAGCTTCATCCCGCTCTCCCGCTCGAGGGTCTTCGCGACCACGCTCGACATGGTCTCCGGCGCAAGCGTGGACTCCACGACCACCATGGCCCCCTCGCGCATGTTCCTGCCGATCCACGTCAGTGCGCCCTCCAGCTTCGAGTTGTCCGGCCTCTTGTCAGCATCGATGGGCGTGTCCACGCACACGAAGATCGCCGAGCGGTCCTTGCATGCCGAGAACGAGGTCGTCGCCCTCAGCTTGCCCTTCTTCACTACGCGCGCGAGCATCTCCCCGAGGCCGGGCTCATCCCCCTTCAACGGGAGTTTGCCCGCGTTGACCGCATCAGCCCTCTCCCGGAGGACGTCTATGCCCACGACATCGTAACCCTTGCTAGCCAGAAGCGCGGACAGCGGGATCCCCACGTAGCCTAGGCCCACCACCGCGCACCTCTCCTGGGCCATCGCGTGGCGATTGGATGTGAAGTGTATAAGGCTTTCCCCAGATGAAGAAACTCAGAGAAAAATGAAAGATGTGGAAGGGGTTTGTTCGGCTAGTCTTGGCTGTGCTTGCCTACTGCGGCGGTGTCGGTGGGGGCGCCTCTACCTTCTCGCTCTTGCCCATCACGCCTTTGCTCTTCAGGAGCGGGACGATGATCAGCAGGAGGATCATGATGATGATCAGCACCATGATGGTGAAGTCGGAGGCTGCCATGCCCGCGACGCTCCTGTCCCAGCCGCTCAGCTTGGCGTTCACGACCACGATCGTCGAGTCTCCTGACAGATAAGCGCCGGTGGCCGCGTCATAGGCCTGTACACTGATCTGTGTCTCGCCCGCTGGTGCGTCGTCAGGCAGATCAAAGTCGACGCTGCCTTCGTTCGAATCAACGAACACGCTCACACCAATGGGGTCGAAGTCAGTCCAGATGTACAGCTCGTAGGCCGGGAACGGGTCGTGGTATATCGCAGCTATGCTGTAGTGCAGCTTGACCGTGTCGCCAGGCTGGAACTCGCCACTCGTGTACTTCGAGCCGCCTGCCCAGACCCTCAATTCGTTCTCGCCGACGAGGTCAACTCCGAAGCTGGCCTCCTCGAACCCTCCGTCAACGGTGGTCATCCAGATAGTCGCACCATACCAGTCAGAGGGGTTCTCATCGGGCACATCGTACTCGAACGAGCCGCTTGTCTCGAACGCAGGGGTGTCTCCGGCCACTTTGGTGCCGTCGTCGTCAACGACCTCCCACTCGAGGCTCGCGGTCTCCAGGTTCGTCACGATCTGCCAGTTCCAGACAAGCGTGTCGCCTGGTCTGAACTCGTCCTTCTCAGCGTTCAGCGCGAGGTCGGCTATCCTGACATCCGCCCCGTCCCCGCCACCGATCGTGTATCCGTTGTACAGTCCGGTGACTTCGACCCAGACATCGCCATTGTATGCTTCAGGCAGGTCGAACTCGACCGTCAACTCGGCCTGGCTACCAGTGGCCATGATGATGTCCGTGCCGTAGGCGTAGTTGATGCTCGTCAGCTCGATGACCGCGCCATTCCAGATCGGCTCGAAGGTCGCTACGACATGGTCTCCTGTGTAGTAGTAGTCCTTGTCGAAGTTCGCTTCGATCCAGCCGTCCCAGTTGACCTCGAATGAGTCAGTGACGATTATAGAGAACGCGAGCTTGCTGATGGTCGCCTTTACAATGTACACTCCTTTGTTGGCATCCGCGGAGAGCGGGAACGTGTATGTGACGGTGCCATCCACGGCGGTCACAAGCCCCGTCTTTCCGTAGTCAGCCACGGCAGTGCCATTGTACAGCACGACAACGTCCACATTGGCACCGGGTAGATCGTCCCAATAGAGGGAAGCAGAAGTCTCTACGACGACCGTGTCGCCTGGCATGTACTCTGCGTCTGCGGCGTCTACCGAGCCCCGCAGAGCGCCAATGTTCACATCGACGAACTCCTGGACGCTCCTGACAGCGCTCTCGTTCGCCCAGAACATGAAGTACAGGTCATTGTACAGTACAACGTTCGTCGGGATCGTGAATTCCCAGATTCCCATCGACAACGTCAGCGTGCCGTTCTGCCATGTGTGGAAGACCGCGCTTCCGTTGGCAGAGAAGTTGTCCCACTCCGCCCAGTATCTGACTGTGACGCCAGGTACCTGTGCGTATGTGGCTATGTCAATAACGACAACCTCCATCTTCACAACCTCGCCCGGCAGGTAGTAGCTCCTGTCAGTCGAGACGTCGAAGTAGTACTTCTGAACGGTGTAGGTAATCGTGTGTCTCAGTGCGTGAGATGTCGAGTCCCTCACCTTCATCGTGTAGTCGCCATCGGGCATGTCCGCGGAAAGCGTGAATGCCTTCTCCCAGTATCCAGTCGGTGCGATCACAGTCGACCAGTTCATCCCTGCAACGTCGACACCTGTCGCGTTGGTCGTGTGGACGTACAGGATGTCCCCGGTATACTGCGTGATCAGCTTCGCCGTCAGGGCCTGACCAGGAGTGTACACTCCCATCATTCCCGCGGGCGGCTCGAGCCTGAGACCCGTCTTGAGGATCGTTATGGTCGTCTTCGAGATTTCGAAGCCGCTTGCATCGTCCTCCAAGATCACATAGAACGCCGCTCGGTCCTGGTCCACCGGGATTGGTGCTCCACCCGTCGCAAGGGTGAAAGCACCCACCTCTGTGCTGTTATACCAGCCAGGGTCAGGCGTGTCAGCTGTCACATGGAAGTTGCTCACAAGCCCTCCGGTCAGAGTTTCCAATCGGACCTCAATGTCTTGGGCCGCGTGGTACCCGTCAACGAGCACCTCACAGACCACATAGACGGCCTGTCCTTGGACATAGACGTCTTTGGGGGCCTTTGCGTTGTCCGTCGATTTCACACTGCCCGTAAAGTCAACCGCCGCGCTCGTAGGGAACGCGACAAAGACCGTAGCGAGCAAGCTCAGCGCCAGCACTATGGTTACAATCCTATTTCTCATGGGCTATCCCATCCCGGCCATTAATGGGTCTGTATATATATAACCTTTTGTACAATATTAACTGGTCTGGCACAACTGCACGAAGGTTATTTATGCTTCAACGATTCGCCACCCGCCACGCGTACGCGCGCCGAGTTCGTGAATGAGCGAAAGGGAGTTCATTCGTCGGCGTGGTGATGTTCCTCTTCCCTGTGCCCTGCGGTCGAACGCATCTCGGCCAGGTTCTCGGGCGAGAAGGGTGACATCGCCCTCAGCTTTGTGATGATCGGCGGCAGGATGCCCAGGATGAAGTCGATGTCCGCCTCGGTGTTCGACCTCCCGAGCGTGAACTGTACAGCGCTCTGGGCTTCCTCGGTCGGGATATCGCATGCGAGCAGCACGTGAGATGGCAGCAGGCTCTTCGATGTGCATGGCGAGCTCGAAGCCACCGATACGCCTGCCATGTCGAGGTTGAGCAGCATCGACTCCCCCTCAACGTACCTGAACCTGAAGTTCGCGTTGTTCGGCAGACGCTTCGTCGGGTGCCCGTTCATGAACGAATCCTTGATGTTCCCCAGGACCCCCTTGATCAGCTTGTCCCTGAGGCTCTTGAGGCGATCGCCGTCGGGCCCCATCTCCTCCTTAGCGAGTTCTGCGGCTATCCCGAAGCCGACAATCGAGGGGACGTTCTCCGAGCCTGACCTCAGCCCCCTCTCCTGCCCGCCTCCCTGATAGACCGCCTCGATCCGGGTGCCGTCGCGAACATACAACGCTCCGATCCCCTTCGGGCCGTACATGTCGTTGGCGGAGACGGAGAGCAGGTCTATCTTGGACCTCTGAACATCTATGGGCACCTTTCCCGCAGCGGCGACCGCATCGACATGGAAGAAGACATCCTTCTCCTCGAGCATCCTGCCGATCTCGTCGATCGGCTGCAGGGTGCCTATCTCGTTGTTAGCGTACATCATGCTGGCCAGGACAGTGTCCTTCCTGATCGCCTTCTCGAACTCCGCGATATCGACGAAGCCGTCGTTCGTGGGTTTGACATATGTGATCTCGAAGCCGCTCTTCTCGAGTGACTTCATGATGTTGAGAACTGAGATGTGCTCGATCGCCGATGTGACTATGTGATTCCCCTCACCGCGCATGCGCATCGCCACACCCTTGATGCCTATGTTGCTGGCCTCGGTGCCCCCGGATGTGAACACTATCTCGTCCTTGCGCTTCGCACTGAAAAGGGAGGCGACCTTCGTGCGCGCCTCCTCAATGGCCTTGCGGGGCTCCCTCCCCGCGGTGTGGAGCGATGACGGATTGCCGAACTTGTCAACGAAGTAAGGCATCATTCCCGCCAGCACGCGCTCGTCTACTGGCGAAGCTGCCGCGTAGTCTGCATACACCCTTCTCTTCGCTCCGCTCGCTTGCATCGACATGTCGGATTCCCTCCGCGGTTCGCAATCGCGGACGCAATCTAAAAGCTTAGCACCGCATCGAACTCGAGCATCAGGTCGTTAAGCGTCGCCGCCCCGACCACCTTGGCAGGGTCTTCGAACTCGTCAGGGGCGCCCTTCAGCCCGAGCATCTGGCAGCTCTGGCCGCATACGAGCATCCTGACGCCTTCCTTCGCGGCCTGGTCCATGACCTCCTTGACGGTCGGGAACGAGCCGAGCTTGATCTTCTCGGCGTTGCCCTTCATGACCGTGGTGACGCCCTTGCCGAGGAAGTACACCGTCGCATCGATCCCCATCGCCTTCGCAGTCGTCGCCAAGATGAATGGCGCGTACAGTCTTTCGGGCGTGTCCGTGCCCGACATCTGAACATATAGTATCTTCTTAGCCAACTTGTCCACCTCCGTCACACGAGTCTCCTGATGAGGAACCTGAATCCTCCTTTGACTTTTTCGATCGATATCAGCTCATGGCCCGCATGCTTCGCCCAGCTCTTTATATCGGACTCAGAAGCAGGGTCGTCTGCAAGGACCTCAAGAATCTGTCCAACGGGGACTGAAGTGATCTCCTCTCGGGTCCTGAACACCGGCTCCGGACAGTAGAGGCCGACGCAGTCTAGGGTTTTGGCGGGTTGGGGGAATGGGTCGCCAGTTGCTGTCATGTTAATCCTCTCCCCGGTCAGTCCCTGCAGACGACCGCGATCATCTTAACGATGTTATCGCATGGCTGATGAATGGATAATGGTTGTCCCTGCTGAATACGGGGTTCTCAGAGCCACAACAGTGCGGTCCTTCCGAGCCGGCCGGCGAACCGCCTCGTCCCGAAGCCCAGGCTCCTCTTCTTGAACGAGCTGGGAACGGTATCGATCTGCGATTCCGCCAGTGCCTTGATCGCCGCTATTCCAGTTGGCGTAGCTCTTTCTCCCGGCGAATCGCCGGACTGATGCTTCAGACCGCGCAGGAGGATAGCAGACGCCGGGGCGGGGATTCTGATGGCCCCGTGGCTTACGACCACCCAGCCGCCTCCGGTCGTGACAACGGACGATTTGAAGACGCCCGCCCCTTCTTTCTCGAGCAGAGCGGTTGTGAGGCCGATTCCGGCGATGTTGACCAGGGCCTGGGTCCTGCCGATTTCGTGCAGGTGTACCTGCTCAACTGCTATGCTGTGCGCCTCGGCCTCTGCCTCGAATATGCGGTCCAGGATTCTTCTCCCGATGTGCGAGGTCGAGCCCAGTTCCGCCTCTATCTCGGCCAGGCGCGAGTAGCAACCCTCTCGGGATGCATCGGGGTCACCCTGTGTCTGCGCCAGATATGATATCCCAAGGCCTTTCTCACCCTGCTCTTCTATCTCGAGCATGTGGAAGCCAAGGCCATGCCTCTCGCATGCGCGCGATATTGAGACGAGTGCATGCGCTCGATCGTCCGAGTTCAAGCCACCGAGCATCGCGGCGAGGAGCATGTCCCCCGAAACGCCTTCGCTCGCGTCGATGACGATCATCGGGCACGCTAAGCGTTGCCCTGGAAAATAACCTTCTCGGCGCTGCTCACTGCTTCGGCTTCGCCTTGAGTTTGCGCGTCTTCTTCTTGCCAGTGCCCGAGGAAGACTTCTTTGGGGTGGGAGCCGGCGCGCCTTCCCCTGTATCCGCCAATTCCGCCTCGATCTCCTCGAACAGCTCCTGAGGCGTTTTCTCAGGTTCAATCGGGGGTGCTGTTTGAGGCGGTTCGGCAGTTGGCTCAGGTTCGGGCTGCTCGACTGCCGGGGGCTCCGGCGGCGGAGGAGGGGGGCGTGACTTCTCGGGCTCCGTCCTAACGACATCCTTGGGCTTGCCCAGCATGGAGCTGGCGAAATCGATGACGCTGTTCCTCTCCCTGGCTTGAACGGGAGCGGGGCTCGGAAGCGTCCTCATCTCGGGCTGCTCTGGCTCTGAGGGACCCGTGAAGGACATGATCTCCTCGAGCTTCGACTCCGCATCTTCGGTCCGAGAGGCTGATTCGGCTTCCGCGTCAAAGACCGTCCCGCACTCCCCACACCTATGGTCCCTCGCTCCCACAAGAGCTCCGCAGACAGGGCACTGAAGTGCGATCTCCACGTCGAGGGACTTCCCGCACCGGGGACAATGGGTTTCCGTGCCCTCCAGGAGCAGGTCGCATTTCGGGCAGCTGAACCTCTTCTCCTCATCCTTGACCGAGGTCGCCTCGAGCTTGATTATTTCCATCAACAAGGAGTCTATCGAGTCGTCAGCTGCTTTCGGAGCCGCTCTCGCCTTGAACTCGCTGTAACTCACGTGACAGGAAGGGCACTTGTCGAGGCCGGAATGGACAAGGTCTCCGCAGAACGGGCACTCGAACCTCGTGTCGTCCCGGAACTCGTTGCCGCACCTGGGGCAAGACTGCTCGTTTGTGTCCACCCTGAACCCGCAGGTGGGACATCCGAATATCCTGACGCTGGTAGCGCTCATGGTCAGAAGTCGCCTTCGTCCGAGCTGAGAATTGGGAGACCGGTTATATAACATATCCACCGACAGCCCGCCGCGCGTGCGCAGCGCGTGTGAAAAGGCTTTATGATGTGGAAGCAATTCATACGCAGTCTTAGGAGGGGACCCCATGATTGCGGATCAGGGGGTCTACACAGGTGAGTCGTACATGAAAGCCGCCGTCGTGATCAGTGTCATTCTCGCTGCATCGGCCATGGCCTTTGCAGCCCTTCTCTTTGCCGTTCCAGATGCCGGGGAGAAGGTATCCAACAGGTGCAGCGCGGCGGCGTTTGTGGGGGAGCCTATCGCTGTCATCAAGGACCTGCCCGAATTCGTTTCGAACGGAACGCCTACGGCTCTCGACGGATCCGGCTCGTCAGACGCCAATGGCTTGATCGTGAGCTATTCGTGGAAGATCTCTGTCGCTGGCTTGAGCACCAATCTCACTGGAATATCTGTTACATACACATTCACGGTCCTCGACATATACACCATAGAACTGACAGTGACCGACAATGAGAGCAAGACTGCCACGACCTCCACAGTAGTAGAGGCGGTCTCCGACTCCGATGCTGATGGTCTGCCTGACTGGTGGGAACAGAAGTACTTCGGGAACCTTGTCCAGGGCCCGAACGACGATTACGACTCGGACGGCTACCTGAACCAGCAGGAGCTAGACGATGGCACGAACCCTGCCTACAAGGACGCAGGTCCGAGCACACTCTCAAAGATCCCTGTCTGGGGTTACGCTGCGATAGTTGCCGGTGTCGCGGCTGTGTTGTTCGTTATCTTCTGGCCGAAGATCAGGAAGAAGCGGAAAGAGAAAGAGAAGCAGAAGATACAGTACGCACTGGAGATTGAGAAGGCCCTCGAGGGAGACAAGTAGGATTTTCGTCAGAGAGTCAAGAGGACTACCGCGAGGCCCACGACCGCACAATATGCTGAGAACACCCAGAGCTTTCCGGCCCTTACCGCCTTCAGCAGATAGGAGATCGAGGCCAGGCCGGTCAAGAACGCTGCGACGAACCCTATTCCCGAGAGGTACAGGGTCGTGTCGTACTGTTCCAGGGTCAGGACACCGTATGTGAAGGCGCCGACGAGCGCAGGAACCGACAGAAGGAACGCGAACACAGCGGCGGTCTCCCGCTCAAGTCCTCTGACCATGCCCCCGCCGAGGGTCATCCCGCTCCTGGATATCCCCGGCATTATCGCGACGGCCTGGAACGTGCCGATCACGAGCGCGTCGATGAAGTTCGTGTTCTTTCCTGTTCCTTTGGACCAGAACCTCTCGAACACGAGCAGTGCGGCGGCGTTTGCGATCAGCGCAAAGCCGACCAGCTCGAGCTCGAAGATGTCTTCGATGTAGTCGGTGAGCAGCACCCCGGCCAAGGCCACTGGCACGGTGCCCACCAGGAGCACTAACCCGAGCTTTCTGAGCTTGTTCTCCTGCTCTCCTCTGTGTGCTTTCGTCATCAGCAGGGACAAGACGATTCTTCCAAGCTCCTTGCGAAAATACACGCACACGGCTGCCAGGGTGCCCAGGTGGACGACGAGGTCGAAGACCAAGTTCTCGTTGGCCGGCACCTCGAGCAGTTCCTGGGCGATCACCAGATGACCGGAACTGGACACCGGGAGCCATTCGGTGATCCCTTGGACTATCCCGAGGATCAGGGCTTCGAGGGCGTCCATCGGCTGCCGAACACGTTTCGATACTATTCAACGTTCGCTGAGTAGGATACATCATCCAGGCCGGCAGGATCCGGTATCAGAAAGGATATTGATGGGAAAATGTATTTATCGCATAGAATGGGTAGAGAATGTCTGGACCGATTCCAGAAGTCCGATTCCCCCATCCACAAGGGATGCATAGAAGGCCTGAAATGCGCTCATACACTCTCCTAGCATTGCTCATAGCGTTCTCAATAGCGTTCCCTACGTCATCCGCTGGCAATGGGTCACCAGGGGCTTCACCTGGGGCCTCTGTAGCAGCTGTCGACATTTCGGACCCTGCTGCCAACGTGGTCATCGAGGTGGCCAGTGCGGAGGCATTCGACAGCATCCTCGCAATCGCCGACTCGATGGGTGTCAGAGTGACATTCTCCAGCCAAATGACTGGCATCGTCACACTCGAGGGAGGCCCTGCCGTGCAGGAGGCCGCGGCGATGCTCGCTGCGATGCCTGGTGTCGTCAGTTTGTCTTCGGAGCACAAGGTGAGGTTGAGCTTCACTCCTAACGATCCATCGATGTCCCTCCAGTGGGGCCTGGATACGGTGAACGCATACGAGGCGTGGGACATCACGCTCGGCTCGCACGACGTCGTCGTCGCGGTCCTCGATACCGGGATAGATTGGAATCATCCGGACATAGCGGCCAACATCTGGAGCGACACAAGCGGATATCACGGCTACAACTTCGTCGATGACAACTGGATCCCAATGGACGACAATGTCAACAGCTTCGACGACGACGGCAGTTGGCAGTCTGGCACTTACACTTACCACGGCACACATGTGGCCGGCATTATCGGTGCGGTCACGAACAACGCCCACGGAATCGCGGGCATCGCCCAAGCGAGGCTCATGGCCGTCAAGGTCATGAACGACTCGGGCGAGGGCACGGATTCCATGGTCGCGAGCGGCATCAGGTGGGCGGTGGACCCGAACGGCGATGGCGACACCTCGGACGGGGCGGATGTCATCACGATGAGCCTGGGGGTCGATGGGGCCTCGACGATCCTGAGCAACGCTGTCAACTTCGCTTCGTCCCGCGGAGTAGTGATGGTTGCAGCGAGCGGGAACAGCGGCACAAGCTACGTGAGCTATCCAGCGGCCTATCCCAGCGTGATTGCGGTCGGGGCCGTGGATAGCAGCATGAACAGGGCATCCTTCAGCAATTTCGGGAACGACCTGGACATCATGGCGCCGGGCGTGCAGGTATACTCCACTCAAGGCGGAGGGGACAGGTACCAGTCGCTCTCGGGCACATCGACCGCAGCGCCGTTCGTCTCTGGCGTGGCCGCATTGATGCTCACAGAGAACCCTGCCCTGACTCCTTTGCAGATCGGCCAGATACTGAACAGCACGGCTATCGACAGAGGTCCAAGAACGGGCTTCGACACGACCTATGGCTGGGGGATCGTGAACGCATTCGCCGCCGTCGAAGAGGTCTCCAATCCGACGGTCACTCTCACAGAGTATCCTGAGTATGCAGGTTTGAACGCGACCTTCTCCGTCACCTGGATTGTCAGCGGAGGGGACCCGGGGACCATAAGCAACACCTACCTCAGCTGGGGCTTGTCCTCCACGAGCCTCACGGAATCCAGCGGGTCTTTCACGGGCACGACCTGGGCTGTGTTCACGGTGGACGACATCCAGGCACCTGGGTACAACACCACGATCTATCTCAAGGCCTACGCAGTGGTCGACGGGGTGATGTACGAATCCGCTCTGCTGGCGATGCCCGTCCACGAGGTCATGCCTGAGGGGATGTTCGCTCAGTTCATCAAGCAGGTCCAGAACTTCATCTTCAACGAGCTGGGGATATACAACTTCCTGCTCCTCGTCGCGATCCTCATTGCGGTTCCAGCCATCGCAGTGGCCTTGAGGCCCAAGAGAAGGCGCGCGATGGCGCAACAGCAGGCGGTCGTCCCGGCCGCGCTGCATCAGATGCAGCCGGTGGCTCCGACCCAGTACATCCCGCCTCCTCCGCCCCCGCCTAGGTTCGAGGCGTATGTGGATGTAGTGGGCCAGGATCTCATGCCTTCAGTGATCAAGGTCATCGAAGGGACGAAGGTCGTATGGGTGAACAGATCGTGGGCGCCCCCGCCCGGCGTCGCCGTCAGGAGCGGAGTCCTGGACCAGAACGGAGAGCACCCGGACGGCATGTTCCAGAGCGGCATGCTGATCGCGCCCGGGGACTACTGGAGCGCCACATTCCACCGCGCGGGCGTTTACGAATACTATCTCACTGGCATCTGGAAGGCCGGGAAGGTCGTCGTCGAACCGTACAGGCCGAACGTTCCTCATGCACAGCAGGCCAGCTAGCCCCGAGTGTTCTTTCGCTGTTTATTCGCCCCAGACCTTTTTCGAAAGGTGGGGTCTGGAAGGGCAGAGATGTCGGCGCAAGATGGTCTCTGCGGGAGTCGATCAGGATGGTCGAGCATCATCTCGGAATCTCAAGACGAGACTATCATTCGCCCATCCGTTCGTCTGTAACCAGCAGCGAGAATCTCCTCAAGCAAATGTAGTAATACCATCAACCGACTATTCGTGAAACGATGACCCAAGGGGCGGAAACACCTGTCCCACCTGTCGTAAGCTCGAAATCAGGGAGATCTTACCGCTCAAATCCCAGCATATACTACTACGGCCCCGCACACCCATGCCATGAATCAATGTTCCTAGAGCCGCCTGAGGGCTTCCGTTTCTCTGCAAATAGGGACCCTTCCTACTTCGACGACTACACAACCGCTCCTACCTACCGCCCGATGCGGAGGGCAAGCGTCGACCTCGCCGGGCGCCTCTTCGGACTTGTTGGTAGCCCGAGAAGAGTGCCGATTGCGAAGAAACGCGATTTGATCCACGTCGATGGTGCAGTACTTCCTATCACGCACGGTCCATGGATTGTCGGCGGCGTGGAGTACGCCTCGACGTTCTTCTCTTTCAATGATACCTGGTACACTAGACGGACAATGCGTCGCTCGCTCATTCGGCTTCTGTCCGACCGTAAATGCAGGAAGATACTCACCTACTCTGAGGCCTCCCTCAACTCTCTGAGACTGGGACTGGGAGAGGAATTCAAGTCCATTGAAGCGAAGTCAGGGATCCTTCCACCGGCTGTCCCCTCGAAGTATCTACTAAGGAACCCACCGAAGAGAGACGATGGCGGGATGCTGAGGATTCTCTTTGTGGGCGGTCATTTCTTCGACAAGGGCGGGCGGGAATTGTTCTATGCGTTCAGACGCCTCAGGCAGAAATTCGATGTCGAGTTGACGCTCGTGACGGGGGCTCCAGCACATCACGCAGAGGCTTTCGATTTCTTCGCCGACGTTATCAAGAAGGAACCAGGTGTCAGGCTCTATTCCAGGCTTCCAAAAGCGATTCTGTGGGGCGAATGCTACGCGAAGTCCGACATATTCTGCCTGCCGTCTTACATGGACACCTTTGGCTATGTCAACCTCGAGGCAATGGCAAATAGGCTGCCGATCGTCTCAAGCGATATGTTCGCCATTCCAGAAGTCGTCCGAGAAGGGGAGACGGGCTTCCTTGTTCACGCCCCTATGTCCTCCTTCGAGCGAGATAGACTCAGAACCCCGGAAAGCCTGCAACAGTATCGCGGCGCGATCCTGAACGAGAAGCTTTTCGAGTCGGTTGTGGACTCCCTGGAGGAGACTCTCACCACTCTTTTGGAGGACGGCGCGATGCGGAGAAGAATGGGCGAGACTGCCTTCAAAGAGGTCGAACACGGAAGATTCTCGGTTCCGTATCGAAACAGGTTTCTTCGCGAGGTTTACCTCGAATCGCTTGAGTAATCATCGGCGCAGGATGGCACAGATGCGGGAATGAACCCAAGCGTCCATGAAAGCTGTCGGGCCCCGCCTTGTGCATATCTTCCTGCCTTCCAGATGAGGATTCCACAGAGCGTTGGCTGTGTGAATGATAAATAAGAAGATAGTTGAGGAGTGAGGTGGCCGGAGGCGGTCCCACCAGAGCACGCATGGCTCGCAGAGACCGTCCGTTCACGGACTTCACCGCGGGTGCCTATGCCCGCGTCGATCTTCCGCGTGCCTGTCCATGCCTCTTGTTGGCCCGCTCGCTCCTCAGCGTGTTTATGTCTCTCCAGACTGACCTTTCCCGTTGTGCTTGCCGTTGTCGCCATTGTTGGAATGATCGTTGCTCTGGCCCTTGTCCTTGTCCTGGCCATCATCTGCTTGATCGCCGAGGTAGGCCTGCTGCTGAGCTTGGTACTTAGCAGCAAGCTTGTTCATGGACATCTCCAATCCCTTGGGGATATCCTTTCCCTTGTCCACACGTTTCTCCATGTTCCTCTCGTGGACCTGGAGAGCGCGGGCCAGTCCGCGTGCCTTGCCGTCATCCGACGGTGGGTTATCGTCATCATCACCCTGATCGTCGTCATCATCTGGGTCCTCAGGTTCGGTCTGGGCGTCATCGTCCGGATCGCTGTCATCTGAGTCGGACACGTCGCTTGGTGTCACAACGGGTGCTGTCGGAGTGTTCTGGGGCGCCTCGTCTTCGGCCGGAGGATTGTCAGTTATTCTGGG
>Ga0154903_109_pt1 | contig 35617 bp, 38 predicted proteins | sample Rifle2008BG19ft_FD_105584 | JGI IMG/M metagenome (GOLD analysis project Ga0154903, IMG submission 105584) | Euryarchaeota archaeon RBG_19FT_COMBO_56_21
CGGCAGATCAGAAGGCTGCAAGAGATGCGGCCGCAAGCGGGGCATCATCAGACGCTACGGGATGCACCTTTGCAGACAGTGCTTCAGAGAGGTCGCACCACACATCGGCTTCAGGAAGTACTCGTGAGGTGAGATGACATGCAGCAAGATACACTCAACGACGCGATGGCGGTCATCAAGAACGCCGAGAAGATTGGCAAGGGAGAGTGCTTCGTCCGGCCGTCCTCGAAGCTCATAGGCCGCGTACTCAAGGTGATGCAGGAGCAGGGCTACATCAGCCAGTTCGAGCTGGTGGAGGATGGAAGGAGCGGGATGTTCAAGATCTCGCTCACTGGAGCCATCAACGACTGCGGAGTCATAAGACCGAGATACGCCGTCAAGAAGGGCGAGCTGGAGAAGTGGGAGTCCAGATACCTCCCCGCGCAGGACTTCGGCGTGCTGATACTCACGACCACGAGAGGCGTGATCACGCACACAGGAGCTAAGAAGGAGGGCGTCGGCGGCAAACTGCTGGCGTTCGTCTACTGAGGTGGCAAACATGCGCGGAGGACCGATTAAGGACGAGATAGAGATCCCCGAGAAGGTCAACGTGACCTTCCAGGGCGGGATCGTGAAAGTCAAGGGACCTCAGGGAGAGATCTCCAAGGATCTCCATCACCCACGAGTGAAGCTCGAGGTGAAAGGCAAGCAGGTCGTGGTCTCGTGCGAGTTCCCGAGGAAGAGGGAGAAGGCCTTGGCGGGGACCTACGGGGCGCACATACGCAACATGCTCAGAGGCGCGACGGACGGCTTCGAGTACAAGATGAAGATCGTTTACGCGCACTTCCCCATCAAGACCTCGATCAAGGGCAACGTGTTCGTAATAGAGAACTTCCTCGGAGAGAAGTTCCCGAGGAAGACGAAGATACTGGGCTCCACGAAGGTCGAGGTCAAGGGAGACCAGGTGCTCCTGAAAGGACCGAACGTAGAGGATGTGGGCCAGACCGCGGCGAACATCGAGCGGGCGACGAAGATAAGGGGCTTCGACCCGAGGGTGTTCCAGGACGGCATCTACATCATCGAGAAACCGGGAAGGTGAGATGAATGGCCGAGAAGAAATCACCGCACCACGACGAGTTCATGCAACTACACATGTTCAAGGAGGAGTACATCGCGAAGCTAGAGGCGATCGGGATCGAGACGCCCGAGAAGCTCGGGGAGGCCCTCGGGAGCGAGGACCGCATCGAGGAGATCCACGAACACCTCAAGGGCGTCGGCCCTAAGACCATCCAGCACTGGAAGGAGGACTTGGGCATCGAGACCGCGGAACCTGCGGAGAAGCCCGCTCCGAAGACCAGGAAGGTCAAGTCGGCCGAGAAGAAGCCCGAAGAGAAGAAAGAGGCCGTGGAAGAAAAGGGCGAAGAGAAGAAGGAGAAGGCCGGGGCCAAGAAGAAGGAGGAAGAAGAGGTCGAGATCGAGGAGGAAGGGGGCTACAAGGTGAAGCTGAAGCCCAAGCTCTCGAAAGAGACCTTGGACGCCATGAAGAAGAGGACGGAAGTGAACGCAAGGCGGCCGGCGTTCCTGAGACAGGAGTGGCACGCGAGACAGCGCCTCCAGAACAAGAAGTGGAGGAGGCCGAGGGGCCTCCACTCGAAGATGAGGCACCACTACCGGTACAGGCGGAACGTGGTCTCGATAGGCTACGGCTCCCCCAAGGGCGCGAGGTTCCTCCACCCATCAGGATTCAAAGAGGTAATGGTCTGGAACGTCAAGGACCTGCAGAAGATCAGGCCTGAGCTCGAGGCTGCCAGAGTGGCCCATTCGGTGGGCATGAAGAAGAGGCAGGAAATCGAGGGCAAGGCGGACGAGCTCGGCATCAGAGTGCTCAACAGGAGCGGATGATCCATGAATCTCTCCAACCAGAAGAGGCTCGCGTCTCAGCTGCTGAAGTGCGGCTACAACAGGGTCTGGATAGACCCCAACCGACAGGAGGACGTCGCGGACGCCATCACCCGTTCTGATGTGCGCACGCTCATCGACTCCGGAGCTGTCGCCGCCAAGCAGAAGAAGGGCGTGTCCAGAGGAAGGGCCGAGTACCACATCGCCCAGAGGCGGAAGGGCAGACAGAGCGGCCACGGTTCGAGGCGCGGCAAGAAGAATGCTAGGAAGCCGTCGAAGGAACGGTGGATGCAGGCGATAAGGCCGATCAGGAAGAGGCTGAAGGACCTGAGGGACACTGGCAAGATCGATGTCGGGACCTACAGGACATATTACATGAAGGCCAAGGGAGGCGTCTTCAAGGGCAGGTCGCACTTGGAGTCTCACCTCAAGACCGAAGGCCTCCTGAAGGAGTGATGAAGATGGCCACAGGACCAAGATACAGATTGCCCTTCAGGAGAAGGCGCGAGGGACGGACGGATTACAGGCACAGGGCGAAGCTGCTGGCAGGAGGCACCACGAGAGCGGTCGTGCGCAGGTCCAACAAACACGTGACCGTGCAGTTCGTCGGCTACGATGCCAAAGGGGATTTCGTAGTCGCATCGGCGGTCTCGAAGGAGCTCGAGGAGCTCGGTTTCACAGGTTCGGGAAAGAGCACCCCAGCTGCCTATCTCACAGGCCTCATGGCAGGGAAGCGCGCAAAGGAGAAGGGCGTCGAGGACGCCGTCCTGGACATCGGCCTGAAGGAGCCGACCAAGGGCGCAGTCGTATTCGCGGCCTTGAAGGGCATCGTCGATGCCGGCGTCGAAGTCCCTCACAACGAGAAGATGCTACCCTCGCCGGACAGGATCAACGGCAAGCACATGCGGGACGGCACGGCTGCCATGTTCGAAGGTACGAAGAGCAAGATCGGAGGTGCAGTCAATGGTTGAATGGACCCCTAGGACGAGGCTCGGGAAGCTCGTCACGGAAGGGAAGATAACCACGATGAGCGAAGCGCTCAAGACCAGACTTCCGCTCAGGGAGGCAGAGATAGTCGATATTCTCGTGCCAGACCTGGCGGACGAGGTCCTCGATGTCAACATGGTCCAGAGGATGACGGACTCTGGTCGCAGGGTCCGGTTCGCGATCACAGTCGTGGTCGGCAACCAGGACGGGTTCGTCGGCCTCGGCAGGACGAAGGGCAAGGAGGTCGGGCCCGCGATCCGCGCGGCAATCGATGTCGCCAAGCTGAACATCATCGAGGTCAAGAGAGGATGCGGGTCTTGGCAGTGCGGCTGTCTCACGCCCCATTCACTACCGTTCGAGGTCATAGGGCATTCGGGCTCCGTGTACGTCAAGCTGAAGCCGGCCCCGAGGGGCACCGGGCTAGCGATCAACGACATCGCCAAAAGCGTCTTGCGCATGGCGGGTGTCAAAGACGCGTGGGGATTCACAGAGGGTCACACGAAGACGACCATCAACAACGCCATAGCCACCTTCGAGGCCCTGAAGAAAACGGCGCAGATCAGGGTGACCTCCGAGCAGAAGACGAGACTCCAGATCATGAGCGGGCCGACCCAGATACATGTCGCGAGTTCGCCCGAGGAGCCCCCTGAGGAAGTGCCGGCAGAGGGCGAGATCGAGAAGCCGAAGGAAGGTGGGTAGACGTGCCAGCATTTGCGGTCGTCCGGGTAAGAGGACATGCCAAGATCCAGTGGAGCGCGGTCGAGACGATGACCAGGCTCAAGCTCACGAGGGTCAACCACTGCGTCGTGTTACCCATGACAGCGACCACGTACGGGATGCTCCATAGGGTGAAGGACTACGTGACCTGGGGCGAGCTGGGGCACGAGGCGCTCGCGAGACTGCTCCATCAAAGAGGAGAGGTCGTCGGAGGCGGGAGGCTCACGGACGCGTTCGTCAAGGAGAACTCGAAGTACACGTCCATACTGTCCTTCGCGAAGGCGCTCGAGGCGGGTGAGGCGAAGCTCACGGATGTGAAGGGGCTGAAGCCGGTCGTGAGGCTTCCTCCGCCCAGACACGGCTACGAGAGCACCAGGCGCGCCTACATCGACGGCGGCTCCCTCGGATACAGAGGCAAGGAGATGGAGAAGCTAGTCAATCGCATGCTCGAGAAGCCCAAGGAGGCGAAGTAAATGGTCAGCAGGACGAGCAAGTTCAAGGGCTCGAGGACCCATGGCCGCGGCAAGAAGGCTGGCAGAGGGGCTGGCCTCAGAGGCGGCAGGGGAAACGCGGGCCTCCACAAGCACAAGTGGATAAGCATTGTTAAGTACAATCCTGATTATTTCGGGCACCACGGGTTCAAGAGACCACAGTCCGTGGTCCAAGCCAAGATAACTATGAACGTATCGGAGGTGGAGCAGTTCCTGCCCTCCTTGTCCAAGGATGGCTTCGCGGAGGAGAAGGGCGGCAAGTGGACTGTGGACTTGACCAAGATGGGCGTCGACAAGCTCCTCGGCTCTGGGAGAATCTCAAAACCGATCACTATCAGAGTAGCAGAGGCTTCGAAGGGCGCCGAAGAGAAGTTGAAGAAGGCCGGCGGAGCGCTGCTCAAAGAATAGGAATGCGAAAGGGACACGGACTATCGCGTGACGGAAAGGAAGGGTACTGATGGCTGAGGGCGACGAAGACAAGAGCATGCTCTACAAGCTCAAGCCGGTGATCGACAGGTTACCGGCGGTAGTGAGGCCTGAGGGGCATGTACACTTCAGAACCAAGATGACGTGGGTCGTCTTCATACTGGTGCTGTACTTCGCGATGACCAACATCGTCATCTACGGGCTGTCGCAGGAGGGAGGAGTGGACCTATTCGCCCAGTACAGGGCGATCCTCGCGGGAGCGCAGTTCTCGCTCATGCACCTCGGCATAGGCCCGATCGTCACCGGCTCGATCATCATGCAGCTCTTCACGGGCGCGAAGATCATCAAGCTCAATCTCAAGAACGACGAGGACAAGGCGGTCTATCAGGGCACCCAGAAGATGCTCGTGCTCATCATGATAGTCGTCGAATCAGTGCCCCAGGTGTACGGGTTCATGGTCCCGTCCGAGAAATTCATCGGCGGCATGGACGGCGTCTGGGCGGACCACGGCGACCAGCTCGCCAAGTTCGTCATTGTGCTGCAGCTGATCGTCGGATCGTACCTCGTGTTCCTCATGGATGAAGTGGTTTCGAAGTGGGGTATTGGGAGCGGCATTTCGCTGTTCATCGCGGCAGGTGTAGCGCAGCAGATATTCACGGGGTCGCTCAACTGGCATCCGGTGGACAACACGGCTCCGATCAGCATCGACGATAATCCGCCCGCAGGGACGATCCCCAAGACGATCTATCTGTTCCATCACATGTCGGCGTCGCAGCTCTCGGGCGGGGGCTATGAACGGATATTCCTAGCGCAGCCCAACCCGATGGTCGCGCTCATAGGAACTATCGCCATATTCCTGTTCGTCGCGTACACGGAGTCGAGTCGGATAGAGCTCCCCCTCGCGCACGGAGGCGCAAGAGGCGCTAGGGGAAGGTACCCAATCAAACTCATCTACGCATCGAACATCCCGGTCATCCTGATGGCCGCACTGCTCGCGAACGTGAGCATGTTCTCGATGCTGTTCTGGTCTCATCCATCGTTCCAGAACGTGCCCCTGCTTGGCGGAAACTGGATGCTTGGGTATTATAGCGAAGGCGCTACACGTCCGGACGGTGGGCTCGCGTACTACTTATCGACCGTGAACGGCCTGGGCGATTGGCTCCTGCCGATGCTGAGCAATCAGTACCTTGATGCCACGGGGCTCGACAAAACCAGGCTCCAGATCGGCATTCACGTCATCGTGTATGTCATCATAATGATTCTCGGCTCGATCCTGTTCGCTCGGTTCTGGATCGAGACCACGAACATGGGCCCGGAGGCGGTTGCCACACAGATCGAATCGAGCGGGATGCAGATTCCAGGGTTCAGGAGGGACCCGAGAGTGCTCAAGCGAGTGCTCGAAAGGTACATTCCCGTCGTCACCATCATTTCCGGAGCGACTGTCGGAGGTCTAGCCGCAGGCGCGGACTTGATCGGCACTGTGGGTAACGCCTCTGGAACAGGAGTCCTGCTAGCGGTCGGCATCATGATACAGTTGTATGATGCCATCGGCCGTGAGCAGATGATGGAGATGCATCCTGTGCTGAGAGGCTTCTTCGGAGGCGAATAGGCAGATGGCCAGCTCGACGGGTGGACCGGGAGCAAGGCCGCCGCCCGCGAACATCTCGGGGCAGATGCTGCTCCTGTTCGCACTGATGATCTCGATGCTTGTCCTGTTCGACCAGAACCTGAGACAATCATTGGGAGAGATCGTTGGGATCGGGCTCGCCCCTATTGTGGGATTCGGCGGTGACAGGCCGATCCTCACTCTGCTGCTCACGGGGCTGGTCATGAGCTTCTTCAGCATCGTCGTCAGGCACTTCTTCATGGACTGGATCGAGCAGGCTCGGAACGCGAGGATGATGTCGGCGTTCCAGAAGGAGATGCGCGATGCTAGGACGAGCAACAACACTTTCAAGCTGAAGAAGCTCACAGAGATGCAGCCTCAGATGATGTCCAAGTCGCTCAAGACCACGCAGACCCAGTTCAAGCTGATGCCTTTCACCATGATCGTCGTGGTCCCGATCTTCGCGTGGCTCTCGAACTTCGTCTACTTCGACGTTTCTTCCACGAGCTTCTCGGTCCCGTGGGAGTTCAATGCCGACATGAAAGGCCAGAACCTCCTGCCGAACTGGGTGCTCCTATACTCGCTGTTGACCTTACCATTCGGCCAAGTCCTCACACGCGTTCTCAAGTACTTCACCTTCGGGAAAAAGCTTAGGAACCTCGAGCAGGAGGGCGAGGTCGCGAGAGAGGTCCAGGACGACCAGGGAGAGGAGACTGGGGAATGAGGATATCCATCTCAGGACCTCCTGGAAGCGGCAAGACGACCATCTGTGCATTGGTTGCTAGCAAGCTCGGGTACGAGTATCTTCTCATAGGACAGATCTTCAGGCAAATGGCGGCCGAGCGCAAGGTCGCCCTCAACACGTTCGGAAAGCTTGCTGAAGAGAATGAGACGATTGACAGGGAGCTCGACGACAGGATGCTCGCACTGGCACGCTCCAAGGACGACATCGTCATCGAGGGAAGGCTATCGGGCCCGCTCCTGAAGGCGAGAAACATCCCGGTCTTCGCTGTGTATGTGGACGCCGCTGACGACATCCGGGCGGAGAGGATTGCGCGCAGGGAGGGAAAGGATCCGCAGAAGGTGCTCCAGGAAATCAGGACGAGGGAGCGATCAGAGAAGAAGCGGTACACAGCTTTCTACTCGATAGATCCAACGGATCCTTCACACTACGACCTCTGGTTGGATTCGTCGAACACGCCCGCGGAAGCGCTCGCGGAGACGATCGTCGCAGAGGCCAGGAGGACGGACTCGAACCATGCTCATAAAGGCCAAGAGAGCGATTGATTCCGGGACCGGGAAGAAGCCCCACGAGCGCACCGTCGAGGAGTTGCTCCAGGACGGTGTCGTCGTGCTCGACAAGCCATCTGGGCCGACATCTCACCAGATCACCAGCTGGGCGGGGGATATCCTGGGCGCCTCGAAGTCCGCCCACGGAGGAACCCTGGACCCGCGCGTGACGGGTGTTCTGCCCGTTGGGATCGGCAACGCGGTTCGGGCGATGGACGCGCTTCACTACGGGACCAAGGCGTATGTCGGCGTCATGAAGATGCACGGCAACGTCGACCTCAAGCGGCTTCAGGAGGTATTCAAGGAGTTCACGGGAGAGATACTCCAAACACCTCCGATGAGATCAGCTGTCAAACGCGAGAGGCGTAGCCGGACAATCGAATCGCTGAACATACTGGAAATCTCCGGACGTGACGTCCTCTTCAAAGTGGATTGCGAGGCGGGGACATACATCAGGAGCTTGTGTGTGGATATCGGAGACGCCCTAGCAACAGGAGCTCACCTGCAGGATCTCAGGAGGACCAGGGCAGGCTCACTCACCGAAGACCAGGCCGTGACGCTCCACGACCTCAAGGACGCGGTCACGGACCACAAGGGCGGCAACAGTGTGCCCCTCAGGAAGATGCTGCATCCCAAGGAGGTCCTCCTGGAGCAGATCCCGAAGATACAGATCAAGGATTCCGCCGTGGACGCGATCTGCCACGGGGCCAACCTCGCTGTGCCCGGTGTGGTCGCCCTGGACGAGGGCATCGAGAAGGGCGGCGCCGTCGCGGTCATGACCCTGAGCGGAGAGGGTGTCGGGCTCGGGACCGCGCTCATGGACTCGGAGGAGATCATGAAGCGCGCCGAGGGGTTCGCGGTGAGTGTCTCGAGGGTTCTGATGCTGAGAGGAACTTACGCCAGGATGTGGACAAGCTCGGCGGACAAGACCTAGCAGAAGTGGTCAAGGGTCCGCTGCCTCGCGATCATTGGTTGAGCTTCGATCCCCAGGTCCCTCCGAATGTGCATGGCGAACTCCTTCGCGAATCCATGAGTTGTGAAGACCATTTGTGGACTGCATTTCTTCACGAAGGCTGACAGTTCGTCGAACCCGCAGTGATCCGATACTGGAAACGCCTCGTCGACGGTCGACTCATGCAAGAAACCCCTGTCGAGTGCCCAGCCTGAGAATGCGGCCGTCTTCGCTCCTTTCTTCTTCAACGCCTGCACCCTACCAGCGTCTTTGCCCATGCCCGAGGTTATGTACACAAAGGGCGGCTCCGTCTTGTGGGCGTCGAACTCCTTCGCGGAGAGGTCGTACCCGTGCTTCTGCAGGATCCTATTGTTCTCTGCAATGGTCGGATGAAGAACCAACGGAAGATTCCTGAGCGCAGCGGTGAGCTCCTGGGACTTGCCCAGAGGGTAGGCAAATAGGATCGCGGAACCGTCGTGTCGCACGATGTCATCGAGCCAGTCCCTCACAACGGCCATTATCTCGTCGTGGTCCGGAAACACATAGCGTGGTTTTCCATACGTCGCCTCTGTGATCAGTATGTCGCACTTGTGGGGCTTGGCTGCGTCAGTGTTCTCTTTCCTGCGGGTGCAGTAGTCCCCCGTATAAAGAACGCTTGTCTCTCCCTTGACCAAGAACATGCGAGAACCCACGATATGACCAGCCTCCAGCATTTCGACCCTATCGTTGGAGCATATCTGGACATCCTTGTTTCTTCTGGCCTTGACGAAATCCTTCGTCTCCGGGGAGCAGACAGCAGAGAGGCTCTTGAATGAGCTCGGCAGATGGTCTGTGTGAGCGTGTGAGATCATGGCAACCTCGTCCGGAAGGATCTTCCTCGGATCGAATCTGAAACGACGGCCCTCGGCCTCGTAGCTGATCCCGTTGCCAAGCTGAATCCGACTCATTGCATCCCGATGACGACCAGAATCATGAGAGGGTATTTACTACCTTATCCTCTCAAGTGAAAATGCACCCACCATGAGCGCCTTGTTGGTGTGCCTGTACTCGATCCAGCCACGGCTCTGGGCATCGCTGATTCCCTGAACGCTCAGCATGGTCTTCTGGTTCTCCGTCTTGAACTGGATCGCACCGCTCATGTGGTGCTGGATGGATTCGAGCTGCTGCTCCGTGTGCATCCCGCGCTCGACGGCGTACACGCTCACGCCGCCTGCCGTCTTCAGCCTGCCGGCCAGGCTCGCTACGAACTGGAACGCACTCTTCTCATCTGCCTGGGTTATGCTCATTGAGAGGGAAAAGTAAGCGACTCTGAAGTATGGGTGCTTCAGCCTCTGGAGCTCCTTCACTACGCGCTCGACCGCCTCTGCTATGCCCTTGAGGTCCCCCGGCTTCGATACAGAGACCACCTTTGCATACGGCTCCGACTGCTGGTCGAACGGAAGCCCAGAAGCATCTATCCAGCGCACGAGTCCCAGCTGTTCGAACTCCTTAAATGTCGGAAGTATCGGCGCGATGTCCTTGGAAATCTCCGCCGGCGAGTGCGAGGTCGTCACGATGATTGCTGGTACTCCCTTCTTCAGTCCCTCTGCAAGGAACAGCAGCATCGCAACTTCCTTGCCTATGAACGGTGGACCGATGTACAGCACATTGGAGCAGAAGGGCATACCCCCCATCAGGAGGTCGTCGAGCCGATCGACCCCGGTCTTCACCTTAGCCTCGGCGTACTCCTGCTGGACCTGTTCTTCCATCTCCTGTAGGTCCTTCGTCAAGTGCGCCTTGAGGGCCTGCTCCCGCTTCTCCAGCTCCTTCTCGTGCTGGTACATGCGGGACTTCATCTCCTGCTCCTTCTCGGCCAAACGCCTCTCGCGGTACTCGTAGACGCTCTCCCGCTCGTCCTCCTCCTCGACCTGAAGGCCCGCCTTCGCCTCCTCGAGCTCGTCCACGCTCTCGAGCATCTCCCGCTCCATCTCCCTGAGCTCGGCCTGCTTGAGGTTGACCTCTGCCTCCTCGGCTTCAAGGGTCTTTTCCTTCTCGAGCAACTGTCTCAGCTTGGCGTCCATATTGTTGTGCTCGGCCCTGAGGCGCGTATCGATCTCCTTGATCTTCTCCTCGCGCTTCTCTAGGGCGGCCATCTTCCTCGCGATCTCGTCCTCCTTCGCGGAGATCGTGGAGAGTTTTCCGCGGGTGGTCTCCGTCATGACATGATACTGCTTCGACAAATCGACGACCTGCGCCTTGGCGCTGGCCATCTCCTCCAACTGTGAGCTGATGCCCTGCAGCTCTTTCCTGAGCTCGGCCTCCTTATCAGCCAGGCTCTTCTCCTTGGCCATCACTACGCTTTCCTTCTCGACGAGCTCGTTCATCTGCTTGTCAGCCCGTGAGATCAACCGCTCGGCCTTCTCCGACTTCTGCTTGATGTCGTCCTCGATCGTCCTGAGAGCCGCCTCCCGCTCCCTGAGTTCCTGCTGCTTCGTCCTGAGCTGTTGCTCCAGCGTCGAGACAGTAGTCTTCTCGGCCTCGACCGTCCCTAGCTGCTTTCTAACCGAGTCTAGCTCGATAGATCGCATCTCCATCTCGCTCTCACGCGAGCCGACCTGCTTCTCCCTGTCCAAGAGAGCTTCCTCGAACTCCGCCAGCTCTTTCCGGACGGCTTCTAGAGTGGACTGTTCGGCCTGGAGTTCCGATATCTTGCCCTTCAGGTCACGCTCCTTGGCCTGGAGGTCGATGATCGACTTGCTTGACTCGTGCTCCCTGGTCGAGATGGTCTGTTCCCGCGAAACGAGAACCTTGAGACGGCTGTCCATATCCCTCCGCAGACCCTCCGCTTCCGTGAGCTTGATCTCAACTGCGTCCTCCCTTGCCTCGAGCTCACCCTCGCGCTTCGAGAGCCGCTCGCGCTCCTCGATTACCCTCTCGACCCTGTTCTCGAGGTCCGTCTCCGCGGCTATCACCTGCTGCTTCCGCTCCTCGTACGATGCCATCTCGTCCGAGAGGTGCTTCTCATAGGCCTCCAGCCCGGACTCCTTCGACCGCAGCGCCTCCTCCCTGTAGACCAGGGCATGACGCTTCTTGTCGATGTCGAGGATCTGCTCCCTCAGCTTCGAGTCGCTCGCCTTGAGCACCTCACGCTGCTGGACCTGCGTGGATGATGAGATTATGTGCAGCATCGAACCGCTGAGCTGAATTGAGACCGCACTCCCGAGATAGGCCATCGGGAGTATGCTGGCCAGCTCCTCGTCCGTGAACTTGAAGAAGATAGGGAACAGCAGAAGCGCAATGGGGAAGATGGCCGCAGCGATGCTGATGGTCTTCCTCGAACCCGCGCCCTCCCAGGTCATCGCGAGCGATATCTCCGCGAGGCAGATCCCCAGCAAGGACGCCGGATAGAGCCATGTGGGCCGGCCGAGCGCGACCTGGCCGTACTCGTCCAGGACTATCAGTGCGATGAACATGATGGGGACCACGAGCGCGACGACGCTCATGACGAAGTGTGGCTCCTCGCGGTCGGCCACGTAGGGCTCCCACTTCATTATGATCGCGACCCCCGCAGCGACTACCCCGGCTACCAGGGGTATGACCCACCTTAGCGTGACCATGAACTCGGGGGCGTCCCTCAGGAAATCCCAGTGGATGAGCCCGTACGCGATGACTGCGGTCAGCGCTAGGGCCAGCCCTGAGGCTATCCCTATTATGTGCGCAACCCTTCCCATCGTCAGCTGGAGCAGAGCGGCCTTGCGCGATCTCCTTACCTCTGCCGACTCGATCTGCTCTCGATGCGGACGGTATGGTGAGACTCTCGAAGGGGCAGGTGACCTTTTGGAGGATGCCTTTGCGGCCATTTTCCTCAATCCCTTGCCTGTGAATTCAACGTGTATTCTGGCACTGCTGAGGAAAGAGCAGTCTAAGTGTACTTAAACATTGACTCATCATTTCCACCAGAAGTCATCCTTGGAAGGGGTTCACGGCCGAGCGTTCGACCTGGATTTTATTCACTGGACTATTTTCACCACGCTCCCCCCTGCACCTGTTTAACTCCATAACGCGAGATAGAACAGCGCTGGTGACACCGCTGAACACGCACAGGACCGATGCTATCGAGCAGGCCGTCGTTCATGCGACGGATGAAGAGCCTCTGATGCGTGAGAGGAGGCTGGAGGCGTCCATACTGCAGTTGGACGAGCTGATAGGGGGTTTCCGGTCGGCACAGGTCACTTTGCTCGAGAGCGACAACAGCTACGTGTCGAGCCTCCTGCACCTTCTATGCGTGAGGGCCGTCGCAGAGTTCGAAGAGGAAGTGGTCTGGATAGACGGTGGCAACTCGATCAACCCGTATGCCATCAGCTCTCTCTGCAAACGCCTCGGGCTCGACAAGCGCGAGATACTCTCCAGCATCAGCATCTCCCGGGCGTTCACCGCATATCAGCTCGTCACGTTGATCGACGAGAAGCTCGAGGAGCAGGTCGAGAGGTGCTCTCCGTCCACTGTGATAGTCTCCTCCATCACGGAGCTGTTCCTCGATAAGGACATGAAGTGGATGGAGTCACACCAGCTGCTCAGGAGATGCCTTGAGAGGGTCTCGAAGGTGACCAGAGGACACGAGACCATCTCGCTAATGACGAACTATTCCGAGCACATGCTCCGGCCGAGCCCGAAGCTCTCCAACTTGCTCTATGAACATTCGGACCAGATAGTCCAGATACGCGCCCGAAGGGACGGCATGCTCTTCCGGCTGCCCAAGGCAGATCGGCAGACCGTGTTCATGCCAGTTCCTTGGAACCAGCTCACGCTGGACGAGTTCAGGGGGGATCCCGACGGGAAGAACAGTGGCTACATACCGATTGGCACTTGAGTCCATGGCCCAGGAGTGGAACGATTTCAGGAGGGCCCTGAGGAGCTGCGACAGAGAGGCCTTCGACTCGCTGGTCAACAGGGCGCGGATGCACGCCTCCGCTGCGACCTATGCGATCAGGCTCGATCCTACCGAGTCCGCGCTGCTGTCCATGCTGCTCGAGCACGAGAAGGAGCTGCTGTCCCTGAAGAGGAAGTTGGAGGCGGGCGAACGGGGAGATGGGGGGAGCGGTGATGGAGTGGGATGAGAGGTTGGCTGCTCGACATCTATCCGGACTATGCGAATAACTCGATCGTGTACTGGATCTGTACGCGGAAAGGCCCGCAGAAGTTAGTGGACAGAGCATTCGTCCCCAGGATATTCGTACATGCTTCCGAGGACAAGCTGGACGACCTCGAGAAGGCACTTCCCATACTCGACCCCGTGGGGTCCGTCGAACGCGTGATGAAGCGCACTTGGCTCGGGGAGAAAGAGCGCGAGGTGCTGCAGGTCGACATCCGGGACTACGACAAGGTCGAGGACGTTGCGCACACGATCGACAACCGCGGCAGGTACAAAGACTACGCCCTGTTCAACGTCGACCTGCGCTTCAGCCAACGGTACCTGGTCGAGAAGGACCTGTTCCCGATGGGCTTCCTCGAGTTCAGGCCGAAGCCGAGGATGCTGGAAGATCCCTACGAGATCGACTACGAGCCCCCGCCTCTGAGCGACACGGTCCTGAGCATATCGACAGCGGCGAGCAAGGGCATCCCGACGTATAACGACAGGCTGCTCTCCGCAAATGTGGGAGACCACTCGATCGACGGGGACGAGGAGGACATCCTCAGGGAGATGCAGAGGATCCTCAAGAAGGAGGATCCAGACGTCATATACACGGACGACGGGGACGCCTTCGCCATCCCGTACATCTTCAAGCGCGCGAAGCACCTGAAGCTCCCTCCGGTCCGGCTCGGGAGGGACGAGGACGACCAGCAGGCGGACAGGAAGGGCAAGTCGTACTTCACCTACGGGCAGATCAAGTACAAGCCGCCCTCGTACAAGCTCAAGGGGCGGATACACATCGACCGCTCGAGCTCGTTCATGTTCATGGAGAGCGGGCTCAACGGGCTCATCGACCTCTCGCGAATATCCACCGTCCCTGTGCAGGAGCTCGCGAGGCTCTCGCCCGGGAGCGCCATCAGCGCCATGGAGGTGAACCAGGCGCTCAAGGACGGATGCGTCGTGATGTGGAAGAAGAACCTCCCCGAGAAGTTCAAGACAGCCGAGGAGCTCGTGATCGCGGACCGCGGGGGGTTCATCTACGAGCCCGTCGTGGGCATACACGACAAAGTGCTGGAGGTGGACTTCACCTCACTCTATCCGAACATCATGGTGAGGTTCAACATCTCGCCCGAGACCGTCATGTGTTCCTGCTGCCCGGAGCCGCGCAGGAAGGTGCCCGTGCTGGGCTACGGGATATGCGACCAGCAGATCGGCTTGATCCCGCGAGTGCTGAAGCCCGTGGTCGAGCGCAGGACCAGGCTGAAGAGGATGGTCAGAGCGGGCATCGGAGACGTGAACTCGTGCAAAGAACGCGTGAGCATCCTCAAGTGGCTCCTCGTCACCTGTCTCGACTCCGGAACGGAGATACCATTCCGGCTGGGGGACCGGTTCCACATACTTCCGGTGGATGACCTGGTCGAGAGATACGCTCACAACGAGGACGGGGAGTTCCCCGTTCGCGATGGCCTCGAGGCGTTCGGGGTCGACGATCGCCTCCAGCCCTCTCTGAAAACCGTCACCAAGGTCTTCAAGTTCCCTGCGCCCGACCATGTTATGGAGTTCGAACTAGCAAGCGGGAAGATCAGGCTCACGCCGGACCACCCGTGCTATGTGATCGAACAGGAAGGGCTCGCGCTCAGGAGGGCCTCTGATATCCGGCCTGGACAGTACTTCCCGATCATGCCCCCGTTCTACAGCGAAGAAGGCCTGAGAGTGGATTCGATCGCTCCTGCGCGCATCAGGGCCGTGAAGAAGGCGAAACCTTCGGGGGACAGCGTGTTCTGTCTCGGCGTCTCGAGACCCCTTTACGGGTTCTCGCTCGCGAACGGCGTGCTGACGCACAACTGCTTCGGATACACCGGATACAAGAACGCCCGCTTCGGGAGGATCGAGTGCCACGAAGCCATCAACGCATATGGAAGGGAGATAATGCTCCAGACTTCGGAGATGGCCGAAGCGCACGGGTTCGAGATACTCCACGGCATCGTCGACTCGATGTGGCTGAAGGGCAACGGCGACCCAGAGAAGTTCTGCGAGCACGTGTCCGGGCACATAGGCATACCGCTCGAGCCCGAGGGCGTGTACAAATGGATAGTGTTCCTTCCATGCAAGACCAATGGCGTGGGCGCGCTCAATAGATACTATGGGCTCTTCGAGGACGGGAGGCTCAAGATACGGGGCATAGACGTGAGGAAGAACGACTGCACGGGCCTTGTGACGGACATGCAGCAGGAACTCCTCGCGCACTTCTCGAAGGCCTCGGACTCACAGCAGTTCATAGAGCTCATATCGTCCGCGCTGGACATAGTGGACAGGTATATCGAGGCCGTGAGATCGGGCACTATCCCTCTAAGCAAGCTGCTGATGACGAAGAGGGTCTCGCAGAAGCTCGGGGAGTATCGGCAGTTCAACGACAGCGTCGCCGCGCTGCAGCAGCTAGATGACGAGGGGTTCGATGTCAACCCCGGAGAGGCCGTTAGATATGTCATATGCGATCGGAAGAGCAGGGATGCGAAGGAGCGAGTGAAGGTTGAGTCGTTCATGACAGGGAGCGAGGAATATGATTCGGAGGCGTACGTGGATCTGCTCCTGCGAGGGACCGAGGGAATGCTCCTCCCGTTCGGCTACGACCACGAGCGGCTAGCGAACCTTTTCGGGGCGAAAACTCCACGTCAAACATGATTTCGGGGTTTGTGCTAAGAATCGTACTGACCTACAGATAAGGCTATATACGATGCCGACGAAACAGGTTCTCCGAGAACAAGGGGGGAGGTTACACTTTGTTCAGCCTCAAGTTCGCGCTTGGAGCGCTCGTTATAGCCGTGTTCGCTCTAGCTGCTGCGCCATTCGCGCTCAGTGTGAACACCAACCTTGGCATCATCGGCGCACTCGACAATGACATTGATGACGACGAGTACGACCACGACGACAACGACGAGGACGATGATGATGACGAAGACGATGATTACGATGAGGACACGGATCTCGTGTCCATTGTCGGTAACGTGACCGCATGGGTCTACGACGATGAGAACGAGGATGACGAAGAGGGGAACGACAACATGCGTCCCGAGTACTTCGTCATCGGGAACGACACATATGTTGAGTTCGGACCCTGGTGGTACTGGAGCGTAGGAACTCCAAATGTCACCAGCGTTGTTCACATTGGCGACGAAGTCAATGTGACTGGCGAGATCGAGCATGATGGCGACATCACCATCATCTCCGCGTGGATCATCGAGAACCTAACAACAGGTGAGAAACTCACGATAAAAGGGGAAGGGGCGCCGTCTTGGGCAGGAGGCCCAAAGGCGTTCGGTATTGATCCTTGGCCTCCGTACTAACCTACGGATCAACTCAGGTCGAGGGGGGAACGCCGCGAAGCCGGGTACTGCAATTCGGGGGGAGAAAGACGTCCCCTTCCTCTGATAACATCTTTTTCCATCGTAGCATTTAATCACCTCTAGGGTCATCGCTGGCCCGAAGGTGAATGCCATGGACGACGAGATGGCGATAGTGATAAGGCTCATTGTCGCCGCGTGCGCCGCGATACCCTTCGTCGTTTTCCTACTGTCATATCTGCGCACGCGGATGACCAGACTGCTACTCGCAGCCCTCGGATTCGGGATATTCGTGGTGAAGGAGATCCTGTTGGCTGCTGGAATGTTCACGATAGTGATCAAGGAGAACAACCCACATTCGCCCGCGGTCACTCATTCTGATCTTGCGCTGTTGGAAGGCGTTATCGACCTCGCCATAATCCTGCTGTTCGTGGCGGCGGTCCTCTGGAAGCAAGGTGCCTCAGTTGACGGAAAGGCCGGAGCTGGAGACAAGAAAGACAGTGTATGATACGGTCGTGAGCCATCCAGGCGTCCATCTGAGGGAGATCGAAAGGCTCACGAACCTTCCTCTGGGCGTCGTAAGATATCACCTGGACAGGCTAGAGAGAGAGGGACTCATCTTCCCCAAGGAGGACCGGTACTTCAAGAGGTTCTTCCCGAAGGGGAGGATACCGAACGTGCCCACCGAGACCTTCGCAGCGCTCAGGCAGGAAACCCTGAGGAAGATCGTGCTCTACCTGCTAACCAACCCTGGCTCCACACACGCGAGCATGATGAACGCGATGGACATGCCCGCGTCCACGCTCTCGACCTACCTCTCAATACTTCTCGGGAAGAACGTCATCAAGAGGGAGCGAAGAGGAAAGGAGAACTTGTATTCCGTGGTGGACGAGGAGGGAGTCGTTAAGGTCCTGATGGTCTACAGGCCGAGCTTCCTCGACAAGCTCGTCGATAGCGCCATCTCTCTGTACCTCGACAGGGAATGATCAAATCATCGTGACGAACAGGATCCATATGGGCACCAGAAGCGAACCCATGAGCTGGATCCTCCGTATGCCCACGATGGGTGTGAGCATCCCGAGAGAGGCTGAACAGGCCATGACAAGAGCCCCCCGCACGCCCGTGATGGAGAGACAGAGCCCGGTCACGAACACAAGCGAGGATACGGCGAGGGCCCGTGAGCACAGGACTTTGCTCGATCTCGACAGAACTGGCAGGAAGCGGTGAATGGCCCAGCGGGAGAGGAGCGAGGACACCACCATGGATAGCAGGATGGCAGACATCAGCGGTACGGACTGGAACCATGCTCCCTCGACGAAGGTCCCGCCCACGAAAAGTGATACTGCATCCATGGAACCGCTCCGCGCACGCTGAATCACGAAAAGAGCACCGACTGACATGACAGCGCCCGATGCCGATATCGCGGAATAGAGCCACACGAACCGCGAGGCAGAGGAGACATCCTCCACAACACGAGCTTCGGTCATCGAAGGCGAACAGGCTGTGGTGGCTGACCCGGAGGTCATCCCTGGAAGCCATCCGACCATGATCCCTCCGAGGAGCATCGTGAGGGCTTCCCTTGCGGAAAGGGGGCGCGCACCGTCATAGGCGCGAGCAAATGTGATACCGGGCAACGGGCGGGAGCCCATGCTCAGAAGCAGGCTAGGCACGCCGAAGAAGCCCGCAAACATCGGCAACAGCAGAGAAGACCTCGGAACGAACTCATTCGAGATCCAAGGAAAGTCCGGCAACGGGGCCGCGTAATAGTTGGTCAACAGTGCGACAGTGCCCAGGAGTCCGCTTGCGAGGACCATCGCGAAAGCGGAGACCATCCTCAGGATGTGGCCCTTGACGTGATGCCGGAATCGAAGAGACGGATAGCCTTCCGAGACAACCAGCAGGAGAATGAAGATGGAGACCACGAACGGCATGAGCTTCGATATGGCGTCGTATGCGAGCAGTGGCGTACCCATCAGCGCGCATACAGGGAAGACCAGGGCCACGCCGTACAATACCCCGGCCAGCGCTCCTTCTGCAGAGGATCTCACGGCAAGCGTGCCGAGGCCCGCCTTGGCCAGCCTGTGCGCGGGGAGCACGGACACGACATCTTCGTCCGGGATGCCGACATAGGTAGACACCACCGATTCCGAGAAGATGTGCGCCACGAGCGCGGACGAGATGAAGCAGGAGACCGAGATTCCCGCTCCGTTAGGGACCGCGGCAAAGCTGATAGAGCCGAAGAATGCCAGGGCGGCCGAGCCATATGTGGTGACCGCTGCCGCGATGTTGTTCATGTGCAGGCCGGGCACAAGTCCTGCTAGAAAGCCCAAAGCGGTGCCCGAGAAGGCCGAGACTAGAACCGATGCGAGGAATGACAGGTCGAGCACGGTCTCGGAAGTCGCATTGCCCGAAGTTGCGCGCGCGCACTACAATTAGGCTTAGGACTCTGCGCACATAATGCCCTTTAATCCAACAACGCTTAGATATGCCCGATACGGAGCGCGCCTAAACAATACATCGCGCTAGAGAATCACTACCTTGCCATCGACGACATCGATCTTGACAAGCGTCTTGATGGGCATCCCGAGCTTCCGCTCTATCTCGGGTTTCTTGTCCGTCTTCTCTATCGCGACGAGGATGTCCACGACCTTCACATGCATCGATTTGAGCGCTTCGACAAGAGCCCAAAGTGTGCCGCCTGTGCTCACAACATCGTCCACGATGACCACGGAGTCGCCCGCTTTGACGCCGTTCACAAACAGAGCTGACTTCGAGTAGCCCGTGACCTGCGAGAGATTGACTTCTCCAGGAAGACCGTACATCTTCTTCCTCACCACATTGAAAGGTTTGCCCGTCTTCAGTGAGAGACCCGTGGCCAGGGGTATGCCCAACGCCTCGATGGTCATGATCATGTCACAGTCGAAGTTGCCGATCTCCACCATCGCATCGACGACCTCGTTCAGTAGCTTGGGGTCGACTTTGGGGATTCCGTCCGTGATCGGGTGCACAACATAGTCGTAGTCACCCCGCTTGACAATCGGTGAACTTGGGAGAGACGCCTTCAGAGTTTCGAGCGCCATGGTCATTCAGTATCGATGGTAACTAATAAAACCTTCTCGTCCGAACAACGGCGTCACGCGTCGTCAGTCGACTTGTACACTATCAGCGAATGGATATCGTACTTACTGCCCAGATTCTTGCGCGGGTGGAGGTACTCCAGCTCGACGAGGAAACCCATCCCGACCACTTTGCCGCCCAGTCTCTCCACGAGGTCCGCGTTGGCCTTGATCGTCCCGCCCGTCGCCAGAAGATCGTCGACCAGCAGCACCTTGTCTCCGCGCCCGATGGCGTCCTCGCGTATCTCAATCGTGTCGGACTCGTATTCCTTATCGTAGCTCAGACTGTGGACTTTCGGAGGCAGCTTCCCCTTCTTCCTGATCGGGACGAAGCCAACGCCTAGCTCGTGCGCGACCGCTGCTCCCACGATGAATCCTCTGGCCTCGTTCGAAACGACGATATCGATGTCCTTGCCGCGGAAGGAATCGGCCATCTCGCGGACACACTCCCTGAACGAATGCCTGTCCTTCAACAGAGGCGTGATGTCCCAGAAGACTACGCCTTTGAACTCAGGGATCCGCTTGATTTTTGACTTGAAATCCATGATACCCTCCTGGTGCCGTTCGGACTGAATCCAGAACCGTCTTCCTGACTTTAATGTTCTCCTCGTTCAGAAACGATTGAGAATGGCAACCCGAGGTCACGTGCCAGCAGCTTCAAAAAGTGAACGTCGCCAAGTCTTTTAACCCCTCCACCGTTCGAGAGGTTGGAGCTTGAGAGAATGGCCATGGCAATGGGAACCTTGGAGATCGCCCCCGGTGTGCACTGGGTCGGCGTGAAGCATTACAACAGAAGGCTTTTCGACAGCCTCATCCCGCTCCCTTACGGCACGAGCTACAACGCATACCTCGTCATCGGGAGCAGGAAGACGGCGTTGATCGACACGGTCAACCCCGGCTTTGACCAAGAGTTGCTGGACAAGATATCGGGTCACGCGGACCCGAGCAAGATCGACTACGTCATAATGAACCACGCAGAACCTGACCACGCGAACGCGTTGAAGCACATGCTGGACGTGGCCAGGAACGCGAAGTTGCTCACGAGCGCCAAAGGGAAGGAGGTCGCGATGATGTACTTTGGCGTCGACCCTGAGAGGATCAAGGTTGTCGACGAGACCACGAAGATCGACCTTGGCGGCAAGACTCTGAGCTTCGTAGACGCGCCCTGGCTCCACTGGCCAGAGACAATGTTCACATATCTCGAAGAGGACAAAGTGTTGTTCCCATGCGACTTCTTCGGCTCTCACCTCGCAGTCGGCGAGTTCTACGCGAAAGACTACGGCGCCGAGCTGTGCGTCGACATGGCGAAGCTGTACTTCGCCGAGATCATGATGCCCTTCAGGCTCCCTGGTCAGAGGGCCGTGGAGAAGGTCAAGAAGCTGAACCCGAAGGTCATCGCGCCAAGCCACGGGGTCATCTGGGACGATCCGAAAGTTATACTGGATGCATACTCCAAATGGACCACGGAGAAGATGGAGAAGAAGGTTGCCATCGCCTATGTCACAATGTGGGGCAGCAGCGAGAAGATGGCGAAAGCCCTGCACGAGGAGCTTGTGCATAAGGGCATCACCGTCAACATCTTCGACATCCCCGCGACCGACATAGGGCACATAGCAAAGGAACTCGTGGACACGCCAGTCCTGGTATTGGCAGCCCCAACGGTCCTCAACGGAGTGCATCCGGCGGCGGCCTACGCGACGCTCTTGGTGAAGACTCTAAGAGCCCCCACGAAATACGGGGTCGTACTAAGCTCGTTCGGCTGGAGCGGAGGCGCTGTGAAGCAGATATCCGCATTGCTCGAAGGCACCAAGCTGGAAATCCTGGGCGTAGTGGATGTGAAAGGCCCTCCGAAGCAGCCCGAGTTCGACAAGATAAAGGAGATCGCCAACAAGATCGAGGAGAAGCTGGCCGCGATCCAGTGACACTCAAACCCTCTCGATAGATCTCTTCATCTATCCAGATTCGCCAGTGACTGACATATCACAAGGAGAACGGTGGCTGTCCGATGGTTTACCCGAGAGAGGTCCTGAACAAGTTCAAGTGGACCGACGGTGAATCGCTGGACGACGCGACGATCTGGTACATTCACAGGGGATCTCCCGGAGATATCATGGCCATTTCCGGCAGACGGATAAAGAACCTAGGCCCCGGCTTCTTCGAAGTAGACGACGCGACCATACCTTACCACAGGATACTCAGGATCGAGTACCGGGGAGAGGTCGTGTTCGACAAAGAGGTGGAGTCCGCTCGCCAGGAGAAGGACTCGACGACTCAGCAGTAGACTGCCGCTTGGTCGCAAATGTATATGTACCGCTCACCCATGCACGCGAACGATGGAACTGCTCTGGTTGCCCTTCTCGCTGGCCACGATCATGTTCTACGGCCTCGGCCAGGTATTCGCCAAGGAAACTAGGACGAATGTCCCGTCGTCGAATCTCCTGCTCATCCTCGGGCTCAACATGCTCGTCATCTGGAGCGCATACTGGTTCGTTTTCAGGGAGTCGGGTTCGTACGGGACCAGCGCATGGCTTCAGGCGATCGCGGGGGCGGCGCTGTCGGGGCTGGCATATGTCACCTACTACGAGTCGCTCAAGCACGGCAAGGTGAGCATTGTAGGGACAATAGCAGGAGCTTACGCTCCCTGGACGGTCGTCCTCGCGCTCATCTTTCTCGGAGAGCAGATGAGCTTTGGAGAGGGAGCTGGAGTCGTGCTCGTGGTCGTGAGCATGCTTATATTCACCTACCCCAACGGGAACAACGGTGGGACGAAGACCGAGCGCCTCGGCATCGCGTTCGCCATATGCTCGCTGTTCCTGTGGGGGACATCCGCTGCCGTCGCGAAAGGCGCGATCGATGAGATTGGCAACACGAACTTCATCGGAGTGTACGCGCTTGTTGTCCCCGCCATATGGCTGGTGTACTGGGTGGCAACAGCCAAGGCGAAGTTCAGCATGCCTGAATCCAACAAATGGATCCTCCAGCTGTCGATGGTTTTCCTGGCCGCAGGAGGAATCACCTACTACACCGCGATCCAGAACGGGCCGGTCTCTATAGTATCCCCGATAACGAACCTGTATCCCATCGTGACGATCGCAGCCGCGAAGATAAGACTGAAGGAGATGTTGAGCACCAGACAGATAGTCGCGCTCGCGATGCTTTTCTTGTCCGTGCCTCTGTTCTCCTTCTAGGGGTTCTTGTACTTCCCGTCCGAGAAGACGATATGGTCCAGCACCCTCAGCTCGGGGGGCGCCTTCGAAGGCATCAGGTCGGCCACAATCTCGATGTAGTCCCTCAGTGGACTCTTGGCCACCTTGTTTCCCAGAGTCTCCTGAACCTGGTAGATGCCCGCGGAGTTGGACATCACCACGTGGATCTCGATCATCTTCGTCTTGCCCTTGTGAATGTCCACCGACTCTATCGAAAGAGCTGACACGGAGTGGATATCGTGCTTGCCAAGATCGTAGGCCAGTCTCCCCCTGCCCTTGGTTATGTCGGATCCATCCGCGATGACTATGATTGCGCTCTCTATCGTGAGCGCGTTCTCCCCGACGTCATGCGCGTAGATCGTGTGTAGTATCTGTCCCAGTATGGCAGTCCGCTTGCCTGTCTCCGGGTATAGTGAGACGAGGAGACGTTCGAGAATCCCTTTCCCCAACATGACGCTGAACAGCTCGTGCTCTTCGCGGTGAACTGCGTTGCCGATATCGTGCAGGAAGCATCCCGCGACAACTATCAGGTAAGCGTCGTCCTCCGAGAAGCCGAGGCCGGTGATAGAGTCAACCGCCAGCTCCTTGCTCTCGAGGATGATCTTGAGAAGGCGGACACCGTTCGCCGTGACTATCCTGGCGTGTATGGGGCCATGATCGTTGTACCCCAGCTTTCGAACAGCGATGTAGTTGGCCAGGCTCAACAATGTGTTCGTCTCGTCGTCGTCCTCCAGCACCTGGAAGATCTTCAATGCCTTCGGGTAGTCCTTGAGGCCTTCTCTGATCGTCTTGATCGACTGCTCCTCGAGGGCGGTGTATGAGGAGGGCATCTTCAGACCGTAAAGCAAGCCGTTCTCGATCATCTCTTCCGACATGGCCATGCACCAGCGGCGTAAACGGTCTCCCGAATGACAAGGCTACATAATGAATCTGTGGTTCCATCAGCTGGGCATTCGAGAGGCCAGGATGGTATATCAGTCAGTCTTTTGTACACGCATTCCGCTCACAACCATGCGGATATGTCCTACACCGAGGAGCTCGTCGCGGCTCTTGGCAAGGAGAAGGTTCTTCTGGATCCCTCTGAGAGGTTCGTCTATGGGGCCGACTGGAGCCCGCGGACTCCTGACGAGTTCGTCCCGCCCGATGTCGTTGTTCTGCCCAGGACCACCAGGGACGTTCAGAGGATCGTGAAGATCGCTTACCAGCACGAGGTTCCCGTCACGGCCGGAGGCGGTCTCACTGGCATGCTCGGAGGCGCGGTGCCGATCTACGGCGGCATCTACATTGACACCACGACTATGAACTCAATCGTCGAGATCGATCAGCGGAACCAGACGGTGAGGGTCCAGGCAGGGGCGACGCTCCAAGAGGTGAACGATGCGGTCCAGCCGTACGATCTGTGGCTCCCGCATCAGCCCGAATCAAAATGGGTGAGCACCGTCGGCTCCGCGATAGCCTGTGACAACGACTCCACGTTCGGCGTGCGCTATGGCAAGATACTCAATTGTCTCCTGAGCGCGGAGATAGTGACCGGCACGGGCGAGATACTCGAACTGGGGCACAGGAAGGCGCACTTCACATCGTCGGGGTACAAGCTGAAGGACCTCCTCGCAGGGAGCGAAGGCACCCTCGGGGTCATCACGGAGGCGACCCTGAAGCTGGAACCGATCCCAGCGTGTAGGAAGGTCGACATGCTCGTGTTCCCACGCATGGGAGCCGCGGTGGACTACTTGAGCAGGCTGCTGAAGGCTGGCCTGTGCCTGGAGGCCGCACACATCAACTGCAAGCGCAGACTCAAATTCTATACTCACAGCTACAAGCTCAAGTACGGCAAGGACCCGGAAATACCTGCGTGGGCGGAGGCGCTTCTGGCCATTGCATTCGCGGGTGACACTGATGTCGTGGACACGCAGAGGGCCTATGCCATCAAACTCGCAAAGGATTTCGAGGGGCAGCTCGTCGAAGAGCGCGAGATCGTCGAGGCCTGGTGGGCTTCCAAGTACACGCTCGACTTCGAGCCGTTCAAACAGAAATGGCCGGATTCGCAGAAACAGAAGAAGTTCGGCGCAGCTGATCCTGGCGTGCCCGTCGGAAGGCTAGAGGAGTTCTATCACAAGTTCATAGAGACCGCCGAGAAGAAGAACCTCGAGATCATAGGCATGAACGCTTACTTGGAGCACCCGAGCAGCATCGGATTCTCGCTCTCGTGCGCGGTCTTCGTCGACTACAGGAGTCCCGACGAGGTGAAGAGATTCCGAGAATTCCACGACGAGCTGAGCAAGCTGGCGGTGGCCTTCGAAGGCACCATGAGCACGTTCATGAGCGACACCTACCAGAAGGCTCCTTACCTGGAGCTGGAGCACGGAGCTTCCTTGAAGTACATGAGGGAAGTGAAAAGGATCTTCGACCCGAAGGGGATCCTGAACCCCGGGAAGAAGTTCGCGCGGGAGGCGAAGAAGAAGTGAGCGGCCTCGAGGAGTTCAAGGAGGAGCTCGAGACATGCTTCGGGACCTCATGCGGGTTCTGCGAGCGCGGATGCCCCGTCTACCAGACAATGAAAATCAAGACGCTCTGCATGAAAGGAAGGAACAGGACCATGCTGGGCCTCCTGCAGGGCAAGTTCGAGATCACACCTGCGGTCGTGCAGGCGGCATTCGAGTGCACACTGTGCGGTAACTGCGACAGATGGTGCGCGCTCAAGAACACTGAGCACACGAGGGCGTTCAGAGAGTACCTGATCAAGCACGGCGTCGAGCCGATGAAGGAGCACTCGTCCATTCTGCTGAGCATCAAGAACTACGGCAATCCGTGGTTCCAGCCAAGGAGCGCCAGGAATCGGTGGACAAGGGGGCTCAACCTGCCAAAGGCCGCGCCCGGACAGCAAGACGTTCTGTTCTTCGCCGGGTGCACCTCGGCCGTCACGAAGCAACTGAACAAAGGGCTCGCCGCGAGTGCGAAGCTGCTCCAGAAAGCAGGCGTCAAGTTCGCAATCATGGGACAGGACGAGCTGTGCTGTGGCTCCACATTGCTGAGGGTGGGCCAGACGGATGCGTTCAATGAACTCTCGGCTGAGAACATCAAGAAGCTGGAGGCGCTCCGTATCAAGAAGGTCGTTACTGCTTGCCCTGGATGCTACACGACTCTGAAGAAAGCGCTTGAGGAGTCCGGTTCCAAGATCAAGGTCGAGCACATTTCCCAGGAGATCGTGGGACTGGTGAAGCAGGGCAAACTGAAGATCAAGAAGTCCTCCGAGAGAATGACATACCACGATCCGTGTCATCTCGGGAGGCTCGGAGGGGTGTTCGAAGAGCCGCGAGACATCGTCAGGGCGGTCGCGAATCTAGTCGAGATGCCCAACAACAGGTACGAGTCCAGGTGCTGTGGCGCGGGTGCGGGTCTTCAGTCCGCTTTCCCGAAGCTCTCAAAGGACCTAGCTGCCAAGCGAGTTGCAGAGGCCAAGGCCACGGGAGCGACAACCATTGTCACATCGTGCCCATTCTGCGAAACCCAGCTGAGGACGATCCCGGGAGTCAGAGTGCTAGACCTGCTGGAGCTGTTGCTGGACGCAGTCGAATCCGGTGAAAAAGGAAATGGGCAGCAGAATGCGAAGGCGGGCTGATCACAGTCTATTGCGCCGGTCTCCGCTTCGTCTCTCGCTCCTGCTGTCTGGTTGAGTCCCTCGCCATCGTCCAGATTATGAGGAACACCACCGCAACAGTCAAAGACAGCCCGCTGGCCCAGATAACCTTCGTCGTCTCGCTCGCATCCGATATCGCTATCGCGAGATACAACAGGCCGATCCCGATGACCGCGAAGATCGCGCTCAGCTGGATCGCCATCCTTGACACCACTGTGGCGGTTCCCATTTCGACCATTCTACCCCAGGTGAGAATATTCCTAAAGAACCTACTTAAGCGCTTCCCAGGACTCCCGCCTGTCACACCTGCAGCGAGAGCGTGAGCAAACCATAATCAGGCGGGAAAACTCTTGTATTCAAGGGTGGTCGATGGCCCGATTCAATCTTCTCTGTATGTTCGGATTCATCGTGTCGGCAGTCAGCATCGTGGTGTTCTGGTTCTGGATGTGGATCGGCATGTATGGCTTTGGGAGCATGGAGACCGATCTGGATACATATCTCAAGGCACTTCAAGGAGGCCTCGCTGTCCTCTTCATGATCGGAACACTCCTATCCCTATTCAGCCCCTTGGCAGGTCTGCTGCAAGTGCCCGGAGTTGTCGTGTTCCCCATCATTTTCTGGTACGAAGGTAGCCTCGACCTATCTCACGCTGGTGTTATTGGCCTATGCAGCGTGGGCCTCATTGGATGCGCCCTGACCGTCTCCTCGATCTTCGTCCAGGTGTTCAGAGAGACCGAGCCAGAGCAGTTGATACCATGGTATCGAACTTGGAGGACCACACGGGAAGACGCTGAGAAGAGAGGGCGGCCAAAGACCATACAAGCCAAGATACACAGGCCGGCGATACCGAGAAACATGCTGCTTGCGTTAATCGCGTCGACGCTGCTTGTGTTGGCAGGCTTCACGACTTACACGCTCACCCAACCCGTGTCTACCCTTCGAGTTGAGGCTCTATTCAACATCAGCGAATACGGTGATGAGCTGGATGTCGCATTGTACGTCGATCATCGCTTCGTCTCGAGCAGTCACCTGACGTCGGGCGACTTCGCCCTCTACTTCGTGGCTGAGACGGACCTCGATCCCGGAAAACACGATATCGCCTTCGACTTTGCGAACGCTAGCACAACACTTGATGGAGTCTGGGAGTATTCAACAGAAGTCCGCGTTCTACCATATACGCTAGAGTACCAGCTCATTGGCTTCGGCGTTGCATTCATCTAGCGTGCTACTGGGTCAATTCGTAGGTTATGCGTTCGCGGTCCTTGCCCTTGTTCTCCTTCTTGACGATCCTGATCTTGCCTATCTCACTCAGCGAGCGCACGTGTGTTCCCGCGCACGGGCAAAGATCATACTGCTCAACCTTGACGACCCTGAGCTCAGAGACGGACTTCGGGAGCAGGTCCAGGTTGGCCCTCTGGGCGTCCACGTTCTTCTCGATCTCTGTCCTCGACTCGGTGCAGATATCGACTTTCGCACCTGTCACAAGAATCTCGTTCGTCTTCTTCTCCAACTCGGCGATCATCTCGTCCGTGAACTTGATCGGAGCGAAGTCAATCCTCGAACGGTCATGGTAGAGCTGGTTCCCGACAGTCCTCGCCTTCCAAAGATCGTATACGACGCCGGAGACGATGTGCTGCGCGGTGTGCATCTTCATGTGGGCGTACCTTCGGTCCCAGTTCAGCACTCCGTGCACCTGGTCCGGCACGAGCTCGGGGTTCTGGACCAGGTGATGCTTGACGCCCTCCTTCTTCGTGACCTCCTTGACATCGGCCTTCCCGCCTGCCCATGTGAGGGAGCCCGTGTCCGATGGTTGGCCTCCGCCCAACGGATAGAACGCAGTTCTGTCGAGAACGACGTAGTCGAAGCCCCGCTCAACAACCTTCGCGTCGAACTCCTTGACGTAGTTCGATTCGACGTCCTTCATGTAGATGAGTTCCGTCATCGTGGTCACTGACCTGTTGGAAACTGAAAAGGATAGAAGAAGTAAGTGGTTTTATCCCTCTTTCGGTGCACCGCAGTTCGGACAAGAGTGCATGAACACGGGGAACTGCACATTGCAGTTCTTGCATCTTACCATCGGCGTCTGGTGCCCGTGGTGCTGAGCCTGGGCCGTAGCTGGCTGGGCCTGCTGCGGCGGGGGCTGCTGGATTGGAGCGGGCGGCGGCATATACGGCGCCGGAGCCTGCGCGACAACGGTCCCAGGAGCGTAGGGCTGATACCCAACGGGCGCCTGGGTCGCAAGCGAGTCCCCAATCTTGGCGTATGCCAGAATCATGAACAGCGCGGGGATAACGAATCCAATCATCCCGAAGATGATCCATATGATGCTATCATTCTTGGCGTCGTGGAACCTGCCCTGGTCTATCGCGTCAATGACGGTCCTCTTCACGAACACTCCTGCAAGGAAGCAGATGACCATCGCGAAGAATCCGAACACGCCTACCATCAGGCTGCCTCGTCCCGCACTGTCAGCAGCGTACAGGACGACCAGGACTATGGCCAGCACAAACCACAGAGCAGCCATTCCTAAGAATGATACCTGCGCCCACCAAGCGAATTTCCTGCCCTCGGCTACCTCCCTGGGCAGCCACGGTGGCGTTGCGCCAGGAGCTATAATATTGCCCATTGGACCCTGCATGATCGAATGCCTCCTCTAACTCATCCCTTCTCTAGCCGCGCGAAGCGGCCACTAGTCAAGAATCGTGGTGGCGATATATAGGCTTATCTAGAAGGGCCAGCAAGCCGCATTCGGCCACTTCGGCAGCCCTCATCACGATTCGTAGAGCGACTCACCCAGATGGTCCGCCTCGGCCATCGCATTGAGCACCATCTTCGGGGTGACTTGGAACGGCATGAAGGCCATCGAATCGTTCGGGTCGCAGGCCTTCTCCGCGGCCTTGACTAGCTGTGACCTGTCGAGGTTGCCGAGGTCGCTGAGCCTGATGGGTAGCCCGAGGGACTTGCACCACCTCATGACCCGCTCGATCTCACCCAAAGGCCGCTTCTCGAGCACCATCTGGACGATCGTGCCGAAGGCCACAATCTCTCCGTGCTTGCGAGCAAGCCCCGGCACCACGGTGAGGCCATTGTGGATCGCGTGCGCGCCAGCGCATCCGCCTCCTCCGAAGCCGAACCCGCTCTGCAGCTTGATGGCCTCGACCACAGCCTCTACTGAGTCCGTGATCTTACCGGCCTCGACATCCCTCTTCGCCTGAATGCCGTGGACCATCAGCGTGCTGAAGCATTTCAGGTTGACCTCGAGCGCTGCGTTAGTCGCGAGAGGGCTCGCCTTCTTGGCCCTCTGGGATGATGCGAATGCAGGCTTCTCGAACGCAGCGGCGAGCGCGTCCCCCATGCCCTGGACGATGTACTGGGGAGGGGCTCTCGCGACTACATCCGTATCCACGAGAACGAGCACAGGGGCGCGGCTCAGCCACAGGTCCTCGACGAACTTGTGGTCGTCGGAAAACACTACAGCATCCGCCATGCCGTCAGCATTGGTCGCGCACTGAGTAGGGACAGTGATGGCTGGCACATGGAGCTTCTCCGCCACGGCCTTAGCTGTATCGACCGCCTTCCCGCCTCCGCAGCCTATGATGACATCGGCGTCAAGCTCCTCGGCCTTCGACACGACCTCGGATATCTTCGCGTGAGTGCACTCGGAGATTGTGTCGTCATATCCGATCAAAGGGACGCCCGCGGACAGGAGGCTCGCCTGGATGCGTGCCCTCACCTTGGAGAAGCTGGTCCGACCGCTGACGACGTACGGCCTCTCGCCGTATTGCTTCACGAACCCCCCCAGCTGCCCGAGCACTCCCGCTCCTTGAACATACCTTGAAGGAAGGATCACGTTCCTGACGCCGCCCTCTGACATTCAGCACATCTCCAAAACCCGGCCCATCTCGGGGAGACGACCATGACTTCTGGACATTTCAAGGTTGTGCAGAACATGTGCCTGACTCCAGGTCCCCTGTCGGATTATTAGAGTATTCCGCAAAGACATAAGTAGCGTGAAATCATAATAGGCAGCCAACAAAGCGGATGCATACTGTTAGTTTCATCCCAATCATAGATCGTGACATTGATGAGAGTTGACGATTACAAGAGGATATATTCCCAATTAAGAAAACCCTCTGACATAGACCACCTCGCACACAGACTAGGGGTGGACCGAGAACTTCTCTTGGTGCTTTACACCCAGAGGACCGTCAGGGACGCGACCAGAAGATTCTACATCGTGAAGAAGGACATGAAGAAGATCGCGAGGGAATGGGACAGAGGGATGCCCATCGCGAGGCTCGCGAGGATCATGAACTTCCCGCCCGTGCTCCTTGGACTCATGATGTCCGCGGAGATAGGGCTCACGAGGAAGCAGTACTGGAAGTACATCAGGAGCCCCGAGAGCTGCCATGACAAGCGCCTCAAGAAGGAGCTGAAGCAGATCGCGGACGAGGACATCATTTACTCGCCCAAGGGCGCCCAGATTCAGACGGACCGGGGTGCCTGGGGAGAGAAGAAGCTCCAGGAATGGCTAGACCGACGGGAGATCAAGTACAGGACTGAGCCGGACCTGAGGGCCACTCACACAAAGACCCCTGATTGCCTGCTGGACAAGCCCATCCAGATCGACGGTTTCAAGGTACACTGGATCGAGTCGAAGGCATCCTTCGGGGACGAGATCGAGCTCCGGAAGAACGCGCGCAGGCAGCTCAAGCCGTACACGGATCTTTTCGGCACAGGAGCAGTCGTGTATTGGTTCGGTTACCTCGAGGGCGTCGAGCCTCCCGAGGGTGTCGTGGTCCTGCCGGGAAGCTACTTCGACAACCACGCGAGAGACCACATTCCTGCGACACATTATTAACGCCTATCGCTCATGATTTCCTCCATGGCCCGTGCTCAGACGCGTTACATCTCGGCGAGCGACGTCGAGAAGTACAGCTACTGCCCGCTGAGCTGGTGGCTGAGCGCAGAGTACGACGGAGAGAGCGAAGGCATCGCTCGGGGCGTCAAGGGGCACGAGAAGCTCGGGAAGCTACTCTGGGACATAGACGCGAAGGAGAAGGCCGCGCGCGAGGCCGAGAAGCTGGTCTTCTGGTGGGCGATTGCCGCAACACTCACCGCGGTGATCGGCCTCGAGGTCATGCCGCTCGAGAACGCCTTCACCCTGAGCCAGGTCCTCGGCGTCGTGTCCCTGATCTGGGTCCTCGCGTCGCTGTTCTTCCTGTACAAGGCTACGAGGTCCAAGATGCACGGGAAGTCCGTTGAGTACGAGAAGCTCATGCTCGTGTTCGCGATAATCGCGGTGATCGTGGCGATCAGTGCGGTCGCGTTCCTCATCACGAACGTGCGCATGGCCGAGGTGCTCGAAGCGGTCGCACTCGTCTGGCTTGTCGGGGCGTCCTTCTTCCTCTACAGGTCCCTCAGGTCCACGGAAATCGTGGAATCACTCAGACGGGAGTTCAGGGTCACGGGCAAGATCGAGTACATCGACTTCGACTCTTCGAAGGTTTTCAAGTCCGACAAGTACGGCCTCTCCGGTCGGCCGGACTACGTGATAAAGATAGAGAACAATCTCATCCCCGTCGAGGAAAAGACGGGACGAACACCCCAAGGGCCGCTGTTCTCGCACATACTGCAGGTCGCCGCGTATTGCCTGCTCATAGAAGAAACCGAGGGGAAAGCGCCCCCGTACGGACTCCTCAAGTACCCGCAGCACGAGCACGACATCGAATACAACGAGGACCTGAGAAGGATCCTGCTCGAGAAGCTGGCCGAGATGCGCTCGGCGATCGACAAGGCCGATGTCCACAGAAACCACAACAGGCCAGGCAAGTGCAAGTACTGCTCTCGGAGGAGCGTTTGCCCGGAGAGACTCTCGTGAAGCATCACTCGACGGTCACGGTCTTCGCGATGTTCCTGGGCTTGTCGATCGGACATCCTCTGGCCTTCGCGATGTAGTAAGCCCACAGCTGCAGGACGACTATGATCGGCACAGGCGAGAATATCGGCGGGATCTCGCGTATCCTGATGACTTCGTCTGCGAACTTCGACAGCTCGGTGTCCCCCTCGAACCCGATTGCGATCACAGGGCTGCCCCTGGCCGAGACCTCGCTTATGTTCCCCAGCATCTTCTCGTAGGTGTGGTCCCTGACCGCGATAGCGATCACGGGTGACTCCTTCGATATCAGCGCCAAGGGACCGTGCTTGAGCTCGCCCGCGGGATATCCTTCCCCGTGCACATACGATATCTCCTTGGTCTTCAGCGCGCCCTCGAGAGCGATCGGATAGTTGATGCTCCTGCCGATGAAGAACATGTCCCTGGCACTGGAGTACTTGTTCGCAAGCGCCTCGATCACCCGCGCCTGATTCAGAACATCCTGGACCGCCCGGGGAAGGTTCCTCAGGGAGCCGACCATCGACCTCTTGGCCTGTGCGGTCAGGGTCCTGTTCTGGACCCCGAGCTCCATCGCCAGCAGGTACATCGCAACCAGCTGAGTGGTGAAGGTCTTCGTCGCGGCCACACCGATCTCCGGGCCCGCTCTCGTGTAGCTCGTGTAGTCGACCTCCCTCGTGATCGCGGAGCCTACGACATTCGCGATGCTCATCGTCTTGTTCCCGCGCTTCTTGGCTTCTCGGGCCGCACCGAGCGTGTCCGCGGTCTCCCCGCTCTGAGTTATCAGCACGACGAGCGGATTCTCCCTGGACACGGGCGAATACCTGTACTCCGACGATATCTGCACCGTCGTCGGGATCCTTGCCAGCTCCTCGATGATGTACTTCCCGACAAGGCCCGCGTGATACGAGGTACCGCAGGCGACTATCTTCACGTTCGAGAAACGATTCTCCTGGAAGAATGGCTCGCTCTCCTCGCCCTCGATCCTCCCGAGCAGCGAGTCGTGGATCGCCTCCGGCTGCTCGTATATCTCCTTGAGCATGAAGTGCGGATACCCGCCCTTCTCGGCGTCCTCGAGGTTCCACGTGATCTTCTCCGGCTCGCGAGAGACCTTCTCACCGTTCGAGCTGAACAGCTCGACCCCGTCCGCGGTCACGCGGACCACCTCGCCTTCCTGGATGTAGACCATGCGGTTCGTGTACTTCAGCAGGGCAGTCACATCGCTCGCGAGGAAGTTCTCGCCGTCTCCCAGGCCCACGACCAGAGGGCTCTCCCGCCTGGTCGCTACTATCTCATCGTGCCCCTCGCCAACGACCGCGAACGCGTATGTGCCCTCGACCTTCGCGATCGCCTTGAACACAGCGTCGACGAGCCCGTCCTTGAGCTCCGCCTCGACCAGGTGGGCAAATACCTCAGTGTCCGTCTCGGACGAGAAAGTGTGGCCCGACTTCACGAGACCTTCCCTGAGCTCCATGAAGTTGCTTATGATGCCGTTGTGGACGATGGCGAGCTTGCGGGAGCAGTCGGCGAGCGGGTGCGCGTTCTCGGTGGTTGGCTTCCCCTGGGTCGCCCACCTCGTGTGCGCGATCCCCAAAGAGCCCTCCATCTGGGGCATGTTCGACTCGAGGACCGCGATCTCCCCCTTGGCCTTGAACAGCTGGAGCTCCTTCCCGACCACCGCGATGCCAGCGGAGTCGTAGCCCCGGTACTCGAGCCGCTTCAGGCAGTCCAGTAGGATTGGCTGAGCCCCTCTCCTGCCGGCGTACCCCACAATACCGCACATCGGATCTGCACCTTGGAATCCTCAGCTCACCAGTGCCCTGTTGGGCAGGTTCCTCGTAATCTTCGACCCGCTCGACACCTTGCACCCAGCGCCGACGATCGTCCCGGGCTCGACGGCCACAGCTGTCCCGAAGTTGGTGTCCTCGCCCACTATTGACCCTATGTGCGGGACCTTGAAGAACTCGTCCGCGATGTTCACATAGGCCTCCGCCCCGGGCGCCATGAAGTGAGACTGGGTCTTCACCCCGTACCCGAGGACGCTGTGAGAAACGTAAGAGTGGGCTCCGATGCTGCAGTTGCTCATCAGGATGCTGTTCTTTACAACGGTGTAGGGCTCGATCGCGACGCTGTTCCCGATGCTGGTCGATGGGAAGATGGTCACGTTCGGGCCGATCTCGCACCCGTCCCCGATGAGCACAGGCCCGTAGATGGTCGTCCCCGCGTGGATCACGGTCTCCTCGCCGATCCCGACCGGCCCGGACAACATCACCTGGGGCTCGATCTTCCCGGCGGTCTTGACCGCAAGGCTCTCGAGCGCGGCTGCGTTCAGCTCCAACAGATCCCAGGGATACACGGCGTCGATCCACAGGCCGTCCGAGAACACAGGCGTCACTGGATGCTTTCCGAGGCTCTCCTGGACGGCGTTGCTGAGCCCGTACTCGCCCTCAGAGATGCACTGCTCGATGAACGGGAAGATCCGGTCACTCAGGCAGTACAGCCCCGTCAAGATGATGTTCGATATCATCTCCTGGGGCTTCTCGTGCACGCTCGTGATCGCGCCCTTCTCGAGCGTGACTACACCGTACTTCGAAGGGTTGTCGCTCTCGACGACGATCGCGCTCGGACACGCACCGGACCTGAGCAGGTCCCCGACGGAACGCATGTCGATGACATTGTCCCCGGGAAGCACGACGAACTCACCGGAAAGACGCTCCTTGGCACTGAGCAACGCGTGCCCGTTCCCCAGCTGCTTCTCCTGGACGACATACTCGATCTTAGCACCGTACTTCTTGCCGTCCTCGAAATGGGACATGATGCGCTCCTTGCGGTACCCGACCACCATCACGATCTCACGGATGTTGTTCTTGACCAACGAGTCGACAACATACTCCAGGATCGGACGGTTCGCAATCGGGATCATGACCTTGGGCTCGGATACGGTCAAAGGCCTCAAACGCATCCCCT
>Ga0154903_129_pt3 | contig 34757 bp, 35 predicted proteins | sample Rifle2008BG19ft_FD_105584 | JGI IMG/M metagenome (GOLD analysis project Ga0154903, IMG submission 105584) | Euryarchaeota archaeon RBG_19FT_COMBO_56_21
CCTATGTGTCTGCGCTGAGGTGAAAAGCCTTGCTATCGCGTGTACTCGCTATCGGGCTACATCGCATAAAGATGTTTTCTGACACGACCTGATAACAAACTTCACCGTCAATTCCTGTGTATCTGATAGTATTCATATCTTATCTGTTATCAGGTTTATTATCATAGGCGTGCTCCAGTTGCCCAAGTTCTGTGGGACGCGTCCTCTAGAAAGATGTTGTTCCAGTGGTTCCACCTGAATGGAACCTTGTAATTGATGCTTCCGTTGGAGCATGATCACAGTTCGTTCGCGACACGGTCATGGTCCTTTCTTTTGGACATCGTTCGAGGATGATTCGGGTATAAATAGGGCGTCAACGTTTTGCGGATACTGCACCTGAGAGGGAAAAAGCGCATGAGAATCAAGGTGAAGCTCTACGCCGCCGTAAGGGACATAGTCGGCGTCAAAGAGGAGACCCTCGAGTTCGGGGATGGCACGACGGTCAGCGCGCTCCTTGAGGACTACATCCGGCGATTCCCCCAGATCGGGAGGTACCGGGATCACCTGATTCTGTCTGTGAACAAGGAGTACGGTGCTCCCGCACGTGTGCTGAGGGATGGGGACGAGGTCTCCTTTCTCCCTCCGGTCAGTGGTGGCTGATTCATTTATCAATCGGACAACGAGAAAACCATTTATCGCGGTCGCTAATACCTTATCCGTGCCATTCGACGCTCATCACATGTCTCGAAAGAACACTCATCTGCAGTCGTATCGTCTCGTGTCAGCAACGATACTGCTCTGCCTCCTCGTCATGGCAGCCGTGGCAGTGTCAACTACCGGTGAGGTGGAATCTGCCGCGGCCGATTCCATGGCGGTCGCTCCTCCGCAGCCGACTGCCGTCTACAGCTACATGGGCTACTCGCAGATCAGAGACGAGCTATTGAGTGTGGAAGCGCAGCACCCGGGCATCGCGAAGGTCTACGATATCGGTGATTCGTGGGAGAAGAGCCAGAGCATAGCAGACAGAGACATTCTCGCGCTTAAGATCTCGGACAACGTCCTGCTGGATGAGGATGAGCCGGAGGTGCTCGTAGTAGCACTGCACCACGCGAGGGAGTGGATCAGCTCCGAGATAGTCATGGAGGCCATTCGCAACATGACCGACGGGTATGGCACCGATTCTCGGGTGAGCTGGCTCGTCGACAATCGCGAGTTGTGGCTTGTTCCAGTTGTCAACCCTGACGGAATCGACTACGCGCTCTCGACGGACCAGTGGTGGAGAAAGAACAGGCGGTATAACTTCGACGACACGTATGGAGTTGATCTCAACCGCAACTACGGGGGGTCATTGAACAACGACTCCGCTGGAGCATGGGGCGGCGTAGGGTCATCGCATGTTCCATCATCAGACGTATACTGCGGCGTATCTCCGTTCTCCGAGCCTGAGACCCAGGCAATCCGGAATCTCGTGATCCAGCGCAATTTCACCCTCTGCCTAGATTTCCATTCATACGGAGAGTTGGTGATGTGGCCATGGGGTTACACTGCCAACTTGACATCGGACAACGCCGCTTTGGTGAGCATCGGCACGCAATTGGCTGCGCTGAACGGTTACACCGCAGACCAATCCGTCGGACTCTATCCAACTACTGGTGATTCCATCGATTGGTTCTACGGTTACGACAACATATTCGCCATACTATTCGAGGTTGCGACTGTGTTCCACCCTCAGACCACACAGGAAGCAAGCGGCGTGATCGCCGAAAACATGCCTCCGATACTCCTCGGCATCGAAATCGCGGGCGACAGGCAGCAAAGACAGTTTGCCATCGCTCATCTGCCTGTTGGAGCAAGGGAGTATTCCGCCTCGGGGTTCGATTTGTGGGCCAACATCACGGCGGACAGAGGAGTTGACGAGTCCGCCATTAGCCTCAATTACCGGATAGATGGAGGCCTCTGGGTTTCGGTCCCGATGGCCATCATGTCCCCCAATGACACATACTTGGGTGCGATTCCTGCCCAGCAGCCCGGCTGTCTCGTGGAGTATTACATCGTGGCGCACGATACAGGCGGTGTGGAGCTGATGTCTCCTAGATACGCCCCGTACGAGATTCATTCCTTCACAGTGGTCGATTCGCTTCCTCCCGTTGCAGACGCTGGTGACGACCTACCTGCCCTGGTGGGGAGTCCGATCCTTCTTAACGCGTCCGCGTCGAACGACAACACAGAGATAGTGAGCTACACATGGACGTTCTCGTACAACGGCAGTCAAGTGGTGCTATACGGCGAGGTCGTCGCCTTCACATTCTGGGTCGCTGGTTCGTACGAGGTCCTTCTGAACGTCTCCGACTCCTCTGGAAACTACAACACCGACATTATCAACGTCAATGTGGAAGATCCGTACATTCCGGAGTTCGGAAGTGCTATGATCATATCGGTGTCCCTGCTCGGGATGCTCCTGTTACTCTGGCTCAGGAGAAATCGATAGGCGTTGCGTGTAGGAGTCGACGGGAACCCCCTTAGTCGAGCAGCACGACCTTGAGGCTCCTCCCTTTGGAGCACTCGACCTCGGTGTCCAGCACCTTCGAGATCTGGTATCGCACGCTTTCTCCCGGGCCGAATGGCTTGCACAGCCTGTAGTGAGCACAGCCCACGACGTCGCAGTCCGTCTCCTCGAAGGTCATCATCGATCCCTCAACCGCGATCCGAGTCGGTACAGCCGCTTGGATAGGTATCTTCTCGACCTCGACCACGCGGACGCCACCTTCGTGTATCCTGCATTCGTGGTGGACATCACGTATCTCCGTGACCTTGTACCACTTGTTCTGCTCCAGGTGGAAGCACACATTCCTCACTTTGCAGTCCCTGCAATCGGCCAGGGGTCCCCCGAATACGAACTCGAAACCTTTCTTGCACTGCGACTCGCCGACGACCGTCACCAATACCATGTTGAACACCCTTTTTTCTCAGATCACGTTCGTGATCCTCGCCAGGCGTTCAGCGGCGTCCGGTGTCAGCCCCCTGTCCCCAAGTATGGTGTAGCGGTCCTTTCGCAGCTCGTGCGCGTGCACGAGCGCCTCTATCAGCTGGTCTTCCGTCACACCGAGCTCCTTGGCTGTCGTAGGCGCACCTATCATCTGGAGGGCTTTCCGTATGCGCTGCCAATCCCCCCCGTGTAGGTACATCATCATGATTGACCCAACGCCGCATTGCTCTCCGTGGAGAGCCTTGCCAGGCGCGATCCGATCGAGAATGTGAGAGAACATGTGCTCCGAGCCGCTCGTCGGTCTCGAGGAGCTCGCGACAGCCATGGAGATACCGGATATTATGATGGGGCGGATCACCACCCAGACGCTCTCCTCAAGATTCGGCTTGATCAACGCGGCGTGCTCGATAATCGACTCGGCAGCGTACTTTGCGAGGTTCGAAGCGCTCGAGCTGAAATCATCCGACCTCAGCCTTTCTGCGAGCTGCCAATCGAGTATTGCTGTTGAGTTGGATATGACATCGGCGCATCCCGAGGCCAACAAGCGGTAGGGTGCCTTGACGATCAAGGCGGTGTCGGCGATGACCGCCATCGGGGTCTTCGCGTTCAGGGAGAGCGCGTTGCCGCCGTCCTTGATGGACGCCCTCGGGCTGGCAATACCGTCGTGAGACGCCGAGGTCGCGATGCTGAGGAAAGGCATTCTCAGGTTCATCGAGGCAAGTTTCGCGAGGTCTATCTTGCTGCCTCCCCCGACTCCGAGGAGGAAGGACGCCTTGATGTCCTTGGCCACTTCCTCTACCTTGATCAGATTCTGCTGGGTCGCGGCCCCGACCTCGACCTGATGCACATCGAATCCCTTGGCCTCGAGGGAGTCCCTCACGAACTTCGATGCGAGGGGGCCTGTCGTAGGGCCGGTCACTATGAGGGCCGTGCCCTTCAGCTCGAAGTCCTCGCACACCGCGCCAACCTGTTGAACGCAGTCGTGGCCCGCCATGACCGTTCTCGGAAAACTCATGGTCCGGGCCTTCATGAAGCCATCAGACATTGCCTTGCACTACCTCGGGTCACACAATATACGCCGGTTGTTCATTAAGTTATCGGTTTGTATTCTGCTCACTGCATATATATGCCAGCAGTAGAAGAAACGCATTCCACCGGCTTACTGCGCGGAAACCTTCTGCATCTTCTCGATCAGGTCGTCCATACGGAACGGCTTCGGGAGGAAGTCGATAGCGCCCGCCTCCCGCGCTTCCTTCTCGACCATGACGTCTGCGCTGACGAAGATCACCTTCTGCTTCGGGTTCATCTTGATGATCTCCCTTGTAGCCTGGACACCATTCATCACCGGCATCCTGTGGTCCATGATGACGACATCCGGTTTTTCGGAATTGGAGCTGTACTTCCGAACCGCCTCTTCGCCATCGAACGCAGTACCGACTATCTTGTACCCCCTCAGCTGGAGTATGTCCCTGTAGAGCTCCACGATGAAGAGCTCGTCGTCCACGATGAGCACGCTAGTCATGGTTCACCGGCTTTCAAAAGGGTTGCTACGAAGGCGGCGCCCTTGGGTTCGGTTTTTGGGCTCAATTCCCGCACCTCGAAACCGCCGCCAAGCATCACCGCCATCATCTTGCAGTAGAGGATCCCGACCATTCTGACGGCAATGGAGCTATCTTCCTGGTATGCATCCTCGATCGGCTTGTCCTTGGCCATCCTAGGCATCTGAGCGGTGGGGTCCTCCAGCGTGATTTGTAGACATTCCCTGCCTTGGACTATTTGCTCCGATACCTTGAGCTCAAGAGTGATGGCATCGCTCGGGTCCAATCTCACCATGCTGACCAGCAAGTTGAGGACAAGGTCGGTGGCCGCGTTGTCACCGATGACGCGCATGCCCGGCCCTCCAGATGGTGTCTTCACAGTGATCTTCCTGTCAGGGAACATGCGGACGACATCCCGCTCGGCGCTGTTCATCGCCACCATCAGGTCTGTCGGCTTGAGCTCGGAGGAGTCCATGTCACGCGTGGTCATCAGTCTCTTGACGTTGTCCACGAGAATCGTTGATGTGCGGATGTGGGAGACCGCCTTCTCGGCATACTTCCGAGTCTTCTTGTCGACGACACCGGAGGCCAAGATCAGCTCTAGGTATCCGAGGACTGCCTGGTTGTTATTCAATACGTCATGGCTCAAGAGGTCCATGTAGTAAGCGAACTTCTGTTCGCGGTTTTTTGGCGTCTCCGTCTTCATAAAGCTAACTCGCTCTGGATGATGCCCTGGCTACGCTCAAATCGCAGTGCCTGCATATCAATGTTATGGGTTCAACTCCAAATCTGATATCGAGAGCATAGACGCACACGTCTGCACCGAGGGAGACCCACTGCAACCGCTATGGGCTTGAGAAGTCGTCGAGGGTCACCTTGGGGATCGTGCCGTAGGCCTGTGCGCCGTCGGAAACCCATTTCCAGTAGTTTGTCGGCAGCGGGCCTCTGTAGTATTGGCGATCCTTCTTGGACTCGAGATGTTTCAGGTCAGAGAGAAGCATCCAATATCGCCCCGCATCCTTGCGGCCTGGCCTGTCCGGGAATCTCTTCCTCGAGTCCACCAGGATCTCGTCCTTGTAGCATATGTGCACTTCCTCGTCGTCGAGTATCGCGATGATCTGTCCCGGGTATCTCCTGGCATAATGCCGCAGGACTAAGTCGATGATGTCGTGCTCGAAGCTGCCCTTGCCGATCAGGACCTTGTTGTCTACGTCCTCTGTGAACGGGAGGAATTGCTTCGCCCTTCTGAACTCACCTGTCACCCTGCGCACGCGATCCTTCATCTCCTTGGCCTCAAGGGATTGCTGTGCGAGGTACGACTTTGTCCCCGACTTCTCTATTTGTGCCAGCACAGTGAAGATGAGCTGGTACTTGTCTGGGGACTTGTACCGAGACGCCCAGAAGACTTCGTCCTCGAGAATCTCCCAGAGCTTCGGGTCCTCGAGGAAGTCCAATCCGCCGTACTCCTCCTTGTACTGCGAGTACAGGGAATCGTAGTCCAGGGACTCTGACTCGACGTAGTCCTCGAAGTAGAACTTCTTCTTGTCGGAATCATCGACAGGTTTCGCCCTGTAAACCCTCGACGCGACGAAGGCCTTCACGATGGAATTCGGTGAGGGCCCGAAGAGTACAAGCATGACGCGACCTGCCGCTGCTGAATTATCTCATCAGCCGGATATAAGCTTTGGCCACAGGCTGAGGCAGATCATCTGTCGTCGGAAACATGGTTCTACAGAATGGCCAGTCTTTGTGCGCTTCGTCTGCCCCCTCAGGCTCTCTCTGGACGGACTTCCTGCCGGAACGAATTCGATTGTCGCCCTGTTTGTTAGGGGGCATTTACATATCATCTCCACGCGTTCGGAGAATGACGTGCCCAGAAACTTGGTCCATCAAGAAGAAATTGGCATGAAAAAGCAAACGAAAGCGCCTCCAGCCAAAGATGTAGACGACTACCTTGCGTCGGTTTCGGAACAGGCGCGAGTGACACTTGAAAAGCTTCGCAGGATAATCATAGCAGCGGCGCCAGAGGCAAAAGAAATCATCAGTTGGCGAATGCCGATGTACTACTACCACGGAATGCTCGTGGGCTTCGCTGCGTTCAAGGACCATCTCAGTTTCTTCCCGGGTTCATCCGTCATGAAGAAGCACGAGGGTGAACTCAAGAATTACGACACTGCCAAGGGAACCATTCACTTTCCAATGAACAAGCCTCTTCCCGCCGCGCTCGTGAAGAAGCTTGTCAAGGCGCGAATCAAAGAGAACGAGGCAAGAGTTCGGGCCAGGACGAAGTGAGAATCCGTAACAGTGATCCAGTAGGTCAATCCAGATCCCTATCATCGGTTCCAGCTGTAGCATGCGGATGAGATTGAGTCTATCTCTCATTCTGCGACGCCAACCATGGTACAGATATTAGGGACTGCAGATTCTCGATTCCGAAGTGGAAAAAGACTATCTAGATAGTTGGACATGATAAACCCGACTTGACGAAGACCGACCGCCCCGATGGAGAGGACTCCGGTCATACGGGTCCGGAGCTCTTTGAACACGCCAACGAGGAATATGACGCTGGCAACTACCACCGAGCGTTGGAGCTTTTCGACCAGGCCGTGAAGAAGGGGATCTCCAATGAAGTTATGTACAACAACAGGGGCGCGGCGCTCGACGCTATTGGGCGTGGGCACGAGGCGGTCGATAGTTACCTGAAGTCGGTTTCCATCGCTGGCAGATACGAACTCGCTTGGCACAACATGGCAAACTCCCTCTTCTCTCAGGAGATGTATGCGGATGCCGTGGGGGCATACGCGAAAGCTGCCGCCCTCAACAAGGAGCGAGTTGAGAATCTCTCCGGACTTGCCAGAGCTTACCTTAAAGTCGGCAAGACTGGGAGAGCCGTCGCTGTCATCAGGAAGTTGGACAGGTTCACGGATAAGGATGCCGCAGTGCTACTTATGCAATGCGATCTCTATATCGATGCTGAGGAACTGGTTCTCGCAGAACAGTGTGCTAGGAAGTACCTCGAGAAGAACCCGGATGACGTCGAGGGATTTGCACATCTCGGCAACGTCGAGCACGAGATGGGCGTGTACGGCAAGGCGGTCGACTCATATGAGAAGGCCCTTCAGCTGACGCCCGATGACAAGGAGCTGTGGAACAACCTCGGCTATACCTGCTTCCTCGCTGGGTTCTTCGATAAGGCGATTGGGTGCTTCGACAAGGCGATCCTGCTGGACCCGCTGTACAAACACGCGTGGTACAACAAGGGTTATGCATATCACGGAGCCGACATGCTCGAGCGCGCTGTCGAATGCTACGACCACGCTGTCGCGATAGATCACAACGACCCTGTCCTCTGGAATAATCTCGGGAACGCTCTCTACAATCTGGGCAGATACAGGGATTCTATCCCGAAGTACGTCGAGGCCCTGATCGTCGACCCGGATTACGATATCGCGTGGAACAACATCGGGAACGCGCTCGAGAAGATGGACGAGTATGCCGAAGCGATCCCCTATCACGACAGGTCCCTGGAGATAAGCCCGGATTTCGACTACGCTCTCTTTGCGAAGGGCGTTTGCAAGGCGGAGACGGGAGACCTGGAGGAAGGCTACAATCTCGTCCTGGAATCTCTCGACCTGAACCCGAGCTACGACGAGGCTTGGGGCGCAAGGGCCGTGTTGGCGGAGAGGATGGGCAGGCTCGACGAGGCTTTGCTTGCTGTCGAGGAGTCCTTGGCCGTCAACTCGGAGTTCGACGAGGGTTGGACGAAGAGAGGGGAGATACTGCTCACCATGGGCAACATGGAGGCCGCTGAGGCCTCCTTCCAGATGGCGCTGACGTGTCTCGAGAGCAGTCACGCGGACACGGCTGGCGGCCTCGCATCCGTGGTCAGAAGAGGGGAGGTGCTGATCCGCCTTGGACGATTCGAGGACGCCCTCGTCAACATCGAGACGGTGGTGCTTGCGGGTCGAACGAACTCGAGGATGATCCTCAAAGATCTCGAGCTACGTAGGTTCATGGCAAAGTACGAGCTCCCGAAAGCCCTCGTTGAGATCATTCGCAAGATCGCGGAACCCGGTATTATCGCGGAATGTGCGGAGTTCATGGTCGATGCGGGGAATGTGCTTGAAGCGGAGCGTCTGCTGTCGGTCGTCAGAGGCATTCCGACACAATCGTCGAAACTCACGAAGGCGCAGGCACGTATCATGCTGGCCAAGGGTGAGACGGACTCAGCGCTGATGCTGCTGAATACGTCGGACGGGCGATCTTCCGATGCCGACCTTCTGGTGATCAATGCGGGGGCGCACGAGGCAGGGGGCGATTTCTCGAAAGCTGCGGATCTCTACTCGAGTGCTCTTGGAATGGATCCCTCGAACTATGCAGCTGCGATGGGCCTCGCTCGCCTCATGATCAGGTCAAAGAAGGCTGATGAGTGCATCTCCGCGGCGGACATAGCGATCGGAATCGACTCGCGAGAGTGGGAGCCACACAAACTGAAGGCGGAAGCGTATGAGCTGCTGAATGCCCCGGGCATGGCGAGGTTCGAGCTAGCCCAGGCGCACAGCCTGCTCGCCGGGACCGGTCTAAGACCTGAGGATATCATCGGGGGGTGACCAGGTGTCCGAACTCCACCTGCGAAAGCGGCACAGATTGAGGCAAAAGGAGATAGTCGCACTCTCGAGCGAGCTTGATACGGTCCTCGGAACCAGGACGTTCACGGTCGACGACACGGTCGATATGGCTGAGAGCCAGGATTATGAGGTGGTTTTCGTCAACGGCAAAATCCTGGCGTTCAAACCCGATGGTCGCACCTTCCTGACGGTCCGTGGCTTCCTGAAGTATACAGCTACGAAGAGATTCATCACGGTTGACATGGGGGCAGTCAAGTTCGTCTATAACGGCGCCAATGTCATGGGGCCGGGCATCGTCGGATTCGACTCTGAGATCAAGGAAGGAGACCTTGTCTGGATAAGGGATGTCAAGAACCTGAGGCCTCTTGCTGTCGGGAAGGCACTCGTTAGCGCCCAGACGATGGCCTTGAAGGAGAAGGGCAAGGCAGTGGTCTCGATCCATCATGTCGGAGACAAGCTTTGGATGCTGGATGAACCGAAAGACAAGGAGGAACCTGCAGGGGAGAAGGCCACAGATGCAGCAGAACAGGATGGAGGGTAATCGCATCGAGCTCGTGGAGATGGAAGGCGCACCCCAGCTTCATGGATTGATCTTCAGACACTGGCGAGGCGAGGACGATTTCGCGTCCATGGCGAGCGTCGCCAACAGTAGCTGGGAAGCCGACTTGGTCGACCTTCACCTAGCGGCGAAGGATTTGAAGAGAGATTTCGAGCGCCCCGTCAACTTCGACCCTTCCAAGGACGTGGTCATAGCCGAGATCGACGGCAGGATCATCGGATACTGCAGGATAACATGGAGGCGGAAGCTGAACGACCTGATCGCGTATTGGCCGTTCGCGGTTCTGCTCCCGGAGTACAGAGGCCGTGGGATCCGCAGCTCGTTCTTGCAGTACTCGGAGGCTCGTGCCAGAGAGCTGTCGAAGGCGCATCCGATGCATGTCCGGAAGCTCCTCGAGACATGGGCTGCGTCCGCGCCCAATTCGTGGAAGTCGCTGCTGGAACGCAAAGGCTTTGCGCCTTCGTGGTATGTCCTGGAAATGGTCAGGGACGGCCTCGACAGCCTCTCCGAGTTCGCGTTGCCTTATGGAATTGAGGTGCGTCCCGTGCGGCCTCAGGATGTGAGGAAGATATGGGACGCTGCGAAGGAAGCCCTCAGGGACGAGAACAGCTTCTTTGAGGAGAACTGGGACGACCTCGCGTTCGAGAAGCTCTCATCTGACCCACTCTTCACCCCTGAGCTGTGGCAGATCGCATGGGATGGAGACGAGGTCGTCGGGGGAGTTCACAACATCATCGACCGCGCTGAGAATGAGGGACTGGGCCGAAAGTGGGGACACACCGAACAAATCTTCGTCAGGAGACAGTGGAGGAACAGAGGCATCGCTAGGGCGCTCATCACCAGGAGTCTGAAGGTTATCAGGGATAATGGCATGGATGCCGCAACTCTCGATGTCGATGCGGAGAATCCTTCTCGTGCACTACAGCTCTACGAGAGCCTCGGATACCGCATGTGCAGACAGTTCACCTTCTATCGAAAGGGTCTGTGAGATACGGTTCGATTCCTACGGAATCGACCGCGAAAAACAGCTGTCTGGCTCGGCATAAGAGGTTTTATGTCCGAACAATCTACTCGGAAAACCAGACAATTATCTAATCGGTTCAATCAAAAGGGATTGACGCTCAAAACCCTTTCTTCTTCTTGGGCTTCGCGCGAGGATATGGACGGTACTCGCGGTGCTTGGGTTTCGCGTGTCTTACCATTGGATTCACCCTCCCCGTACCCGAATGAACGCGTTCCCCTATGGTCTTTTCCGAGAATCATGGTGGACCCTGTGGGGTCCATCAAAGAATCAAGCCAGTATCTCTCGGTTTTGAAGTCAATTCGGGGGTTTTGGTTCAGGAACCAAACCCTTTTCCTTTTCCTTCTTGGGAATGGGGAGAGAGAGCAGATACGCAAGCCCAGCGATAAAAAACCCGACCACTCCTAGCCATCCAAAGAACCACGCTAGGTCATTGAAGGAATGCGCAACATGACCAATATCGCTACCATAGTGGTCAAGATCATTTGAAGCGCGAAGGAAGCCCAAACCAATAACGATCAGAAGTAAGGAAATCAATGCAATGAGGATAGCAGTCCGACCGGCGAGGCGCTTCTGCCATTTTGCGCTCAGACCTTCCACAGCGTCGAACGGTGATCCGCAATCCCCACAGAACGTCCTTCCCTCCGGGTTCTCAGCTCCGCAGTTCGGACATTTCATTGCCATCTCTCCCGCGCGCGTATCGCCTTTCCTTCTCTATGGTCTTTTCCGAGGCGAGGAGAGCAACTCCTTACAAAGTGAGGAATATGCCCTGCAAGATCGACACAAGAAAGAAGACAACAACGAGTATCGCCAGTACCCACTTCACCCACTTCGACATAGTCTCTCTCGCACCTAATCGCCATTCCTCCCCTATGGGCTTTTCCCACCCGGCGACATTCTCATATGATTGTGATTACGCCGATTTGTCATGCCGCATTCCTGTTTCGGCGTTTCTTCACAGAGTCGAGGTCCGCCTTGATGTTGGCGAGATAATCTGCGTCGTAGTCCTCCGTCACGTTAGCGAGATACTCGAATTCCGCCCATTGATTCGGGTCTATCCTCTCACGGTCGAACACGATCCAGGGCTGCATTCTGCGCCATACCACCATGATTGGCAGAAAATCCATCGCGACCTTCGGATCCACGAACTTCTTTCTGACGAGATAGCCGATGCCCTCATAGAAACCCGCAATTCTTGCTAGCGACGAATGGCTGCATTTTTGTTCCATGTCCGCAGCACTCTGGAACTCCCCAGTCATGATCTTGGAGTAGGCTTCAGTCATGTCTGATGAGACGAAGGAAGTGTACATGTCCACGACGATATGTGCTCTTCTGTCCTTGCCCATTGCTCTCAGTTCCAGAACCGCAAATGCGGCGCCCGCCGCTATGCTTACAGCCATGATTGCATCCAATAGTAGTGAGACATCCACCATCGCCATTCCTCGGTTCCGAATTGCCTTTCCTGCCCTATGAGTTTTTCGTGGAAAGATACAGAAGAGGCGATGTTCAAAGTGAACCGAGCATTCGAGAGACCTACGGTCTCTCCTTAAGTCAATTCCTCGTTGTTTGGCCGAAAAAACGAGTTGCCTGGCTATGCATGAGTAGCTTTATATCCGAACATGATTATTACAGAGCCCGAGGGATGCACATTGACGATTCTCAAGAAGAAGGCGTTCTCCGCCACCGAGGAGAGCGCACCCCGCGAGACAGCATCAGCTGAACAGTATATCGACCTATCCGACATGGTTTTCGAGGACGAGGGCCTGATGGGCACCGAAGGCGCGAAGACCGTCGTGAAGGTGGGCGAGATGTTCAGGTACGAAGACCTTTCTTCGCTAACGAGCGAGGTCTACAATGACAACATCGTGATCGTGGATTTCACATCGATCGCCAACGACGACCTGACGATGAAGAGAGTGACCGCCGAGCTGAAGAACGTCGCGCGAGACATCGACGGCGATGTTGCGGGAGTCGGCAGGAACCTGCTTATGGTCACTCCGCGCGGCATCAAGATCGACAGGAACAAGATAAAGGGCGGCTTCTGAAGTCTCCCCATCTGGCTCCTGTTCAGAGCCTGCGCTATGTTATTAGAATCGAGCATTCAGCCTATGCCATCACTCCGCTATCGGGGTCGTTGCTGAGAACTGCCCGTCCCTGAAGATCAGCGTGAGATAGCCGTGATGTATCTTCGAGTGGCGCATCTTGACAGCTCTGATGCGAAGCTGCACGTCGACCTCGCCGACGTCAACGAACTTCATGAGTATGGTCCCGTCCGCCAGGAAGTCCTCATGGTACGGGCCGAAAACGTTCCCGTTGACCTGCGTCTCGGAGATGAGGAAGGTCGTCACGCCCAAGCGCTTCAAGAACCCGAAGAAGTGGAACAGCTCCTGTCTCGGGTTGGTGATGCTGGCGAGCGCGTAGATCGCGGTGAGCGAGTCGATCACGACTATCTCGACACCCTCGTTCTCCACCTTCTTCCTGAGGTATTCCTTCAGAATCTTGAACCAGTCTCTGCCGACATCGGCGTCAGTGTGCTCCAACCTCAGGCGGCCTATGTCGACTATGAAGAATTTGTTCTCATCTATGCCTCCGAATCCGAGCATGTCCATGGCCATCAGAAGGCTCTCCTTGCTCTCCTCTATGCTCACATAAAGCACGTTCACGCCGCGCTTCTTGACGTTGTTGTAGAGGATGCTGAGGGCGATCGAGGACTTCATCGTGCCGGGGGTTCCGGCAATAAGGACGACATGCCCCTTGAGGATGCCTCCGCCTATCTTGCTGTCAAATCCATCAACATATGTCTGTATTCTGTCTGGGTGGTTCTCGCCGGCGGACTCCATCGGGCGTCCTCCTGTATCGGGGGTGTATTGGTCATTGACGGGTCTTTTTAAAAGCATTTGTGCATCGTTATCAAACCCTATAATGACTCCGGACGCCCGTTGAACCCACCGCTGTCAGCCTAACTGGCATGGCCATCTCAATACGCTTATAAGGAACCCAGACGAGTTACTGCCGGTGACGAACTACAAGATAGTGCACGACTCAGTGCACGGCAGCATTCGGATGCAGGGCGTTTTCCTGAAGCTTCTCGAGGCTCCAGAGCTGCAGAGGTTGCATAGCATCCACCAGCTCGGACTGGCCTACCTCGTATATCCGGGGGCAAACCACACAAGATTCGAGCACTCCCTGGGCACTTTCTCGGTGGCCGGTCGGATTTGCAGCGAGCTGGGTCTCGGGCCTGAGGAAGCGAGCCTGGTGCAATGCGCTGCCCTGCTGCACGATGTTGGCCACCTCCCGTATTCCCACACCCTCGAGTTCGTGCTTCATGGCCAGTTCGGCATCGACCACGCCGAGATCTCCAGGAGACTGATACGGGGAGAACAGGCGATTCTCTCTGCCGCGGACAGGGATATCATTGGAGACAATCCCTCGATAGCCGAGATCTTGGAGAAACATGGGCTGTCACCCAAGGAGGTCGCCGGTCTCCTGGAAGGACTGGTCCAGGTTGATGGCTCACAAAGAACCCTGGCGGCGGAAGTCGGACAGACACATTTCAATTCCCGAAGGTATCTCTCCCAGATCATCAGCGGTCCCGTGGACTCCGACCAGCTCGACTACCTGAAAAGGGATTCGCATTACACGGGGGTCGCCTATGGTGTGATCGACCTGGACAGGCTCGTGAGCACCCTTCAGATATTCAACGGAGACCTGGTGGTCGACAGGGGTGGTCTGAGCGCGGTCGAAGGGATGCTGGTGGCACGGGCGCTCATGTTTTCTGCTGTCTACTTCCACAAGACGGTCAGAATTTCGGAGCTGATGCTCGCGAAGGCTGTCGAACAGCTCGGCAAGGAGGACATCCATCAGCTCCACGGCATGACAGATGCGAGCCTGCTGGCCCACCTCGCCTCCAAAGGAGACTACTGCCTCCGGATTGCTACTCTTCTCGAGTACCGGAGGCTGTTCAAGAAGGCCTACGCGATTCGCGCGTCTGACTTGACACCGGAGAACTGGGACAAGCTCGAGGCCATGGGAGATTTGAAGAGGCGCCGATCGGTCGAGGAGGACATAGCAAGGCGCGCGGGTGTGGACCCAGGGGATGTGATCCTTGATGTTCCGTCGGTGGAGCTGGCCATCTCGGAGCCTCGGATCTCACTGACTGAGGTACGAGTACTCGATGGGGACAAGATCAAGATGCTGCCGAAGATCAGTTCCATAGCAGCCTCACTGCAGATTCGAAGAGCGCATGAGTGGGCGCTGATGGTGGCGGCGCCCGCGAAGGAAAAAGAGAGTGTCGCCAAAGCTGCCGAGAGGGTCCTGGGCCTCTAACCCTTCATGACCCCGATCGGTTTTAATCGAGCTACCATTCTCGAGATACCCGCCCCGTGCGCGATCCTCACCACGTCGTCGACGTCTTTGTACGCGCCAGGGGCCTCCTCGACGATTCCGTCCTTTGATGCTGCCCTGATGTAGATCCCCCTGCTGTTGAGCAGGGAGACGACCTCGTTCGCAGAGAACTTGCGGGTCGCTGATGTGCGCGACATCAGCCTTCCTGCACCATGGCAGGTGGATCCGTAGGTCTCGGCCATTGCCCCTGGAGTTCCGACGAGCACGTAGCTGGCCGAACCCATATCTCCGGGGATCAGGACAGGCTGCCCAACATGCCTGTACTTCTGAGGTACTTCTGAGCGGGAGCTGTCGAATGCCCTCGTCGCCCCCTTTCTGTGGACGTAGAGCTTCATCCTCTTCCCGGCGACGGTGTGCTCCTCGAGTTTGCAGATGTTGTGGGCGACGTCGTAAACGCACCTCATCCCCATGTCCTCGGCGCTCCTCGAGAGGGCCTTCTCGAACGATTCGCGTACCCAGTGCAGTATTAGTTGTCTGTTGGCCCACGCGTAGTTGGCCGCGGCGCTCATCGCTTTGAAGCAGTTCTGCCCCTCCTCCGAGTTCACGGGGGCGCATGCCAGCTGCCGGTCCGGGACCTGGATGTTGTACTTTCTGATGGCACCTTCCATGATCCTGATGTAGTCACTGGCGATCTGGTGTCCGCAGCCTCTCGATCCTGAATGAATGCTGACCATGACCTGATCCACGGAATCGATGCCGAAGACCTTGGCTGCCTCGGTATCGAAGATCTTCTCGACACGCTGCAGCTCGAGGAAGTGGTTCCCTCCACCTAGTGTTCCAAGCTGGGGAGCACCTCTCTGCTTCGCCTTCTGGTCGACCTTGTCGGAATCCGCAGTCCTCATTCTGCCGTTCTCTTCGGACGACGCAAGATCGTCCTCCCAACCGTAACCTTGCGCGACGGCCCACTCTGCTCCGCCGTCGAGCACGTCGTCAATCTCTTTGACTGTCAAGCGGACTTTGCCCTTCTCCCCGACCCCAGAAGGAACGTTTTCGAAGATCGTATCGACGATCTTCCGCACATCCTTGGCGACGTCATTCACCATGAGGTCGGTCCTAACGAGCTTCACGCCGCAGTTCACATCGTATCCGATGCCTCCGGGAGAGATCACCCCTTTCTCCGCATCAAATGCGGCGACTCCGCCTATCGGGAATCCGTAACCCCAGTGAATATCGGGCATCGCAAGCGATTTGCCCACGATCCCCGGGAGGCAAGCCACATTGGCTGCCTGCTCTGGGGCGTTGTCGGCCTTGACCGAGCGGATCATCTTGTCGTCTGCGAAGATGACTGCCGACGTGCTCATGCAAGGCTTGAAAGACCTCGGAATCTCGAACCTGAATTCGTCCAGCTTGTTCATCGGGCCGGTCCATGCCAACGTTGCTCACCTCGACTCCGACACTTCGAAAATCCTCACCCTATATTAACATTGTGCGGGGGTCGCATACCTGGCTGCCGTTCGGAGGTATGGCTCGGTGTTGCCAGATATAGGTCTTGTTGAGTCGATGCATGCCACGTGTGTTGGATTCTTGCTAGACTATATATATAGGACGAAAACAATAACTCCAGTCAAGGAATCCCCTCAATGTCAGTGTACTGACTCAGCTCGGGTGCTGGTTCCCACGAGTCCCCCGCGAGGTGTACGCAGCTTGCCCAAAGACAGACCAACTTCAGATATGTGTCCACTGTGCGGTAACAAGGTCTCCCCCGGACGCGAGAGATGCCCTGTGTGTGGAACGCCGCTCAAGTCCACGGGCGAGAAAACGGTGCAACCCAAGCCGAAGGTACTCCGCTCGGATGATTATCTGAGCAAAGAGCTTCCTAAGACCGCTCTGCCCGCTGCTGCCATCAAATGTCCTTTGTGCGCGAGAGATCTCAATGGCAACGAATCGAAGTGCCCGAGATGCGGCATCCCGCTTGTCAGCAAGGCCGAGATGCTGGAGTGCCCGGAATGCGGCGCACTCGCTCCTCGGGATTCGAAATCATGCCCGAGCTGTGGCATCGGATTTGAGGAAGAAGAGGCTGAACCACATCCTCGCGCGAAGCCCGAGAAAGAGCTGGTTCCCACCATCCAGGATGTGCCAATCCCTTCACGTCTTAGGCCACATGTGCCACCTCCTATAAAGAAGCCCGAGCAAGAAGTTGTTACGGCCGTCTCCTCGGTCGAGCCATCAACGAAAACCCAAGGGTTAGTCAACGGCCGCGGCTCGATTGGCGGCGCTGGCTTCGTGAACGGCACAGGCTTGGTGAACGGAACCGGCATGACAAACGGGGCCAGATTCGATTCGACAGGGTCCTCTGTTGCAAAGGGACGAGGGTCGTTCCTCACGCGCTGGCAGTTCCTGGCTGTGCTCATTGTGATCATCATCATCGTCCCAGCTTTCATTTACCTCTCGTACGCCGACAACGACGGAGCGGTTTCGGTGGATGGTCGGTTCGGCGAGTGGGCCGATACTCAGAAGTTCACATCCTATACGACCTCGACCTCGACGACCGTGAACATAGATGAATGGGCAGTCCAGCACGTCGGCTTCGATCTATTCCTATATGTCAAGGTCGAAGGCGCTGTCATGTGGTCCTCAGAGGTCAGCAACATCTATCTTTTCATCGATTCAGACGATTCGCAGAGCACGGGGTACTCGATAGCTGGAATTGGCGCAGACTACCTCGTCGAGCTGGTTGGCTGGGACGGGGAAGTAGGTGCGAGTGCAGTTTACAGGTATGGCGCGACTGGATCGGAGGTCGAGCGACTCGATTGGAACAAGTGGCTCTATCTGTCCGGAGCAGATGCAGCTATCAGCAACGACAGGCTCGAAGCCGTTGCGGAGCTGCCCGTCGAGCTAGGGTCTGGCGCTAAGTATCTTCTCGTTTCTCAGGATGCGAGCACGCATCTGTCTGCAAGCTACCCAGTTCCAGAATCCGGTGGCATCCTAGTGATCACGCAGGAGCCCGGTCCGGCAATATCCGCTGCTGGCACTGTGTCCGCATCCAGCAGTCTGGCCTTCTTGCGCCTAACCCTTGCCTGTGATGGCACGGGGGGGACGATCGACAGCATCACACCCACTGTGGCCAGCGGGGTTCCGGGTGCTCCAATGATTGGAGTCTCGATTGCGCTTGGCGACACTAAGACCGTCACAGTGGCGGTGAACACATCATCCTCCCTTCCTGGGAGCGTCGTAACCGCATTCATCAATCCGTCTAATGTGATATCCAACTTCGACGAAGTCATCGTGCTCGCTCCTCCGGTTAGCGCGTACGTCACGTCGGCACCTTCCACAATCGAGATTGATGGTGCCTTTGGCGACTGGTACGGGCTGTCGTCACTCGATGGCGACAGCATCCCGTTGGCGAACCCCAACACGGATATTGAGCGAGTTTGCGCAGTCAACGAGTCTACTCAATCGTTCTTCTATGTGAGCGTTCTCGGCGAGATTTGCACGGGCACATATGTCCCGATAATTGCCGCCAAACCCGCCAGCGGTGGGGGCGGTGGTGGGACTGTCATATTGCCTCGCAAGGGAGGCGAAGATATCCTACGCGTTTACATCGACGCTGACCTCTCGATCAGCACCGGATACGTGATATCGGCTTCGGCGAAGACCATCGGCGCGGACTTCCGACTCGAGGTCACAGGGATGTTCGGCCAGATCGTGTCCGAATCCGTGTCCTCATATTCCGGAGGCAGCTGGGTCGCTGTCTCTGGAGCTGATATGGATTCGGCCAATGACCTAAACGAGATGGAGCTGCGCGTCTCCGCAGCAAGCATTTCGGGAGCCTCAGCAATCGATTTCGTTGTCGAGACGACCGACTGGAACTCGAGGAAGGACGTGGCAACGGCGCTCCCGTCCGGGTCGCGTGCAATCCAGACCATGGTTAATATGATCAGTCCGGAGTCCTGGATCATCGATGGCGGGACGAATGCTCAGGCCAGCGCAATGTCCTACCAGAGGAAGCTGTTCTACGACGGAGTAAACATATGGAGCTTCTACTGGGATGGATCCAACACAGTATACAGATACAGCACGGACGGCGGCCAGACCTGGTCAACGACCGTTGGCGCCTTCTCGACTGCTGCGGTGAACGAGGCATCGATGTGGTATGATTCGGCTGGTAGCACCGTCTATGTGGTCGGGGACAGCGGTTCTGCGACGCGGAATGTATACGTTCAGAAGGGCGCTATTTCCCCGTCGACACATGTCATCACATGGCAGCCCAGTGACAGTCTCATTGGTGTCTCCAGTCAGAGCCTGGGTGGCAAGAATTCTTTCATTTCGCTAGATGCGTCGGGGTACGTATGGCTACTGAGCAGCAATCTGTCTAGCATATCGCCCGATGTCTACCAGCTCTCTGCGTGGAGGAGCACAGCGGTCGGAGGCGTCTCATCATTCGCTGTGTCTGGGAACATGATCACGGGAGGGGCGAACAACCAGCCCAACTTGAAGGGGACAATACTTCCCACGGGGACTGGGAGCGATCTTTGGGCGATTTACACATACTCGGGGAGTGTTCACGCGCGAAAGTACACTGGTTCATGGTCGGCCCAGACGACGATCTACAACAACGTCGACAACACTCAGAACCAAGATTTGGCCCCCCCTAGCGCGGTTGTCGACAGCAATGGCGTGATCCACGTCGTCTATGGAAATGGCGCCGAGCAGCCTGTGGGGACATGCAAACCGCGGATATTCTATGCATACAACACGGGTTCGGCGTGGTCTGTTCCGACGCGTCTGGACAATGCGGGCAACAACGATGGCAACTTCTATCCGACAATATCCCTCGACACGTCTACAGGCTCGGTCTATGCGTTTTGGGTGTTCTGGGATGTGCCCTCAAGCTACAGCGTTGTCGGCAAGATGAATGTGAGCGGGACTTGGACTGCCCTCACACTGCCAGCACAGACCACTAGCGTGAAGCAGTACCTTACTTCCATCTACTCGGCCCCGGCTGAGAACTTCGTGTGTTGGCAGTGGACGCAGAACACGACCGCGCCCATACAGCTGCACTTCGAGAGGCTGCCTGAGTTCGGGAGCGTCGTCCTTCCCGCATTCTTCATCATGATCGTCTGCATAGCCAGTATCGGTCTCCACAGGAAGAGGAGGTAACCGGACTGGCCTCAGTGTTTGACAACGCCTTCGATTAGTTATTTATCGAGAGAGGTGATTCCTGACATGATGGAAGAGAGGCACAAGGACATCTTTCTGAGCTGCTTCAAGTGCGGCAGGATTGTGAAGTCCAGCGACTCCGAGTGTCCCAGGTGTGGCCTCCAGTTCGGTCCTGGCACTCTCTTCGAGTGCCCGTTCTGCTGCGGGCTGATTTGGAGGAATGCTACCGTCTGTTCCACCTGCGGAATAGACCTCGCGAAGTTCTCGGACAATGTGGAGAAGTCAAGCGAGGGCTTCGATATGGACGAGTTCGTCGACAACATCATCACCAACGAGCTGAGGGACATGAAGACAAGCGTAAGGCGCGTCGCGTGTCCTGGCTGTGGTCTTATGATCAGGGGTGACGAAGACCGATGCCCCAGGTGCGACCTCCCGCTCGAGGAGGCCGAGGTGGACTGTCCTGTGTGTGGCGAGAAGCTACCGTTGTCCGCCAAGGCGTGCACGAATTGTCAGGCAATGCTAGCGGAGCCACCCCCCGAGGGCGAGTTCAGGGCGCCTGAAGAAGAGGCGGTGGCTGAGATTCTAGGGGTCAAGACCAAACCCGAGGGGCAGACAAAGGCCAAACCTTCAAAGAAAGCGGAGCCTCCGAAGAAGAAGCCCGAGAAGACGCCGGAGAAGAAGGTAGAGAAGAAGCCCGTCAAGAAGCCCGAGAAGAAGGGAAAGACGAAGAAGTAAGGCCCCGGGCCAGTTCCACGGCATGGACCTCATGGTGAAACATTTAATAGACTAGAATATCATCTTTGAATCATGGGCGATGAATCGCTCCCAGTTTTTGTCTTCGGCTGTGTCTCCTGCGGCAAGACCGTCGCTGGGACGGAGAAAGTCTGCCCTCGCTGCGGAGCTTCGTTCGAGGATGTGAAGTTCGAGTGCCCGTTCTGCGGTGAGCTCATATCACCAGGTCAGACTAGGTGCGAAGCCTGTGGGACGGAGTTCGCATCGTTTTCTAGTGACGTCTCCGACACGAGCCTGGTCGACCTCGACGGCTCGGAGTCTTTGGTGAAGGGGGAGACTGCGGCGCTACAGTCCTCACCTGAGAAGGAGACCGTTGAATACGAGTGCCCGAATTGTGGGAAGCCAGTCGGTGAAGCAGATTCGCAATGCCCTCACTGCGGCGCGCGGTTTTCGTAGAATAGGACGACCAAGTGGGCCGGGGCCGGGATTCGAACCCGGGTCAAGGGATCCACAGTCCCCAAGGATACCGCTACCCCACCCCGGCCATCGGGAGTCCTCCATGTGCTTGCCGGTAATAAATCTTACCAGCGTGACTGCTGATGGTGAACTGCTTGGCCACAAGTCTGGGACGGACCACTTTCGCGGTACCCCCGGGCACACGCACATGTCCATCGGCGGTCTTCCGCGCTTAGGGGGATGCTATTGACATCCGAGCTTAGAGAAGACCGTCGCAGCGATATCCGTGCGGAGCAGTGCCCTGAGTGCGGATGCGGGACGGTTCATGCCTGCGGTTGCGAATCATGTCCATCTTGCGGGTATTCCAGATGCGACGGCTGAGCAGCCCGCTAGATGCCAACAATCCGCGAGTCTTCCGCAAAGTCTTAAGAATCGACAGATGCTTGACGAACTCGGTGATGGGTTGAAGCGCGACATCATCTCCGTTCTGGACATGAAGGACGATTTTGAACACATCCTCTCCAACGCCGTGAAGATGAAGAAGGATCACAAGAAAGGGCAGAAGGAACCTCTCAAGGGCAAAGTGCTGGGGATGGTCTTCGAGAAGCCCAGCCTCAGGACGCGGATCTCATTCGAGGTCGGCATGGGTCAGCTCGGAGGACGGGCAATCTACTTAAGCCCTGACGAGGTCAGCATCGGCAAGAGAGAGTCGGTCTCCGATGTTGCGCACGTACTGAGCAGGTACGTCAACGGGATCATGTATAGGGCCTTCAGCAACCAGGTCATGCGGGAGCTGGCGCAGAACGCGAGTGTGCCCGTGATAAACGGCTTGGACGACGTGGAGCACCCTTGCCAGTGCGCGGCGGACATGCTGACGATCCTTGAGAAGAAGGGAAAGCTCGCGGGCCTGCAGCTCACCTATGTCGGCGACGGGAACAACGTGTGCAACTCGTTGTTGCTAGGAGCCGCTCTCGTCGGGATGAACATGCGCGCAGCTACCCCGAAGGACTTCAGGCCGAACGCGGACATTCTCACTAAAGCGCAAGAAATCGCGCAGGCGAAGGGATGCAAGCTGGAACTCATGTCCAACCCCTTCCAGGCCGCGGAAGGCGCGGACGTGATATACACGGATACTTGGGTCTCCATGGGACAAGAGAAGGAAACGTCGGAGCGCGAGAAGCTGTTCCTTCCGTACCAGGTCAATGCGAGAATGGCAGAGAGAGCGAAGAAAGATTTCCTGTTCATGCACTGTCTCCCAGCACACCGAGGCTTGGAGGTCTCCGCCGAAGTGATCGACGGCCCGAACAGCTTTGTGTTCGATCAAGCAGAGAACAGGCTCCATGCGCAGAAGGCTATCCTCGTCGCTGTAATGGCCTGATTATCTGGGAGCCTACGATATCGTCGAGTGCGCTGAGGAACTCGTCCCTTCTATTAGAAGGGATGGTCGCACCCGCGGCGATGTTGTGCCCTCCGCCCATGCCTCCGACTTTCTCGGCGGCGGTCCTGATCGCGTTCGAGAGGTCCAAACCTCGAGAAACCAGTTCCTGAGTCCCGCGGGCCGAGGCCTTTGTCTTCGGCTGTTCCGAGTACTCGGTCGATTCTGCGAAGGCCACCATCGGTGCAGTCCTGTCCGCGCCCTCGCTCCCGAGCAACATGCCCGCTACAGTCCCGACAATCGTGTCCTCGATCTCGTCGCCGGCGTCGAAGAACTGTATGTTCCTTAGCCGAATGATCCCGCTTCCTCTGGCCCAGGTCAGCGCTTTGCTTATCGCGGACCTGTGGTCTCTCAGGAGGGTCATGCCCTGGGCAAGGAACTCTCCCCGGTCACCTTCGCATATCTTGAGCCCAATCTGGGCCTGACCATGCCGCCCACAGGCGTTCAGCAGAGTGGCGAACTCCTTTGCATCCCTCACTGGAGTGCCCTTCTGTTCCTTCGGGAGCACATAGACCTCTCCCACCAGCCTTTCGATTACCTCAGGACGGCGTTTGTAGCTCAGCAGGTGGTCCTGGAGCGCAGTGATAATCTTGTGCTTCTCTTCGAGTGAGAGTCCTGCCCAAGTCCGCCACGCTTCGCCGTCCTTCAGCTCTATGCCGAGTTCCAGAAGGAATGCGATAGCGCCATCCTCATTTCCGCTGATCCTCGGCACGAAAGGGTCGCTCGAGTATTCGAGGAGCTTGTGGATGGGCCTTGTCTCGCGACCGAAGTACCGAATGTCCTCAACTGGCTCGATCAGACCTGCCTGAGTTGCATAAGCGACCAATTTCCGATTCAGACCCTCCAAACGCCTGGTTCGCTGATCCTGGAGGTCACCGACCGCACCGAGTATTGCCAGATGAATGAGCCTAGCATTCTCATTGTTCATGGCAAGTGCGACGAGGAATGTTGCACCAGCACCGCTGAGTTCGGAAGCCCCTGAGATCCCGTGGCTTTGCGGGTTGACATGCACGACGCTGCTGAAGTCTGAGAGGAGGGCCTGTCCCTTGCGCGCGTTGGATCCGTAGCCAGTCTCTGGCACGTGGTGGTCGGACACGATCGCCTTCATGCTCCCGATCTTGGAGAGAGAGCCACTTCCGAAATCGGTGAACCACGCCACATCAGCTCCTTTCGATTTGATGAGTTTCACCGCGTCCTCATCAAGCTTCTTGAAAAACTCGATTTCGACGCGTATCCCTTGGCGCTTGAGGGCAGATTCAGCTATAGCAGCTGCTGAGATGCCATCGGCGTCGATATGCGAGGCGATGGCCACCGAGGTCGCTCCTTTGATCAGCTCGGCTGCTTCGATTGCAGCCGCAGCCAGACCAGATGGGATCGATTCAAGTAGCTTGTTCGAGATCATGTCATCACCCGAGCACTCCCAGGACCCGCAGTACAAGATAGGCAACGACGATAATGCCGACCACCATGATTGTTTTCACCGAACGGTTGATCATGTAAATGAACAGAGCGAATACGACGAGCACGACCAGAAGTGCAAGAATGCCGTCCATCCCGAGCCCCTATCAGATGTCGCTGTATTGAACCTTTAGCCTCTGGCCGAATCGAAGGTCGTCCTCTTCAGATTCCGGTAGGCGAACTCCGAGAGGCACTTCAGGTTCTTGCAGTCCTCGGAATTGTACTCGATGAGAAGGTCGAGGGCGTTCTTCTTGCCATGGCGTTCCCAGAGATTCCAGAGGTAGACTGCGTCTTCTCCTGTCATGTACTCGACTCTCCGGTCGCGAACGATATCCAGCTCCCTCTCGATGGCCTTGAGCCCTCCCGAGTACCCGAGCCTTCTCATGGGGTGTCTGAGGTCGATGTGCGGTATGCCAGGGACCACCCCTGGGAACTGCGCCTCAATCATCGGGATATCGAAGCTAGAGCCGTTGAACGTGACCATGATGGTCGCCCCTGACAGGATTCCCTGGAGATTCGTTCTCGTCAGGTTCTGACCTCTGACAAGCGTATGCATGCGCACGCCATCATAGATGCCGACGACAGTAATGGGCGACCTGCATGATATCCCGGTAGTCTCGATGTCGAGGAACGCAACCGATTTCCGGAAGTCGCCTATGCATCGCCACTGTTCCTTACGCGGGAGATGGTATGCGAAGTACGAGGAGTCCGCAGAGCGGAGTTTGGCATCCGCCTGGACCAGCTCGTGGTCCATTCTGGATTTGTTGTCCGCTGATATGCCTGGCACGCGAGTCTCATCAATGAAATCTTTCCACGACCAGATGCCTCTCCTCCAGAGAGTTCTCTCCCTCTGAGGGCCAATCCCATCCAGCATGACGAAGGTGTTTTGCAGCATCCTAGATTCGTGAAGCTCTCAAGCCAGTATATAAGTCGTCTAGAGGTGCGCGGAAAATGGTGGAAAGTATGTTAAGCACGACTTGCCCTCTCGAGGGATGTGTCTGGCTTCGGCTATAGAATTGCGTCTGGAGTGGAGGTTCTCCCGGGAGGAGCCGCACTGCTCACTGAGGAGAATGTCCTCGTCGTGGCCGACATGCACCTCGGGGTCGAGGCTGCGCTCGAATACGAAGGTCTGAGCATACCCCGTGTCCAGACGAAGAAGATCGAGGAATACATGGCGAAGACTGTGCGCGAGGTGTCGCCTTCAAAGGTTGTCGTCGCGGGAGACCTGAAACACAATTTCTCGCGAAACCTGGTTCAGGAGTGGGAGGACGTCAGGCGATTCATAAGGGCACTTAGCGGCAAGATCCCTCTAGAGGTTACGAAGGGGAATCACGACAACTACCTTGCATCGATTCTACAGGAGCACAGAATACCGCTCAGAAGCGAGGTGACCGTATCCGGGGTCCGGATCCTGCATGGTCATTCGGGGAGATTGGAGGACCAGATGACCGTAATGGGCCATATTCATCCATCGTTGCGTCTCAAGGACAGCATCGGAGCGTCTATCAAGGATCGATGTTTCTTGTTTGACAGGACGAGGCGAGTGCTCATATTGCCCGCCCAAAGCCTTGTGGCCTACGGGACAGACGTCATTAGCCAGTCATGCGCAGACAAGATGTCTCCACTCCTCGCGGACGGCGGGCTGTCTGACTTCGTTCCAATCATGTTCTCCCAGGATAGACCTCTCAGGTTCCCAAAGGTGGGGATATTGAGAGGAACCCGGAAGGCTGTGTGACTGACCTCCGTCCAGCTGGCTTCCGATGGGGAAAGGCGAAACTGTTATTATCCTTCAGGGTTTCTTGCGCCGCGGAGTGATCGGTTTGGCGGATGAGAAGAAGTTGTCTGCAAGTGAAGTGAGGAAAACGATCGGGGTCTCTTTGGGCGCTGCGTTCGGCTTTGTCATCGCGCTAATGTGGAACGAGGTTGTGAAAGGCGGCTTAGCGGTAGCTGGTGTAGACATGACGTCCACAGACCCCGAGCTAATGGGCTGGCTCGGATATGTTGTGACCGCTGTCATGGTCACAATCGTGATGATTGTCCTCATCATCGTGATTGGGCGCTGGGGCAACAAGTAATCGTTTCTTTCATCACCAGTAAAATCCGAGAAGGGATTCCTCGGGGCTTTTGGGCCGGGGATTCCCAAATCCTTTCTAGTTACTATCTGCAATGTTGTCGGCTAGGTCATGCGTTGCATCGTCTTCTAGCGTCTGGATGTGAGCCACAATCCGAAAAGACTTATGTATCGGCATCATCATCCTAAGAATACTGGGTGCGACTCTTGGTGAAGGGCATATACGTTAGCGATGTGGATGCCGAGATGTCCAAGGACATCGAGAGCCTGCGCATCGACAGACACCTGACATCAGATCTTTCGTCGATTGTTCCGGGCAGGAGACGAAAGATGATAGATAGGGTCGAGGAACACGGTAATAAGAACCCCCTCGCCATCGTCCCCGTCCTCGTCAAACACTATGACGACGAGGATCCTAAGGTCCGCAAACAGATCAGAGCGAGTCTGGGACGGCTGACTCAGTCGGAGTTGGGGGAGCTTGCGTTAGTTGAGTGCATGTTCAGCAGACATGCTGCGATTGCCTCCGCCGCAGCCTCCATACTCGAGGAGAGAGGCTATAACAGCGTCAATTTCCTTTCATACTACAGGCACTCCGAGAGCCTCGTCATGCAGGCTAGGAAGGCGGACGTCTTCTGCCAGGATATCGAGGAGCTAGTGGCGGATTCGATAGAGACTTTCAAGGAGGGCAGATTCGACCAGGCGATGACGAACATGCGCATGGCCAGGGACCTTCTCGAGGACAGGCTGGAGTGGCACGGGCATCTCCGGGGATACATCAAGGACGTTCTCAAACTCACACCGATGCTGGGCCAGAGCGGGGTTCAGATCGACGCCATCCAGGATTCGATCAGAAATGCTGCGAAGGCCATGGATAGCAGAGAGTATGAGGATGCCAGGAAGTTGTTGGACCTGAGGAGGCAAGAGACGCGACTCTGGAAACAGCTCTGGAGTTACGAGGAGTACGTCACCAAACGCGTGAAGGTGAAGCCGTTGGTCGAGCTTATGGTCCTCACTGAGCCAGACAAGAGGCTGCTGGATGCATTCTTGCGTCTCAGGGATGATGTCGATGACATCGTTCAAGAGAGCCGACCGATCGACTCACTCAAGCGAGTTGAGGAGTTCCTGAGGGAGGATGTCTCGACGGATTACCTCACGAAGGAGGGAAAGAGGCTCGAGATCAAAGATGAGGCCGCCTGGTATGTCGCATGGTCCGTCGGCCTGGGACTTCTGAAACTGGTCGCCCCAATCGTGCCGAATCTGGCTGAGGAGTTCTACCAGCAGTATTTCAGGGACCGAGAGGGTTCCCCGAGCATTCACACGGTTGAATGGCCCGAGCCATTCTCCGAGAAGAGCAAGGCTGCGAGAGATGCGGGAAAGACCACCAAGAAGCACAAGGGTCAGAAGTGAGCACGGTCACTTCGTCGAAGGCGTCCAGAACTTGGCTCCTTTCTTCCTCTTATCCCATTCGATAAGGGTCTTCATCGCGTCCACCCCGATCTTGATGCAATCGGTCATGTTCTGTTCGAAATCGATGACCTTCTCCGTCGGGTGCCACGGGACGACATCTGATACAGTGCAAATGGAGCCAGCCCTGAGTCCCATCAGAGACGCCAACGTGAATAAGGTGCCGTTCTCCATCTCGATGTTCTTGACCTTCATCTTCTTGACGTCATCGAGACGGTTCTCCATGAACGATGGCATGTATCCGGACTGGGACATTGGGGCGATCTTACCTTCTTTGAGGACCTTGTTCTCGCTGTAGAATCCGTCGACGGAGAAACATATGCCGACATCGAATCTCGCCCTCGCCTTGGTGGCCGCTTCCACCAGCGCCATCACAACCTCGTGGTCAGCGACGGCTGGGAACTCCGGCCACGCGTAGCTCCTGCTCGTCCCGTCAGCCCTAATTGCTCCTGTTGAGATGACGAAGTCGCCTTTTTCGAGCCCGGGCGCGATGCCCCCGCTCGTCCCTATGCGTATCATCGTGTGCGCCCCGAGGTTGGCCAGCTCTTCCACGAGGATTGCAGTTGACGGCCCCCCAATCCCGGTAGATGCCACTGTGACGGGCGTGTTCGAAACGGTCCCTCCGAATATCGTGTACTCGCGAATCTGACGGATCTTTCTCGATCCCGCTAGCGTGGCTGCAATTTTCGGGACTCTCTCCGGCTCCCCGCACAGGAGCGCGTATCCTGACACTTCTCCCTGCTCAAGCCTTGTAATCAGCTGTTCGCCCACGGTGGTCAATCTCCCATGTCAGCGTCCCAATAATGCCCATAAGCATAGATAAGCACATTGGGCGGTCAAAGGACCGTTAGCAACACGACGGATAGCACCATGCCGAAGTAAGTGCTTACGAGCACGACGCCCCCCATCTGGGAGATCCTCATGCCCCTAAGCATGAACACAAGGACAAGAAAAGTCGACAAGTTGAGGACAACTACCATGGGCAGGATCTCCGCCTTCCCGAATTCGAATGGCCGGACGATGCCCATTAGGCCGAGTGTCAGGAGTGCGGTGACGATGTTGGCCCCGATGCCCTCTCCGAGCGCGAGGTCGCCGAACCCTCTCCTGGCCGCATGATAGGACGCAGCGATGTCCGGCAGCGTGGTCCCGAGCGCGACAAGGGTTATTCCTATGAGCCAGGGATTCAGATTGAACTCATCTGTCACATGCATGATGCTCCTCACGACGAGCTCCGCCCCCATTACGGTCCACAAGATTCCGAAGAGAAGCCACTGCACGCCTGCACGTATCTCTATCTTCCTCCCGAACAGATGGCCCATGAGCTCGAGCTGAATCCTGGCCTCCTCGAGGCCTTCTTCCAGTTCTTCGGGATCACCTTTCTTCGCGATGAGAAGAAGATTCATCGTGTAGGGTACGAACAGGATCATCAGCGCGATACCTTCCAGGAATGACAAGGAGCCGTCCAACAGGAGCACAGAGGCGACGATAGTGACAGTCATCAGGAAGACCGCATCTCGCATGATCATCTCCCTTGTGACCTTGAGCGGGACGATGATTGCTGTGAGCCCGATGACGAATGCGATCGTGACAACGTTCGAGCCTATGCCGTTGCTGAGCGCGATTGCCTCTGCGCCCTCCTGTAATGCGACAATAGACACCACCACCTCAGGCATCGCTGCCAAAGTAGACACGACCAGCATGCCGATAACGAACCTGCTGATCCCGAAGTTGCGCGAGACGGCGACTGCGTTGTCCGTAATGAACTTCGCACCCTGGTTCAGCACTACGAAACCCAAGGCTATTATTGGAATGAACAACAGCGAGGCAGAGTCCAAACTTACCCATCCCGAGGCTTTGCCGCCGTCCACGACATGGCATACGCCGATATATGGCTTTTCGAATGACGCTGGCGCATGATTGCAGTGACAAAATTGAATTCACGGTCGACTATCTGGTAATCGTGCGCGGCGCGTATTGCATGATATGCGAGCTCGAGGACGATTGTTGCATCAGAGTAGGTTCTCTAGGAAAGACCAAGTTCCGCCGAGGAGTGTATGTCTACGTGGGTTCCGCCCAGCGGGGCATCGAGCAGCGAGTGGGTAGGCATCGTTCGGACAAGAAGAAGCGCAAGTGGCACATCGATTACTTCCTGGATGAGGCCGAGGTGAAGGCAGTCATAGCCGTGCCCTCCGAAGATAAGGAAACGGAGTGCAGGCTCTCCAAGTCGGTCCATGCCATAGCTGGTGCCAGCACACCGCTGTCAGGATTCGGGTCCTCCGATTGTGGATGTGACTCTCATCTTGTCTATTTTGGCGACGAAGACCTTGAATCGGTCTCAGAGACCGTCGTGTACCACTTGTCGATGCTGGGAGGCATGTACCCCGAGAAAATGACAGATGCGAGAAAAAGTGGGCGCAAGAGGCGTTAGGGTTTTATCGCATGTGATAGGTTAGAGTATCGAAATGGCGGAGGAGATCAGCACATCGCTTCTGGTCCTAGTCGTGGTCGGCATAGGCCTACTGCTGTTCTTCCTCTACATCTCTTCGCTAGAACGAGTGTACGAGAGGATAGGGTTCACGAGGGCGGAGGCTGGCACGATTCTGACACTGACGCTCTTCTTCGGCTGGCTCACGATACCCATTTTCCCGTACAATGATTGGTGGGTTGGGATAAGCATCGGTGGCGCACTGATCCCAGTCATCATCTGCGTCCTCCTTCTGAGGTCGCGTCGGGTCGGGATGGCTGAGGCTGGCATTGGGATTGTCATAGTCGCCACCATAACCTTCTTCATCACTAGGGCAGAGCCAGGCGTCGGAATCGTCGCAGACCTGGAATTCGCATTCGCACCAGCCCTAGCAGCTGCGTTCTTCTCGATATCGACATTCTGGGTGGATGTGAGGAGGGCTGCACCTCTTGCCTATCTCTCGGGAGTGCTTGGAACGCTTATCGGAGCGGATGTCTTCCATCTGACTGACATTCTTGCAACGCAGCCTCCTGCGGACGAGATGGTCATTCTCAGTGTCGGAGGTGCGAACATATTTGACATGGTCTATCTCACAGGCATCGTGGCTGTGATGCTTGACATACTGATCTTCTGGATGCAGAAACAGCAATCCAAGACCGGTTTCGGAAGGGTCGTCCACGAGTTCGAGATGCAGGCCGAAGGCCTTCCATATGCCAAGGACATGACCCCCGCGCCCAAGCTCCAGCCGGGCAGGAAGGGTCGCATCTAGGCTCGGCCAGTGTGCTTATTATTGATCTTCGTATCCCTGATCAACAGGATTGTTACGAGAGACGCCGCCGAGAGCGCCGCTCCGACGTAGAATGCGTAGTCCGGGCTCTCAAGAAGTTCGGCCACTATTCCACTCAAGTAGACGAACACGGCCCCACCACCGAGCTGGAACCCGAAGAGAATCCCGAACGCCGTAGCGCGCTCGCCCGGTTCAGTCACTTCGGTCACGTATGAGAATAGCGTAGGGTATGTCGTAAACAGGAACGCTCCGTAGATCACGAGAGCCGGGGTGATGATGAACCATTCCGCTGTCAACGCCATGACCAGTATTGCGAGCAGGCTAGCCAGGTATCCAGCGGCCAACAACCTCTTTTTGCCGAATCGGACGCTCATGACTCCGAAGTAGTAGGATGTAATAGTCCCCACAGCAATCCATATGGCGAAGGCCAGATCTGCGTTTCCCGCGCTCCAGTCGTTAACTTTCGTGAGCTTGATGGGCCCGAAGTATGTTGTTATCTGGTAGAGTGCCCCGCCGGAGATTATCGGCAGGATCAGAACCCACATTTTCCTGGCAGTGCCCAGCGGGCTCATCATCTTGGGAGCCGCAGTCTGCGTTGCAGGGGCGTGCTCCTTGCTAATCATGACGACCCCCATCAAGACAGCAGCGAAGTTCAAGCCGGCCCAAAGGACGCACGGAGCCTTCCATGTCAGAAGTTCTCCGAGGAACCCCGATGTGCCCAACGCGACAATGACTCCGAAGTTGCCGACTCCGCTTTGAACCCCAAGCGCAGTATCCAGATACTCACCGGCGTACTCCTTGGTTATCCAGCTGATGCCGACGGGATGGTAGAACGCCGCCCCGAGCCGCATCGAGATGACCGCGAGGAAGAGGCCCGTGAAATCGTTTATGAAGAGCATGAGCACGAAGGTGACCCCCATCAGGAAGGCTCCAACCTCCAAAAGGTATCGCGAGAACGAGCGGTCCGCAAACCTGCCCACCATGTACTGGACCACGACAGTGATGAGAAGTCCAAAGCCTAACAGGCCAACTTCGTAGTACGAAAGGTCCATCTCCTTCACGAGGATCGGCAGGAGCGCGACGAGCGCCATGAGGGTTCCATCATTGCAGGCGTGGTGGAAGCTGATGATCCAAAGGAGTCTGGGTTTCTTCCTCATGCACGGCCTTGAGCAGCAACGGTTAGCCGCCATATGTGTGTTTGGAAAGGGTTAATTCGGCAGTCGCAGCTCTCCCCGTGTGAATCGATTCCCCACCGGACTTCGCACCTCCACATTGACTGAGCGAAGAATGTTCTACGAAGTGGAGTTCGACGTCCGCAACCTGAACCATTGGATAGGCGACCGCACTAGTCACATGAAGCTCGCGATGATCCTAGGGAGACACACTGGGGTTGTCGTGGAAGTCCACGCTACTCACAAGAATGACGTCGTGATTGTCGACGATTGGAGCTCTGCCCGGGATGTGCGTGATTTTGCTCTTGAGTATCTCCCGGAGGGACTCTACTATGACCGAAACAGGTACTGGGATGTTCGAGATTGCGCGCGATGCGGAGATCGGGCAAGCTCGTGTAGGAAGTGCTACAACTACAACGGCCAGCAGCTCGCATTTGATCTGGATCCAGAAAACGTCGACTGCCCCTATCATGGCCACATAGGGGATAAGATTGCGCGAGGCCGCGGCTTGTCATTTTGCATGCACGAGTTCAGACAGGTCAAGGGGCAGGCGATCAGGCTCCTAGCTGAGCTGCGCTCCGCCTACGGCGATGTGCGAATTGTCTTCTCGGGGCGGGGTTTCCACCTTGTCGTCTACGATGAGCATGCTTATTTCCTGTCCGCGGGACAGCGCAAGTCCATTGCCAAGGAGATCTCTGCCAGGTACGATATCGATGAATGGGTCACGGAAGGAGAATCGCGGTTGATGCGGCTTCCGTATTCACTGAACGCGTTGGTGTCTAGAAAGTGTATGGAACTGAAGGGAGAAAGAGTATTGAAGGAGTTTGATCCGCGCCACACTGGACAAGTGATTCCGAAGTTCGCAAGGTCATCTTGAGCGCGAAGCTCTAATCTCCTTGCCCATGTAGTAACTCTTCTTCTTCCGAGCCTTGCCGGCTTTCTTGGATATCTTCTTCTTCTTCGGAGCCATTGATTACCCTCCAATCATAGAGGAGTCCAGCTCGCAAGAGTTACTTCTTCTTCTTCTTCTTGGTTGCCTTCTTCTTGGTCTTCTTACCACACTTTCCGCAGGCCATAGTATTCCTCCTATTTCGGCTCAGGGAGTGACCCTGATATGGCTTCCCGATGTATCTTCCCCATCCAAGAGCCTTGATAACGCGTCTTTTTGCCCTGACTCAGACACATCCGCACGTAGTAGAACGCCTTCATAACATAAGTGTCTTGCTGTTTTGGACGGGGTGATCGAGATTACGCTCGGCTCGCTGATTCTGCCCATGCGGTTTGCAGGAAGCATCTCAGAACAACCCCGTGGAAAGATTTTATACGCAACCTGTCCATACATCAGCACAACTAGGAAGGTACGAGCGATTGCCCCAAACAGAAGAGACTAGGAAACTGAAGATTTGTCTAGTCGGTGATGTCGGAGTCGGAAAGACGAGCCTGATCAGGAGATACGTCTTGGATGTTTTCGATGACAAGTACATTGCCACAATCGGTACCAAGGTCACTAAGAAGGACATCGATGTCAAGAATCCCACGACTGGAGTCCAGGAGAGAGTCACGCTTCTGATATGGGATATAATGGGTCAGCCGAGCTTCAGGGAGGTCCTTCGAGAGGCGTACTTCTACGGGGTTCAGGGCTCGCTCGCCATCTGTGATGTCACGAGCAAAGAAAGTCTGGGGGAGCTCAGGTACTGGATCAAGGCAATGACGGCGACCACTGGCAAAGTGCCCATCGTCTTCATGGGCAACAAATGCGATTTGCGAGAGGAAACCAGAATACCGTTCCAGGACCTCGAGGTCTTTGCGAAGAAGAGCGATTCGCCAGCTATGCTCTCGTCGGCCAAGACAGGATACAACGTGGAGCAAGCGTTCCAGACACTGGTTGAAATGATGCTGTCGTTGAAGTAAGCCTCTGCGTTTTGTCAAATGTATTATTCCCGTTCTGCGTTCACCCTTCTAGTGGTTTCGTATGAAAGTCAGATGCGCGGACGCGGTCTTCTTCAACGGCAAGATCGTGACATTTGGCCGCAAGGTCGGAACGGTAAGCGCAATAGCCGTTGAGGATGGATGGGCCGTCTCGGTCGGGGGTGATCGGGAAGTGAAGGGTCAGGCTCCGAGGGGTTGCGACAGGTACGATCTCGGTGGAAGGGTCGTCGTGCCCGGATTCGTGGATTCGCACACGCATTTCGTGCAGATGGGCGTCGATGCGATGAGCGTGGATTTGACCAGGACGAAGTCCAAGGCGGAAGCGCTGGCGCTCTTGGGCGCGGCCGCAAAGAAAGCTCCGAAGGGCGAGTGGATCATAGGGACTGGTTGGAAGGAAAGCGGGTGGACGGAAGCGCAGTTCGTGACGGGGAATGATCTAGACATCTCATGTCCCGACAACCCTGCGGTGGCCCACAGGGTTTGCGGACACATGTCAACCGTGAATTCCGAAGGAGTGTCGCTCCTGGGAATCGACTCGAAGACGCCGGACGCGGACAGAGACTCGGCGGGAAGG
>Ga0154903_153_pt3 | contig 34385 bp, 23 predicted proteins | sample Rifle2008BG19ft_FD_105584 | JGI IMG/M metagenome (GOLD analysis project Ga0154903, IMG submission 105584) | Euryarchaeota archaeon RBG_19FT_COMBO_56_21
CTCGGCGTGGACCTCGGAACTACAAGAGGGTGGACCGACCTGGGCGATCTGACCCTTCCTGGCGGACCCGATGCCATCGCGGAAATCGAATCGACCACCTCCGGACTTCTCTCCATGGGCATGAGAGTGCTCGCGCTCGGAGGTGACCATTCGATTACATACCCCTTGGTGAGGGCATATGCCAAGGCCCACAGAGACCTGACGGTCCTCCACTTGGATGCGCATCCCGACACTTACGATGATTTCGACAACAACCGCTACTCCCATGCGAGCCCCTTCGCGAGGATCATGGAAGAGGGCCTCGGTGTAAGACTGATCCAAGCTGGCATAAGGACTCTGAATCCGCACCAGAGGGAGCAGGCCGCGCGCTTCAAAGTTGCGATGGTCGAGATGAAGGATTGGTCTCCCGTTCGAATGCCCGAGCTGAAAGGACCGCTCTACCTGTCGTTGGACCTGGATGTGCTTGACCCGGCCTTTGCGCCAGGGGTCTCACACCACGAGCCTGGCGGGATGACCGCTCGGGATGTCCTTTCGATCATACACAGTCTCCCCGCTGAAACGGTTGGGGCCGACATCGTCGAACTCAACCCCACGCGCGACCCTGTAGGAACGACAGCCATGGTCGCCGCCAAATTCTACAAGGAGATTGTCGGGCGGATGTTACGATAGAGACGAGGCCCCTCACAGAAACCCTAATAAGTCCTAGGGGCTTATGACCGAGTGCGGGCCCGTAGCTTAGTCCGGCGGAGCGATTGGCTCATAACCAGTTGGTCATCGGTTCAAATCCGATCGGGCCCACTCTAGACTTTTGAAAATGCAGAAAATGTTTCACAGGAAATGAAAGGTGTTTGCGCAGGAGACTGCTTACCGGAGAAGCAACTGGACTCAGTATCGCCTTGGCGGCCTGTGCTTCTGATAACATTCCCTACAATACACGGGTCTACCATCCGTCGGCTTGAACGGGACCTGTGCCTCTGCACCGCAATCAGAACACTTCACGGTGTGCATCTCCCGGTCTCGAGAGCCGAACCCGCGATCGTTCCTGCGTGGTCTGTCGTCGATGAGGACTACCTCCTTAGATATCTCCCCGACCCTTATGTGGTCGAGGGCGCCCCACAATACCAGTGCATAGTATATTAGCTAGTTGGCGTGTAAAGGCGCCCAAGTTGTATGTCCCGCGACCTGAAATTCTTCTATCTCGGCAATCAGTGCCCTCACAATTGCTACCTGCTGGCAAGGATCAAGACCATCGCTTGGGGGGAAAGGGTCAAGCTGCACCTGTTCGACATAACTGATGACCCTGAGACATGCAAGAAGTATCAGGTGTTCTCGCCCAACATGCTGATAGTCAACGACACCTACAGGCTGCACGGCCCGTTCACGAAGGAGCGAGTGGAGGCCCTGCTGCAGGATGAGGATACAGAGCCAAAGAGATATGTCGTCGACCAAAGTGACGACGTAGTGACGGGGAATCTGACTCCGATAACCTCGAATTCTGTACTAAGCACCAGCACGATCTGCTCAGGAGCAGACGACGAAGGACTGTGCCGTGGGAAGTCCGAGTGGGTGGAACGGGTTCTCCGAACCGCAGGGCTGGAGCACATCGGGTACATCCACAGCTACGGCGGGAAGTGCGTGGGCGGAGCCGAGTTCCTCCCATCTACGATGGTACCGTATCCTATCCCAGACAAGCGTAAGGACAACGCGTTCCTTACCTGCTCGTACCTCTCCGACGCCGACCACGACTACAAGACGCACCCGCTCGAGAGACTCGTCCAGGACCTGCGCGAATGGGGATTCAAGACGCTTTCCGTGGTCGTCTCCAGCGAAGGCGTGTTCCCAAACGGTCCGTTGCCCTGGTTCGAAAAGAAGGGGTTCAGGGACAAGGGCGTGCTTATTACAGAGGAGCTGCATGAGGCGGAACTGCACTACATACAGCTAGCGCTCTGAAACTTCGACTCATGTAATTCGGTCAAAAAGGTAATGGCGGAAGAGCGTATTCCCGGCCCTGAGGCATAGCATGGCCGACCTGGACACGAGAATCCTTTTCGAAAACGTGGATATATCCGACTACGACCTTCACCCGGACTGCAAGAAGGCCGTGTGCTCTGTCAACTTCGGCAAGAACTGGGAATTGGCCTTGCTCGATATTCGCACGGGCAGTCTCAAGAGGCTAATGTCCGGACCGCAATCCCTCATGAACCCGAGGCTTTCTCCGGACGGACGCACGGTTGCATATCAGATGGATTTCGAAGGAGACGAGGACCACGACATCGTTCTTGCCTCGACGAGGGGAGGAGGCCCGGTCAAGATCACCGACGGAGTCGAGGACAACTACGACCCAGAGTTCTCTCCTGATGGTGCCTCTGTCGCGTTCCTCTCCAACCGCGACAAGGACATCGACAACCTGTACGTTGTTCCCGCGGACGGAGGCAGGATCAGGAAACTATCCAGAGAGCCCCTCCCGGTCAGAACTTTCTCGTGGTCCCCAGACGGCACCATGATAGCATACGGTACCGGGGTCGGCGACAACGACTACATCTCATTGGTGAACGTTGGCTCTGGGAAAACCAAGAAGATACTCTCCAAGAATAACGCCGAATACAGCCTCTCCGGAGAATACGGCGACCCGCATCCTTGGTCGCCTGATGGCAGGAGGCTCCTGTTTCTCTCGAACGAACACAACTTCTTCGATATCGGGGAACTGGATGTCCGTTCCGGAAAGATGAGATGGATAGTGAGGTCCCGCGCTGAGAAGCACATGCCCCAGTGGTCCCCAGATGGCTCCAGACTCGCCTATCTCGAGAACGATGATCCCAGTGTGGTTGTGAAGGTCCAGAGCGGCCAATCCACAAGAACCGTGTCACCATCGGACGGCGCATCCAAGGGGCTCAAATGGCTTCCAGATGGATCGGGCGTCATGTTCGTGAACGGAGCATCGACAAGACCTGATGAAGTCTTCGTCTCTCGACAAGGTACGCCGAAGAAGATCACCAAGTTCCAGCCAAGATCATTGCCCAAGCGTATCCTCCCAAGGCCGCAGCGCATCAAGTTCGAATCGTTCGACGGTCTGAGAGTGCCAGCGCTCCTCTACTCGCCCAGAGATACCTCAAGGCGAGCGGGGATCGTCTATCCGCATGGTGGCCCGGAAATGCAGGACACTAACAGCTGGGACCAGCTGACAATCATGCTCCTCGAGAAGGGATTCCACTTAATCAAGCCGAACTACAGAGGGTCGACGGGCTACGGAAGGAAGTTCCTGCACCTGCATGACGGGGACCTTGGCGGCGGCGACTTCAAGGACACCGTTTGGGCGGGGAAGTACCTGACGGATTCTGGCCTTGTGGATGCCGACAGACTGGGCTACTGGGGTGCAAGCTACAGCGGATACACATGCATGCTCTCGCTGACCAAGTTCCCGGACATGTGGGCCGCGGGAGTCTCCATCGTAGGGTTCTTCAACTGGGAGACCGAGCACGCCAACGAGAGAGGATACCTCAAAGCCTATGACGAGAGCAAGATGGGGGATCCGAAGAAGAACCCGAAGTTGTTCATGGACCGCTCACCGATTCATTTCTTGGACAGGCTACGAGCGCCCCTTCTCATGACAGCGTCCTCAAAGGATGTCAGGTGCCCTCCGACGGAATCGAGGGCGGTCGTCGCGGAACTCAAAAGAATGGGCAAGAAGTACGACTATCACGAATACACTGACGAAGGGCACTGGCCAAGGAAAAGGAAGAACCTGAAGGATCTCTATGAACGGTCGACCAGGTGGCTCGACGGAAATATCCCTAAGTAGTGTTCACGTCTTGCGATAGTACGGGTTCATCAGATCCTCAAAGCAAGAGAGCGCCGCGGCCGCTCCTCCGTGGACCGCGGCGACGATCTGACGTATGCCGCCCGACACATCGCCCGCAGCGTACACAAAAGGAACGTTTGTCCTGAACGCGCGGTCGACCGTGATGAATCCGCCTGGATCCATCTCCAAACCCAGTTCGGATGCAAGCTGACTAGATGGCACCTCCCCCACTGCGACGAACACCCCGTTCACGGGCATTGTCTTCACGACGCCGGTCTTGAGGTTTCTGAGTTTGACTCCCGTGACCTCCTCGCCCTCAACGATCTCCTCCACGACGGTCTCCATCATGACCGGTGTCTTGTGCTGCTTCACGCTCAGCTGGAGGTGTTGGTCCGCTCTGAACTCCGCCCGCCTGTGAATAATCGTGACTTCGCACCCGATGGAGACAAGGTAGAGAGCATCGGTGAGCGCGGTATTCCCGCCACCCACCACCACGACCTCCTTCCCCTTGTAGAAGAAACCATCGCATGTTGCGCAGTAGCTGACGCCTTTCCCCGTCATGCCCTCCTCTCCCGGGACTCCGAGCTTCCTATGACTGGAGCCTGTGGCGAGGATGATGGCCTTGCACGTGTACCTGCCCGAGGTCGTACCCAACTCGAACTTCTCGCCGCTTCTGACGCGGAGGACCTCCTCGCCCTCCTTGATGTCCACGTACCTCCTCGCGTGCTCGGCCATCGTTTCCATGAGCTTCATTCCAGGGACTTCAGCAAACCCAGGGTAGTTCTCTATCATCGGGCTCGTGATGACCTGCCCTCCAGGGACTCCTTTCTCGAGAATGACACATTCAAGCCCAGCTCGAATGGCGTATATTCCCGCCGAGAGTCCCGCTGGCCCGGCGCCAATGATGATGACGTCGTAGTCCCCCAGCACCGCCTCCGTCTGATCCGAGGCAATCCCTTCCGAGGTCATGGGATTGGTGAATCAGCGGGGCTGATATTAACCGTTGTTGGAGCGCAGATGAGAATGCGCCCAATACAGTAAAATACTGGCCTGGGCCCTTTCAGTGCTGAGAGGGATGGAAGCTCAGACTATCACCGCTTTTCTCGCAGTTGGAACCATAATATTCGTAGGGTTCTTCGCAAACCTCATCTTCACGAAGTATCGAGTGCCTGACATCCTGCTCCTCATCTTCCTTGGAATCTTGCTGGGGCCGGAGCTCGTCGGGGGATCTTTTCACCTCTTCACGAAGTCTTCACTCGCCGATGTGAACCAATACAGAGACCTCTTCCTGAGTACCGCCCTTGTTCTGATACTCTTCGACGGTGGCTTGAGCCTTGATTTGCACACGCTGATGAGATCGATGAAGCTGGCGACCTTCATCACATTGCTCACATTGCTGTGCGAGATTCTCCTGGTAGCAGTTGCGCTCTACTTCTTCTTGAACATGGACATCATGCTCGCGCTCGTCGTGGGAACAATAATCGGGGGTACAAGCGAGGCAGTGGTAATCCCGATTGCCCGCAAGATGAGAATACGCGAGGAAACAAAGGCAATGCTGGTCATGGAGAGCGTCATCACAGATGTCTTGGTGATCGTCATCGCCATCGCCCTCATGTCCGCGATCGTGATGGGTGATGTCAGTATGTTCTTCATCCCTGGGGAACTCGCGATTGACTTCGCAATCGGCGGTGCGATCGGGTTCGCTGCGGGATTCCTCTGGCTCTTCGTGCTGCAGAAGCTGCACAACCAGCCATTGTCTTACATGATCACCGTAGCTGCTCTGTTCTTAGTGGCAGGGGTAGCGGAAATATCGCCGATTGAAAGCTCTTCAGCAGTGGCAGCACTCATGTTCGGACTGGCTATCGGCAATAGAAAGCATTTGAAGAGGTGGACGACCTCCGTTACGCTGCGCTTGTCGTCTGATGAGCACATTCAGGAATTCCACGCAGAGATCTCCTTCTTCGTCAGGACCTTCTTCTATGTCTACCTCGGCCTCGTGTTCAGTTTCAGCACATTCGATGTCAAGCACCTGATCATCGGCCTGGGGATCATCGGGATAATCATCACAATCAGAAGAGGGACGTCTCTGCTGGCGTGGAAGCTCGGTGATCTCGATAAGACTGATGCAGACGCCCTGTTCGCCATGATGCCGAGAGGTCTAGCTGCGGCTGTGCTCGCGACAATGCCATATGCTCTCCTCTCGTCCCAAGGCGAACCTCTCTGGCAGGAATCATACGCTGAGTTGATCCTGAACGTGGTCTTGATAGTCATCCTCGGCACAACCATCGTTGCTTCGATTCTCATCATCTGGACCGAGAGAAACATTGACAGAGCTAACCACGAAGAATCCAGAGCGAAGATGTACCAGGAAGACTGAACGCTAGAGTTGAGCGAGCAACTCGCGTGCGAACTCCGCGGTTCCGTATGGCCTCGTTCCCTTGAGCCTCGCCAGATCTTGCGTCATAATGCCATCAGCCAGGGCGGCACCGATAGCATCTGTCAGGTTTGTGGCTGCTTCGTCCAGCCCCAGATGCTCTAGCATCAACGCAGCCGAGAGCATAAGCGAGCACGGGTTTGCGAGATCCTTTCCCGCATACTTAGGTGCTGTGCCGTGAACGGCCTCGAACACCGCCGTATGATCGCCGATGTTCGCTCCTGGGGCCAAGCCCAGGCCGCCTATCTGTGCCGCGCATGCGTCCGCCAAATAGTCCCCGTTCAGGTTCGGGGTCGCGAGTACCGAATATTCGTCAGGCCTGAGCAGAATCTGCTGGAACATATTGTCCGCAATCCTGTCGTTCATGACTATCTTTCCCGATGGAGGCTTGGAGATTCCAGATGCTTTCATCTCCACCTCAGTCAAAACGACGTCCGCGAACTCCTCCTTTGCGAGCTGGTACCCCCAGTCTCTGAAGGCGCCCTCGGTGAACTTCATTATGTTGCCCTTGTGGACGAGCGTGACAGAAGGCAGCCTTTTCCTTATCGCATATTTCACGGACGCCCTGATCAGGCGCTTCGAGGCGGTCTCCGAAATCGGTTTGATCCCAATTCCGCTATCCGGGGCGATCTCCACGGACATCCTGGACCTCAGGAACTCAATCACTTCAGCTGCCTCCTTCGAACCTTGTCTCCACTCGACGCCTTTGTAGACGTCCTCCGTGTTCTCCCTGAAGATGACGATCTTCATCTTCTGAGGTTCTTTGACAGGGCTCGGGACTCCCTCAAAATACCTGACTGGCCTCACGCTTGCGTACAGGTCGAGAGCTTGTCTGATGGTCACATTCAAACTCCTGATGCCACCGCCAACAGGGGTCGTCAACGGGCCCTTGAGTGCGACTCCGCGCTCCCTGATCACGGCGAGCGTCTCTGAAGGGAGCCAGTGACCAGTCGACTTGTACGCGGCCTCGCCTGCGAGCAGCTCCTCCCAGCGCAGGGACGCCTCGCCAGCGGTAGTGGACTTGACCGCGGCGTCGACAACGAGCTTGGTTGCCCTCATGATCTCGGGGCCAACGCCGTCCCCTGGAATGAATGGTATCACGATCTCTTTTGACATGTGGAACACCAGCCTAACGCAGAGCGAAATCCCCGTGCTTCTTCAGGTGTGGTATGAGGCCGCCGTCCCGAAGCAGTATCTGCATCGTCTTTGGAATCGGTTTCGCCTGGGTATTCTTACCAGTCCTCGCATCGGCTACTTCGCCCGTGTCTAGATCCACGGTGATCAAATCGCCGTCTTCGATCCAGTCAGTGTCACATTCCAACAACGGGAGACCCACATTGAAGCAGCTCCTGTAGAAGATCCTCGCGTAGGATTTGGCGATGATTGCGGAGATACCTGCTGCCTTCAGCGCTCGCGGAGCCTGTTCCCGGCTAGAGCCGCAACCGAAGTTCCTGCCCGCGACTATGAAGTCCCCCTTCCGCACTTTGCTCCCGAAATCAGGAGAGATATCCTCCATCACGTGCTTCGCCAGCTCGTTCATGTCGTCTATCTTGAACTTGTACCTGCCCGATATGATATAGTCAGTGTTGATGTCGTCGTTGGGCGAGAACCTGTGCACTTTGCCATCGAGTTTCATCAGGGGACCTCCCTCGGATCGGTTATCTCGCCAGCCAGCGCTGATGCGGCCACGGTCTCAGGAGATGCGAGGTATATTCCGACATCCTCGTTATTGCCCATCCTGCCCTTGAAATTGCGGTTAGCGGTCGAAATAACGTTCTCGCCGTCGCCTGGTATGCCCGCGTGCGTGCCCACACAGGGCCCACACCCGGGCGCGACAATGGTTGCTCCTGCTTTGAGAAGCGCCGCGTAGACCCCTCCATCTATTGCCTCGATCAGGACCGATCTTGAGGCGGGGGCGACGATGAGCCGCACACCGCTCTTGATGTGCTTGCCTTTGAGGATCAGTGCTGCAGCTTCAAGGTCACTGCATCTTCCGTTCGTGCAGGTACCAAGGAAAGCCTGCTGTATCGTAGTACCCCTGAGGGCAGACACGTCCACCACCTTGTCCACCGCATGTGGCTTGGCCACCTTGGGGACAAGCTCAGAGGCGTCGAAATCGAACCTCTTCTCGAAACCCGCGTCTGAGTCGCTCGCGACCTTGACTCCGTCCCCGAAACCACGAACGGACAACCAGTTCGCAGTCTTGGAATCGAACGCGAATGGGCAGAACTTCGCCCCCATCTCCACGGCCATATTGGCGATTGTGAACCTGCCGTCCATGGACAGATTATTGACCGTCTCGCCGGAGAATTCGACCGATTTGTATGTGGCCCCATCCGAGGTCAAGGACCCAATCACGCTGAGCATGAGGTCCTTGGCGCCGACCCTGTGAGGCATCTTGCCGTTGACGACCAAGGAGTAGGATTCCGGGACCTTGAACCACAACTTTCCGGCGAAAGCCGCTGCCGCTACATCCGCAGAGCCCAGACCAGTTGAACACGCGTTGAGTGCACCGTAAGTGCATGTGTGGGAATCCGCTCCCACCGCCAAATCACCGGGGAGCACCTTGCCGCTCTCAGGCACCAGCTGGTGGCAGATGCCTTCGCCCACATCGAAAAGTGGGATGCTGTTGGTGTTCGCGAAATCGCGTATCCTCGTGTGTATCTTCGCGACGTCCACCGAAGGGCATGGCGAGTTGTGGTCGATGACCATCGCCATACCGTTCTTCGTCTTGGGAGCACTGAACCCGAGACTCTCGAGCTCCCTTATCATCATGGTCGAGGTCCCGTCCTGGGACATGCAGAAGTCCACCGACGCGATTACAATCTCCCCTGCGGCGCAGTCGAGGCCCGAGTGAGATGACAGAACCTTCTCCGCAATCGTCTTGCCCATCGGTCATCTCCCAGGCGTTCCAGATATCAGGGTCGCCTCAACAGCTGCAACCTTTCTGGCAGAGCGAAGGTTCGATCTGGAAACTATGTTGAATATCTCCAGGAACTCATCGTCCGTGATGTTCCTCTTTCTTGCCTCGCCCACCCGGCTGACCTCCTGTCTGATGAGCTCCATAGATTCTGGTGTTGCCGACAGTCCGAGCTGCTCTAGTTTGTGCTTGATGGAGGCCTTGCCAGAGTGCTTCCCAAGGGCGATCTTCCTGGTCATACCGAGCTTCGCAGGGTCGAAGGCCTCGTACAGTCTCGGATTCTTCAGAATCCCGTCGACGTGAATCCCCGATTTGTGCGTGAACATGTTCTCCCCGACGATTGGGTGGTTGAGGGGGATGTTCAGCCCAGATGCCTTCTCGACGTGCTTGCAGAGCGGCAGTATGTGCTCGGTCTTGTACTTGTCAACGGCGTAGTGGCTGTACAGGTTCATCACGAATACCTCGAGTGAGACGTTCCCCGCCCTCTCGCCGAGTCCGTTGACGGTCGTGGAGACCCACAGCTTCCGGTCCTTGAACTCGGAGGCTGCCTCAGCGACCGCGAGCGCATTGGCAACGGCGAGGCCGAAATCGTTGTGAGCGTGGAACTCAACGTCTATTTTGACCTCTGACATGACTGCGTGTATCAACTTCTTCGATGACGCCGGGGTCAGGACTCCGATCGTGTCGCAAATCCTGAATCTGTCCCCACCTGCGCTCTTGCCTGCGGAGGCGAACTCCACCAGGTAATCGATGGAGGTACGAGTTGCGTCTCCAGCGTTGAAACAGACGTATACGCCCTTGCTCTTCGCGAAGCTCACACAGTCAACTAGCTTTTCGAGCTGCTGTTGCTTCGTCATCTTCAGCTTCTGTTCTAGGGCCATCTCGGAAGTGTCAGTTGATATGGATACCGCATCAACGCCGCGCGCGACAGAATCCGCCAAATCCGCTTTCACCATGCGGTTCCAGCCCATGATCGACATCTTCCGGGACTGGGCCATCAGGAGCTCAGCGCACTTCTTGTCGCTCTCGTTGTAGGTTGCGAAAGTTTCCAACTGCTCGACGCCCATATCCTCGAGCTTCCGGGCGATCTCGAGCTTCTCCTCCATTGAGAAGGATATCCCGGGCATCTGCTCGCCGTCCCGGCAGGTGGTGTCGCAGATACAGATCTCGGCGAGATGCGGGTTGTGCACATCTAGGTGGGTCGCGAAATTCGCGGAGCGCGCCCCCTGAATTGTGCATCCAACCGCCTTTCCCACATCGCCATTCTTCGTGCTCACTGATAACACCACCATCAATCTGGCAGAACCCGGTCAGCCTAATCATCAGACCGGGGCTCTACCACGGACCCCTATGCCCGAGCGGCTCAACGCAGCAAGGACACCTATTGTGGAGAAGAAGCACGGGGCTGCTCAGCTCGACTGAAGAATCCATGCCAATCGATTCAGACATCAGTCCCAAGTTGCTTCCCTGCCTGAGTCCCCAGAACGTGGAGGAGGTATAATTATCATTGTGTCTATTATTGGACTATGGAATGACTGTTTGTCTACAAATAGACTTATGATGTGGTCAAATGACCAAAGAAATGTCAATCAGATGGCCAAATGGTCCTCACATAACCCGCTTACCTGAGCCTCTCCGGTCGAACGTCTAGCGTCAACGATGTCAGAACAGCACTGGCTAGCAAGCAGAGAGGGGTTTTCTAGGCCCTCTCGAAGGCCTTCTTGCCGGGGTAGCGCGCCTTGGAGCCTAGCTCCTCCTCTATCCGTAGAAGCCGGTTGTACTTCGCCGTCCGCTCGCCTCTCGAGGGGGCGCCGGCCTTGATCTGCCCCGCGTTGGTCGCAACGCTGATGTCGCTCATGCTGGTGTCCTCGGTCTCACCAGATCGGTGGGACACGACGCATCTGTAGTGCACCTTGGAGGCGTATTTCATCGTGGCGAGGGTCTCAGAGAGAGTGCCGATCTGATTCACCTTGATCAGTATCGCGTTGGCCAAGCCTTGCCTGACGCCTTCCGCAAGGATCTTCTTGTTCGTCACGAACAGGTCATCGCCCACCAACTGGATCTGCTTTCCCAGCCGAGCGGTGACCCCCTTCCAGCCAATCCAATCCTCCTCAGACATCGCGTCTTCGATGGACGCAATCGGATAGCTCTTGCAGAGGTCAGCATAGAGGTCGACCATCTCGTCAGATTGAAGGGTCTCGAAGGTGCTCTTCTTGAAGACATATTTGCCGTCCTCGTAGAACTCGCTGGAAGCGGCATCCATGGCCAGGAACACCTTCTTGCCCGGCTCCAGGCCGGCGCTCTGTGCGGACTCCATGATAAGATCCAATGCCTGCTCGTGCGAACCCAGCTTCGGAGCGAATCCACCCTCATCCCCAACGGCCGTGCTGAGGCCTTTCTTCTTCAGGTTCGCCTTGAGGGAATGAAATATCTCCGCCCCGAACCTGAGGGATTCCTTGAATGTCCTCCCCGCTGGAATCACCATGAACTCCTGGAAATCCAAGTTGTTGTCCGCATGGGCGCCTCCGTTGATTATGTTCATCATTGGGACTGGCAGGACCCTTGCCCTGTCCCCGCCCAGATATCTGTAGAGCGGGCGACCCGCATCTGCAGCAGCTGCATGAGCGACCGCAAGGGAGACGCCTAGTATCGCGTTCGCCCCCAGCCTACTCTTGGTCTCCGTCCCGTCTAGATCGAGCATTGCGTGATCGATTTCCGCTTGATCCCTAGGATCGAATCCCCTCACCTTCGGACATATGAGCCGATTGACGTTGTTGACGGCGGTCTCCACGCCTTTGCCATGATAGCGGTTCTTGCCTGCATCTCTGAGCTCTAGGCATTCTCTTCTGCCAGTGGAAGCGCCTGATGGGACCGATGCGCGTCCGACCTTGCCGTTCGAGAGGATCACGTCGACCTCCACCGTCGGGTTCCCCCTGGAGTCTAGTATCTCTCTCGCCCTGACGTCCTCTATCTTGGCCATTCTAACCACCTACTGAAACGAAGTGCGAGATAAAAGGATTACATGGGCCATTAGGTTTCTAGTCTCTGCGTGCTCTGCCCAACGCAAGTATATATTCCAGGGGCAACTTCTTCGAAGACTGAATGAAGGAATTCGCTCTCCTAGATGAGAGGCTTCAGGAGCTGCTGCGAAAGAGAGGGATCACGGAACCCACCGAGCCGCAGTCCAAAGCGATACCTGCAATCCTGTCGGGCGACCACGTGTTGCTGGTGGCGCCTACCGGGATAGGGAAGACCGAAGCAGCTATGCTGCCTATCCTCCACAAGCTGGCTCAGGGGAGACGAGGCGGAATCAGGTGCATCTACGTGACCCCTCTACGGGCGCTCAACCGAGACCTCCTGAAGCGGCTCAAGGAGTTCGGAGAGGCGGTGGACCTCAGGATAGCTGTGAGGCACGGGGACACGCCTCAATCCGAGCGCGCAGCGCAGACCAAGAACCCTCCCGATGTGCTGATCACCACACCTGAGACCCTGCAGATACTGTTCACCGGGCGCATCCTCAGACAGCACCTGGTTCATGTCAAGCACGTTGTCGTGGACGAGATCCACGAGCTCGCGGAGGATGAGAGGGGGGCGCAGCTAGCGGTCGCCCTCGAGAGACTGGTCAGGACCGCCGGGGAATACCAGAGGATAGGGTTGTCTGCTACCGTGGGATCCGTCGACGAGGTCTCGAACTACCTAGCTGGCGTTGGAAGGAACATCTCGGTGCTAAGAGTCTCCGCAGTGAAGGACATGCGAATCAACGTCGAGAGCCCTCAAGCCGACGACAGCGACAAGCCCTTGGCCAGCCGTCTTCAGACCGACCTCAAACACATCGCGTGCATGAAGAGGTGCAGACAAATCGTGGAAGACCACAGATCGACCCTGTTCTTCGTGAACACGCGCGACAACGCTGAGGCCCTCGGAGTGAGGTACCATCTCTGGGACGAATCGTTCAGAGTCGGCGTTCATCACGGCTCCTTGTCGAAAGAGATCAGGGTGCAGATGGAAGACGACTTCAAGTCCGAGAAGCTGAAGGGGCTCATCTGCACATCGTCGCTCGAACTCGGCATCGACGTTGGTTCTGCCGACTTCGCCATACAGTTCGACTCGCCCCGCCAGGTCACGAGACTCATTCAGCGCGTCGGAAGGTCCGGGCACAAGGTCGGGGAGATCTCGGTTGGCAGCATCATCACGACGACTCCAGCTGAGACCGCAGAGAGCATCGTGATCGCGAGGAGAGCGATGATCGAGGAGCTTGAGAAGTTCGGGATCAGGGACAATCCATTGAGCGTCCTCGCGAACCAGCTGGTCGCAATGACCCTGACCGAGGGAAGGGTGGACAAGCAACTGGCTTTCGAGACGGTCAAGAGGGCGTACCCGTTCAGGAACCTCCTGAGAAAGGATTTCGACGACGTCCTCAGACTACTTGCCGAACTTCACATTCTATGGGATGATGAAAGTGTATTCCGAAAGAAGACGACTGGGATGATGCATTTCTTCGACAACATATCAATGATCCCCGACGAGAAGACCTACAGGATCAGAGATGTCTCATCGCGGGCCATTATCGGCACGCTCGACGAGAGCTTCGTCGCAACGTACGCAGAACCGTACTCGACCTTCGTCGCCCGGGGCAGAACCTGGAGGGTCGTGGAGGTCGGAGAGGATGAGGTCATGGTCGAGCAGATCAAAGAGCTGGCAGCCACTCCGTCCTGGGTCGGGGAGGAGATACCAGTGCCATTCGAGGTGGCAATGGAGGTCGGCGCGATACGAAGGCTCCAGGCCATGGACATCTACCCAGCGGACCAGGACACAAAAGAGGAGCTTCTCAAATGGATCAGAAGCCAGGGAGAGCGTCCACTGCCGACCGACAAACTTGTCACCGTCGAGCAGGGAGATGGGGTGATCGTTCTGAACTGCTGTTTCGGCAGCAGGGTGAACGAGACCATCTCGAAGCTCGTCGCCGGGCTCCTAACTGCGAAATCGGGTGAGAGCGTCGGGGTTCAGTCGGATGTATATTCGATCGTGCTCGAAACGCCGAGAAATATCAGGGCAGGAGATGTTGTGAAGATCCTGCGGGAGACGGATGCTTCCTCGCTGGGACCGCTCCTGCGCCTTCTGATACGCAACTCATCGTATCTCAGATGGCAATTCGTTCACGTTGCGAAGAAGTTCGGCGCGATCCGAAAGGGCGCGGATTACAAGATGCTCAATCTGTCCAAGCTAGTAGACGTATTCGAGCACAGCCCGATCTACGAAGAGGCCATTGCGAAGACCATGTGGGAGAACATGGACGTCGATGCGACCGAGGCAGTTCTTCGCAGGATTCAAGATGGCAGCATAGGACTCGAGACGGGCCCGCTCTCGCACATCGGTAAGGAGGCCATCGGGACACGCAAGGAGCTCATGCAGCCTCAGCGCGCGGACAAGGCTGTGCTGAACGTGCTCAGGGACCGGCTGAGCAAGGAGGATATCGTAATGGTCTGCCTGAACTGCAGGACACAGAAGCGCTCCTCTGTAGGACTGCTGCCGGACAAGATCAGATGCGCGAAGTGCGAAGGCGTCCTCATGGCTGCGATCCAACCGTACATCAAGACTCAGCTGGACCTACTGAAGAAGGGGCCGACCAACGAGGAGCAGAGAAAGGAGCTGAAGAGGATCTACAAGAATGCCAACCTCGTCATGGCGCACGGCAAGAAGGCGGTGTTAGCACTTGTTGGCCGGGGAGTGGGACCCGACACGGCCGCCCGGATCCTCGCGAGATACCAGACGGAAGAGGATGAGTTCCTCAGGGACATCCTGGCCGCCGAGATAATGTACGCGCGCACTAAGAGATTCTGGGACTAGCTCTTCGAAGGCGAAAACCGATCCCAACGACATACAACTCGGAGCTGGTCGATCTGGACGCCTTCGGGTGGTGCAGGTGTACCTCGTGAAAGTAGTTCTTGGCGATGTTCACGAATGCCTTGCTCATGTCCCCGTAGAACATCTTCGCAGTGAAATTGCCTCCCTCTTTGAGGGTTGCAGCTGCGAACCGTAGCGCGTGCTCGCAGAGCTCGACCGATTTCGCGTGGTCGTAGGAGTAGTTCCCGCTGATGTCAGGGGACATGTCGGAGATGACGACATCAGCTCCGTCGGGAATCACCTCCTTCAACCTCGACACCACAGCATCGTTCCTAATATCTCCGCGAATGAAAGTGACTCCCTCGATGGGCGCCATCCTATCGATATCCATAGCAATGACTTTGCCCTCGGAGCCCACTAACTCAGCGGCCACCTCTGACCAACCACCCGGAGACGCTCCCAGGTCGACAACAACATCTCCCGGTCGTATCAGGTCGAATCTGAAGTCGATCTGCTTGAGCTTGTAGACCGCGCGGCTCCTGTAGTGCTCCTTCTTGGCCTTGACGTAGTACTTGTCTTTGCGCCGATCAGCCCTCCATTGCTTGGTCACATCCACTAAGAATCCTAAGCCCACACTTATTGTTTCCTACGCGCCTACACAAAAGGTTTAGGCAAACGATGCAATCGCCCACCCAGAGGGGAGGCCACCAATGCCCGTGAGGATGACCTACGCCAAGGCCGGGGTGAACATCGACAAGAAATCCAGCAGCATTTCGGCGCTGGTTGAGCACCTGAAGTATCGCAGAAAGGGCCTTGGAAAGCCTATCGACCTCCCTGGGCACTTCACAGGCCTCGTTGACTTCGGCGAATATGCGCTGACGCTGTGCACCGACGGTGTGGGGACCAAGCTCCTGGTGGCCGATGAGCTCGAGAAATGGGACACCGTAGGTATCGACTGCATAGCGATGAATGTGAACGACACCATCTGCGTGGGATCAGAGCCGATCGCCTTCGTGGACTACATCGCCATCGACAAACCAAATGAGAGAGTGACTTCCGAAGTCGGCAAGGGGCTTGAAGCAGGAGCGGCGATGTCGAACATGACTGTTGTAGGCGGTGAGATAGCCGTCCTCCCTGAGCTCGTCAAAGGGTTCGATTTGGCTGGAACTTGTCTAGGGATGGTCAGAAAGGACAAAATCATCACAGGCCAGAAGATCAAGGCAGGAGACGCGCTCATAGGACTTCTGAGCTCGGGAATCCACTCGAACGGCCTGACCCTGGCGAGGAAGATAGTCGAAAGGAACGGCATCGGATACAAGGAGAAGGTCAAGGGCCTGAACAGGTCGATCGGCATGGAACTCCTCGAGCCCACAACCATCTATGTGCGACAGGTTCTGAAACTGATCGAACAGTTCGATGTGCGAGGGATGGCGAACATCACTGGCGGAGGGCTTCGAAACCTCATACGGCTCAAGAAAGGCATCGGCTTCGAGATCGATGACCCGATGAGGCGCCAACCACTTTTCGATGTACTCCAGAAGCTCGGCAACGTTTCAGACAAGGAGATGTACCAGATCTTCAACATGGGCATGGGCTTCTGTCTGGTCGTGCCAAACAAGGAAGCGGAGCGAGCAGTGAAGGCGGCTGGAAAAGGTGCCAAGATTGTGGGACGTGCAGTCAGATCCGACAGCATCAAGGTCCCGTCGCTAGGACTCACCTACAGCAAGTATTGATTCTCGGCGAACACTTCATTTGGCTAGTAGGGCGCCCACCACCGCTCCCAGAGCAGTGCAGGTTTCAAGAGACAGTCCCTTTGCTGTCACATCAAGGTGTTTCTGGCCGATCTCGAAGACCTCTTTGGGGAGGCCACGAGGACCTAAGCCGAATACGAGCAAAACAGAACGTCCGGATTTCAGAGCCGACCTGACATCCGACAGAGAGGCCTTTCGCTCCGACGACGGTTTCCTGGTCGTGACCACGACCTCGCCCAGCTGCGGAGGAAAGCCCTTCTTGGGAAAATCGAATGCGGAGAATCGCCCCTTGTTTGCGAGTTCAACGAGGTATGCGCCGCTCTCGCCGATGCTGGTCGTGGTTGAGACCCAATTGGCAATCTCTACGGGTGTGGAGAGTTCTTTTTCATAGGGAAAGCCGAAGGTCGCCAGGTTGCAGTTGAAAGCCAACGCAAGGGGCCCTGCTCTCGCCAAGGCCCTCCTGTGCGATTCGTGGAAGCGCACGGGATCATAGGAATTGTAGAGCCCAATCGTAACCCTGCCTGGCATTAGCAACCTCCAATGGCAATCAGCTGAAGGCTCTTAGAAGCTGTCTCATTCTGGGGCTTTCCTAAGCCTTCCGCATATGGCGTACTGGTCCCCGTCGAAGAAGACTTCCATATCGGGGTTCTTCTCCTGAAGCTCCTTGATCTTGTCGAGGACTTCGCGGAGCGAGAGCTCCGTCTTGTCCTTGTTTATCTTCACCAGCACGCGCTTCTCCATCATGCATCACTTCGTCTAAACGCCAGGCGCTGAACGCCTATTCTTATTGGACCTCACCATATAAATATGTTTAGACATGGGGTGACATGGGGTCCACCAGTAAGGCGCGCACGCACGTGCGTCAGTGACCCGCATGCGAGACTGGCCCAGCCGAACCTTTAGGTCCGAAGACGGGGCCTATCTTCTGGTTGGACGCCTCAAGGGCCTTTGCCCTGACCTGGTCCGGCACTTTGCCCAGCTTAGCGATCTTCTTGTCGAAGGTATCGATGAACTTGGGGAGCACTTTGTATATCGGAAGCAGCATTGGAACGAAAATCACCCGGTCCTTGCCTATCCCGAGGGCGTCGAGTTCAGGGCCAAGAACCTTCACTCGCTCCTCGACGATGTGCTGTATCTCGCCCCCTTCCTCATCGGACAGGACGACTCCATCGGCGCCATATGCGAACGCCTTCAGGATCTCCTTCCTTGCCGTCCTTGCAGCCGAAGGAACCCTCACCATCCTGATGCTCGGCGGATATTCCATGCGAGCCGTGCCCGCGGTATCCGCTGCGACATAGGCGAGGATGTCACCGAAGAAGCCGACGATCCTGATATCGGATGCCGATCTGTCTAGGACACCCCTCATCTCGGAATCCAACTGAGAATCGGTGTAGTGTGCTATGTCCAAAACGCCTTCCGGGCACTCTGACACGCAGGCGCCGCATCCTATGCACGCGATCGCGTCTATCACAGGGACCTCGTCCACCTGGATGGCCTTGACGGGGCAGATCGCTTCACAGGCCTTCCATTTGGTACACTTCATTCCGTCGGAGACGTACGCCTTCACGGGGTCGATGAGGATCCTCCCAGTGCCGAGGAACTCAATGGCCTGGGCGGCGGTTCCCCGCCCCTCGATCACGCTGTCCCTCACATCCTTCGGACCGAGGGAAACCCCGGCTGCGAATATGCCACTTCTGTGGCTCGAGATCGGGTCGAGCTTGGGATGCTTCTCCGATATGAATCCGTCCTCCCCGAGGGGGACCTTCAGCAGCTTCGCCAGTGAGTCCGAGCCCTTGGAAGGAACCATGGCGGTGCAGAGCACGACCATGTCGAACTGGTTTTCCACGATCTCGCCCAGCGTGACATCCTCGGCTCTCACCATTATTCCGTTCTCCCCCTTCTGGATGTCGGATACCTTGCCGTGGATGAACTTGATTCCGTACTCCTCCTGGGCGCGCACGTAGAACTCCTCGAATCCGCGCCCCGCCGATCTGATATCAATATAGTAGACGTACACTTGCATGTAGGGGAAAGTCTTCCTCAGGATGACGGACTGCTTGATCGCATAATTGCAGCATATCTTGCTGCACCACGGCACCCCCACCTTCCTTGTCCTTGAACCAGCGCAAAGGACGAAAGCGACTTTCTTCACCCGGCCCCCGTCAGCCTTTCGCTTCAGGACTATGCCAGCCCCGCATTCGTTTATCATCAGACGCTCCATCTGGGTCCCTGTGATGACATCCGGCAGCGAAGTGTCGTACTCGTGCAGTCTCTTGACATCGAACATGTCGAAGCCGGTGGCGACAATGGCCGCTCCAACCTCGAATTCGTGGAACTTCTCGGTATCCTCGAGGTCGATCGCATGGGCAGAGCACACCTTCACGCATGCTCCGCATTTCTTGCAATTCTCGAAATCCAGCACATACGCCGCGGGGACCGCCTGCGGAAATGGCTTGTATATGGCCTTGCGATCGTACAGACATTCCTCGAACTCGTTCAAGGACTTGACCGGACAGACCTTTTCGCACTTGGCGCAGCCGATGCACTTCTTCGGGTCGACTCCTTTCGGGGCGTCCCGCACCTTGACCTTGTAGTTCCCCGGGGTGCCTGAGAAGTCGACGACCTCAGCCCCCGTGAAGAGCGCGATGTTGGGGTGAGTCCCTACCTCGACCATCCTTGGACTCAGGATGCATGGTGCACAGTCCAGAGTGGGGAAGGTCTTGCTCAGCTGTGCCATCCTGCCACCGATACTCGACTTCCTCTCCACGAGGTAGACCTTGTACCCTGAGTTGGCCAGCTGAAGCGCGGCCGATATGCCAGCAATGCCTCCTCCTATCACCAGTACATCCTTGGACACATCCTGTTCCTTGGGATACAGTGCCTGGAGGTGGGCAGCCCTCATCACCCCGCCCTTTACGAGATCCTTTGCCTTCGTAGTGCCCGCGGTCTTGTCTTTGTGGACCCACGAACACTGCTCCCGGATGTTGACCATCTCCAGCATGTAGGGGTTCAGGCCGGCGTCCTGAATAGTCTTCCTGAAAGTCTTCTCGTGCATCTTCGGCGAACATGATGCTATCACTACTCTGGTCAGGTTGTGCTTCTTGATGTCCTCGACTATCTGATTCTGGCCGGGCTCGGAACAAGTGTAGACGTTGTCGCTGCTTACAATCACGCCCTCGAGGTCTTTGGCGTATCTAGAAACGGCTTTGCAGTCAACGGTCCCGGCGATGTTAGTGCCACAATGGCACACATAAACGCCGATCCGCTCCCGCTTGGCCTCCTCTTTCTTCTCCTTCTTCCCCGTTGCCTCGACCATAGGTTGAGACATGGAATACCCAGAAGAGTAGTTGTTCCTTTGCCTTTACCTCCGAGATTCGGGCATGGGAAGACTGGGGCGGATCATGGGGGCGACGCCTCGGATGGCCTGAAACCCAGAAGCGATTTCCATGCGGGTAACTATAAATATTTCAATCTGACTATTTAGATTACCGCGCCATTGAGTGTACGGGCAAATGCTTCAAAAAGCACCCGGCTCATCACAGTCCCGTAACCCCCGCGGGTCCGGTCCGGTAGAACTGATGCCAAACGAAGAGGAACCTCCGGCAAGCGAACTGACTTGCCCCATTTGCGGTCACAAGTCACCGGAAGGTACGGCCAAATGCGAGAACTGCTACACGAGCCTTCAGGCCGAGCCTCCGAAGGAGACGGAAGGTTCCGATCAGACCGATAAGGAGCTAGAGGAGCTCCGGAGAATACCTGGCGTAGGCGAGGCGAAGGCCGAGATACTGCACGAGGCCGGCTACCGATCGATACTGGATGTCCAGAATGCCAAGGTGGACGATCTCTCGGCAGTGAAGGGGATGGGGGAGAAGCTCGCCAACAAGATAATCCAGGGTGCGATTGAGATCTCAGGCCCAGGAGACCGATCCCTTGCCAGCTGGCTCCAGGGAGAAGATGTCGGCCTCTCGGAATGGCTATCTGGAGAACAGCGAGCAGAACCGGTTGCGACCGTGGAAAACAGGGAAGCCCCAAGGGACGATTCGTTGGCCAAATGGCTCGCAGGGGAGGAAGAAGATGTCAATGTCTGGTTGGAGCGCGTCCCGACCACTGAACAACAGCCCCAGTCGATCGGCCCCAACGAGGCTCTGGCTAGAGAAGCGGAACTAATCCAGCTGCGCGAGACACTTAAGGAGAAACTGCGCCAACTTGAATCGGGCGATTTCGACCCTCAGGCCACAATCGAGGAACTCGCCAAGGCCAAGGGGGAGCTCGAGACCGAACGCCAGAAGATAAAGCATCTGGAGGAAGAGCTCGAGAACGTGAAGCGCGGGAGCATTGCAGTCATCAAGTTCATCAAGAATCAGCAGGTGGCCGGGATCGACCAGCCCAACATCGCGGACAAGCTCGCCTCGGAAATGGCGAACAGGGAAACCCTCGAACTGCGGATAATGCAACTTGAGGAAGCGAATGCGATGCTGAAGGTCAAGATCGACACCGGGATCCAGGAGATGCCTCCGGAGGCCCAGGACCTGAAGAAGAGAGAGGTAGAGCTCACAGAGATGAGCGCCCACCTGGAGGCGATGAAGAGACAACTTCTCGCAAAGGAGGAGGCCCTCAGCAGAGGGGTGCTCGGAGCCATTGGCGCCCCGGGCCCTGGCCAGATCGCTGTTGATCAATCAGATGTCCAGCGGATGGAGGAGCTGTCAAAGCATGAGGCAGAGTTCGCATCCAAGATGCAGCAGCTCGAATCCAAGCTCGCCTCCGCCGAGGTGGAGATAAAGCAGAAGGATGACATACTGCGCCTCACTACCAAGCCCGGCACGATCGCCGACAAGGAGATAATGAAGAGGCTCGAGGACGCCCAGATGATGGAGCGCCGGCACGTGGTGAGGGAACAGGAAGTCCAGAGGCTCAGGGAAGAAATGAAGATCCGCGAGGACGAGCTGCAGAAGATCAGAGAGCCGATGAAGTACAAGGAAGAGGAGATGCTGAGGCGAGAAGAGGATCTGATGTACAGAGAGCGCATGCTCCAGGAGGAGCTGAAGCGGGTCACCCAGCAGAAGGCCGAACTCGGTCCGACGGACGATATCACGCTGAAGAAACGCTTAGAGCAACTCCAGTCAGAGGTCACAGCGAAAGAGGAGGAGATCCGCACAAAGGAGAAGTACCTCTCCTCAAAAGAGGAAGAGCTCAGAATGCGGGAGCAAGGAGTCATAACTGAGGAGATCGAGAAGCGCGAGCAGGACAGACTGGTCGAGATGAAGCTCGAGAAGGTCAAGACCGGCACAACGAGGCTAGACGACCTGCTTCTCGGCGGCATACCGTTCGGCTCGAACATTCTGGTCTATGGACCGCCTTTTACCGGCAAGGAAGTAATGCTCAATGTTTTCATCGCTGAGGGACTCAAGAAGGGAGTGCCGGCGATATGGGTTCTGACAGAGAAGACCCCGAAGGAGATCAGAGAGGAGATGCAGTTCGTAGTGTCGGGATATGAGGAATACGAGAAGCTGGGACTCGTCCGCTATGTGGACGCATATTCGCGCAGCATGGGAGACGACACTCAGGATCCCTACACGGACTACATAGAGGCGCCAACGGATTACGAATCGATACACAAGGCGATCGAGGCTGCGGCGAAGCAGTTCAAGGACAAGCACGAGTACTACAGGGTGGGCTTCAGATCGATATCCACACTCATCGCGTATCTCGACCCCGGGACCGCGTTCAGGTTCCTGAGCCCAGTGGCGGGCAGGAGGAAGAGGGACCGTGCGGTGTCGCTATTCACAATCGAGAAGGGCGTCCACGGCGAGCAGGAGATACAGATGATCGGCTCGGTCATGGACGGGATGATCGAGTTCAAGGTGGAGAACCTGAACACCTTCCTCTCGATAAGAGGAATCTGCGACGTGCAGTCAAGAGCGTGGATAAGGTACTCTGCGACGAAGGTCAATGTGACAATCGGTTCGTTCTCACTCGATCACATCAGATGACCGAGATTCCCGACCGATTCTAAGCAACTTCCATCGAGTGGCGTGCGTCTTTTCCGCCTGCACCTTTCTGCGGTTTTGCACCCGGACCCTGTTGGGCGTACGGGGGCGGAGGTATCGGTGGTGGCAGGCTGAGATCTCGAGCAGTGAGCACAGCGGTCGGGGTGCAGTTTGTGTAAGCCGCGAAGAGAACTGGGCTGAACACCTCGGGCGGAAGAGCGCGAGATTGAGACCATTGGCTGGCGATAGCGCGCGCGTCGCCGTCCCAAACTATCTTCCCGTCGATCTCGATCTTGCCGACCGTACCCTTCGCGTAGTTCACAGTGAATCTGAACTCGAGCTGGACCTCCTTGTCAGAGAGCGCGGTGACGCTAGTTACGGAAGTGTTCTGATCGACCTGCAGCTGCGGGATTCTTTCGCCGAGCCTTGAGAACCTCTTGGCATCTATCGAAATGACCTCGAATGACTTTATTGGCACTCGTCATCCCCCTGAAGATGGTTCTAGGAGTGTCTTCTCGACCTTAAACTATGCGCATGCAATGAAGCGATGTCATGCAGATCTGCGGGAGAAGCATGGTGCCGTGGGCCGGACTTGAACCAGCGACTTCAAGATCTTCAGTCTTGCACTCTCCCAGCTGAGTTACCACGGCATCAGGGAGCAGAAGGGCAGTTACACATGAAGTTATATTAAAGTTTGGCTGGTTTCGGCAAACGCGCGAAGGCCGAGAAAAGGACTTTCGGAGCTTGCGCGCGGTGCTCAGAATGGGCGCTTTGACAATGAAAAAAGAACGATGAAAAATCAGCACATCTGAAAGATTTTTTCTGTCAAGCCACACCTGTTTTTCGCGCGATACCGGAAACGACAGTATTAAATATGTTCCAGTCGCTGATTAGGTTGCTTCGAAAACCCCCGTTTGGTGGTAGGATGGCATTGTCCCCCCAGCACGCGCACTACTCTGATAAATCGGTCGGCGACAGGATCAAGAAATCCCCTCGGTGGGACAATAGCGAAGGTGTTGCCTCAACTGTCGGCACGATCATGGCGCTGCTAGTCTTCCTTACCTTCTTCGGCATTTTCACGAATCAGTTCGTGCCCGTTTGGATGAGCGACAACGAGAGCGCGCACATGTCCACCGCCATCCAGCAGTTCGCGACAATCAAATCGTCAATCGACCTGGCAATCTCCAACTATGCGAACAGCCTCGTCGCCCCTGCGCCAGTGTTCGTGCCTGTGACCCTGAGTTCTGCTGGCATACCCGTCTTTGCTGCGGGAACAGCCGGAATCCTCTCGTTCACACCCATGTCACTCTCTACGAAACCGAGCTTCAACATAACATACATATATCAATCCGGATCGAACTTGAACACATTGAGCCCTAGTAACGATGGCCAGTCTGGAGGAATGCTGGACCTGTACTGCCCCAACAGGTACTTTGTAGAACAGCATATCGCCTACGAGAACGGAGCCATCATACTCAACCAGAGCGACGGCGAGTATGTGATTGCAGGGCCTCAGCTCTCGATTAAGAACAGCGGCGACTCCGGGAATCCCAGCATTGTCGTGATGATTACCTACGTGTCGCTCTACGGCACCAATGTGACCGTGGGGGGCACTGGCTCCAAGGGAGTCAATGCGGATCTGCAATATGCGGGCACTTCGGCGTACACGAACCCCGCGCTGTCGGACCTCACCATACAGATAGTGTCCAAGCACGGGACCGCGTGGTACAACTACTTCAACAGGACGCTCGGACTGGCAGGCCTTGTGAAGGGCACGAACTATGACATGGCCACACCCATTCTCTACAGATTCAGCGACCCGGCGTTCAACTACTACACGATGACTCTGGTGATTCACGATGTCAAGATACTAGATTACACCCAGGCCAACGTCCAGATGGCTATCGGAGAGATCGGGGTGTGAGGTGGGAGAAAATGGCTGAAGCTAGACCCAAGGTCAAGACCGAACTCGATGTGAAGGCCCCGAAGATGCCTCTTGGATCCAGAATCTACCAAGGCTGGGTAGGCTCAATCGCCAAGATGAAGTCCGAGCCGGTGGAAGTCAAGCAGGCCAGAGGCGCTTCCGCAAGGAAGAGGGACTGGAGCCGGGGACGCGGGTCCGTCTACACTGAGATACCACCCATCACCGACTCGAACATCAGCGAGGTGGGGTTCTACGCGGTCCAAGACCCTTTCAGCTACATCATGGCGACCTTCGACCAGGCAACGAGCGAGTACCTGCTCAACGTCATAGAGCCCAAGCTCAGCGAGGACGAAGAGGAGTTGCTCGCGCTCATCAAGGATACCCTCGAGAAGACGCTGGACTATGAGTGGGAAAAGCTGTCCGTGATGGACAAGAAGGAGTACCTCGAGAAGAGTGTCGAGAGCTACATAAAGTCAAGAGGCCTCTCCATTGAGCCCATATCCAAGGACAAGATCAGCTACTTCATAGCCAGGGATTTCGTCGGCTACGGGCCGATCGACACTCTGATGAATGATCTGCACATAGAAGATGTGTCTTGCGACGGAGTCGGTATCCCGCTTTTCGTGTTCCATGGCAAGTTCGAGTCGATCAAGACCAACATCGTCTTCCCGGACGAGAACACGCTCAACTCCTTCGTGGTCAACCTTGGCCAAAGGTGCGGGAAGCAGCTCTCGGTCGCGAACCCCATCCTGGACGGCACGACCGGCGAAGGCCACAGAGTACAGGCGACCTACGCTCGAGAGGTCACAACCAGGGGAGCGTCGTTCACTATCAGGCGGTTCAAAGAGAAGCCTTTCACTCCTGTGGAGATCATAAAGTACGGTACCGCGTCGCCTGAGATAATCGCGTACATGTGGCTGAGCGTCGAGCACGGCGAGTCTGCCATCATATGTGGCGGCACTGCGAGCGGGAAGACAGCCACCCTCAACGCGATGTCACTTTTCATACCTCCTGGCGCCAAGGTGGTCACGATGGAGGACACGAGGGAGATCAACCTGCCCCACGAGAACTGGATCCCCGGCACGACCAGGTCTGGCGCAGGAGAGAGAGGCCCTGATGGCAAGGCCGCGGGTGAGATCGACATGTACGACCTCGTCAGGGCTGCCCTGAGGCAGAGGCCCAACTACATCATCGTCGGTGAGGTCAGAGGTAAGGAGACCTACACGATGTTCCAAGCGATGGCGACGGGCCACACGACTTTCTCCACTATGCACGCGGACAGCGTCAAGGGCATGGTGAATAGGCTCGAGAACCCGCCCATCAACTGCCCAAGGATCCTGCTCACCGCGCTCAGGAACGTCATAATCCAGACGCATGCCAGGGTAGGCATGGACATGGTCAGACGCATCAAGCAGGTAATAGAGATAGTCGGGTTCGAGCCTGAGACGAACGAGCTGATCAGCAACACTGTCTACGAGTGGGACCAGGCGACTGACAAGTTCGTCTTCAAGGGCCATAGCTTCCTGTTCGACAAGATCATGGAAATGAAGAACCTGACTCACGAGGAGCTACTCCAGGAGTTCGAGCGGAGGGTGGACATCGTAAAGTACCTCGTGGCGAAGGACATAGCAGACTTCAGGGACATCTGGGAACTCATCAGGGAGTACTACAAGGAGCCCAAGGTGTGCGCCGAACGCGTCCGAAGGGAGCTCTACGGAGCGGCGCAGAAACCTGGGATGACCGCTGCGCCATCTGGAGGTGTTGTAGCTGCCTGAAGTAACCGATCTATTCAAGAAGATCGAGGTGAAGCCTGCCCAATACCTCAAGACGAAGATATCGGACCCGGGGGCCAGACTCGGTCCGCACACTGTTCGGCTCATCAAAGGCGCAGTCCCGGAATACATCAAGCTCTCGCAGTTCCAGGACCTCTCGTGGAGGACAATGGGCAAATACGCCAAGACGAAGACCAACCAGCTGCAGCAGCTGGACGATTCACTTCTCAAAGCCCACATGAAGATCAGGCCAGAGGAGTATCTCGCGTATGTCCTGATGGCCACCCTCGTCTCGGCCATCATCGGGATTGCGATAGCCATCGTGGTCGGCGTCCTGATATTCGGCATACTGGGCGTTGCCCTCATCCTGCGGATACTCGTCGCGGGGCTAGCCATCGGCCTCCTGCCAGTGATGGCCTATTTCCTGCTGCTTAGCGGGCCCGGTGGCAAGGCGAAGTCACGAGGCAGGGACATCGACAAGAGGATTGCAGCCGCGATGAGCTTCATCTCGGCGATGGCCTCTGCGGATGTCAACATCGATGTCATATTCAAGGAGCTTTCGAGGCAGAAGGTCTACGGTGAGATACACCAGGAGGCGGCTTGGATCACAAGGGACACGGAACTCCTAGGGGCCGACATACTGACCGCCATCAAGAAAGCGGCTCGAAGATCGCCTTCCGCGAAATTCCAGGATTTCCTACAAGGCGTCATCACAACGTCCACATCTGGCGGGCAGCTCAAGCCTTACTTCCTGCTGAAGGCTGAGGAGTACCAGAAGGAGAACAAGCTTGCCCTGAAGTCCCAGATGGAAACCTTGGGGATGCTTGCAGAGTCCTTCGTGACCGTCGTCGTCGCATTCCCCCTGTTCCTTGTGCTCATCCTGGCGATCATGGCAATCGTCGGTGGCGGTGACCCTGACTTCATGCTGCTGATGCTGTATGTCATAGTCATTGGCATGATACCCGTGTCCCAGTTCGGTTTCATTTTCGTCATATGGAACATGTCAAAGGAGGCTGCGATGTAATGCCCGCCCAGAGAAAGATGTCTGAAAAGGAGAGGGACAAGGCTCTGAAGCAGATCCTCGCCACCGAGAAGGTGGATTTCACGAAGACCTGGCTCGGCCTTTCCATAGCGATTGCCGCGGTCTTCGGGTTCTTCGCTTTCATCGATCAGTTAGGTAGCTTCGACTTTCCCCTGGAACCGGTCGACTGGATCATACTCGCAATGCTGTCCGTGATCAGCATCGGGTTCTACGTGAGCGCCAAGGAGAAGCACATCCACGAGATCGAGACCAGGCTGCCCGACTTCCTCAGGGATGTCGCCGAGGCGGGCAGGTTCGGCATGACACTTGCAGATGCGATCGTTGTCGCGTCCTCAGGCAGGTACGGCCGACTCACGCCCGAGATAAAGAAGATGGCCGCCCAGATAGAGTGGGGAGTCCCCGCATCGGAGGCCATCAGACTCTTCGCCACGCGCGTGAAGACCCCTCTCGTGATCAGGATGTCATCAATCATCATGAAGGCCAATGACGCCGGAGGCAACGTAGCGGACGTCCTCAGCATGGTCTCCCACGACGCCAAGGAGACCATCCTCACAGACGAGGAGCGAGGAGTCACCATGCAGACCTATGTGCTCGTCGTCTACATCGCGTTCTTCGTGTTCATCGCCACCATCTTGATCCTGCAGGGCCAGTTCCTGCCCAAGATGGAGGAGGCGGGAGCTTCGGTTAGCGAGCAGGCTGCGAAGGCAGGCGTCGGGGATATACCCGGTGTAACCATCCACACGGACATCATCCCGTCGGTATCGTTCGTGTTTCTGCTTTCGGTAGTGGTACACGCGGTGGGCGACGGCATCCTGGCGGGAGTCATACAGAAAGGAAGCATCTCGATCGGACTCAGGCACAGCTTCATCATGCTGCTGTCCGGGTTCGTATCTCTTAGAATACTCTTCGGGTGATCAACACGACCGAGACAGTGCAGCAAAAAGCGCAACCAGAGGCGGCCGGAGAAACTCCAGAGAAGAAGAGTCCTGGCTTGAAGGCGGCTTACTACAACTTCCTGCTGAACATCAAGCCAAAGCCGATGAAGATGGCGCTATCTCACACCGAGGCGTCAATGGACATGGGTAGGATCGCAGACGTCCCGAAGGTGTCCGAGCCCAACATGGACGAAGTGGAGCTCTTGCCCATCAAGCAGAACTACTCCTATGTGAGGATAAAGTACGACAACAAGGCCAACGAGTATCTTTACGAGGTCATCGAGCCGAGGCTGCTCGAGGACGAGAAGGACGTCCTCGAACTGCTGAAACAGACCCTCGTGGCCTCCGTGGAGCACATGACCGAGGCCGCTCCCGATGAGAAAGAGAAGTATCTCCGCCGAATCGTCGAGAAAATGATGACCCAGCTGGGCATCTCGCTGACCCCGATCTCGAAGGAGAAAGTGATGTACTACGTGGTCAGGGACTTCCTTGGATACGGGGTCGTCAACGTGATGATGAACGATCCGAACGTCGAGGACTGCTCCTGCGATGGGGTCAAGGTCCCGATCTACATCTACCACAGGAAGTACGGTTCGATCAGGTCCAGCCTTAAGTTCGACACCGACCTGGAACTGGATGGATACGTTGTCTGGCTGGCCCAGAAGTGTGGTAAGCACATCTCTGTCGCGAGCCCGTTGCTCGACGCGACGATCCCCGACGGGTCGAGACTGCAGGCGACCCTCGGAAAGCACGTCACCAAGAGGGGCTCCTCGTTCACCATCAGACGGTTCAAGGAGAACCCGTTCACGCCCCTTGACCTGCTCAAGTTCAAGACTATGAGCACCGAGATGATGGCCTATCTCTGGATCGCGATAGAGTACGGCCAATCGATGCTCGTTTGCGGAGGTACTGCGAGCGGGAAGACCACGACCCTGAACGCGATCCTGCTGTTCATACCGCCTCAGATGAAGATCGTCTCCATAGAAGACACCAGGGAGCTCAACCTGCCCCACGAGAACTGGGTCCCTGCACTGACCCGAGAAGGTTTCGGGGGCAAGAGTCACATTACTGGCCGCGCCGCGGGCGAGATAGACATGTTCGACCTGCTCACGACTGCGATGAGGCAGAGGCCCCAGTACCTGATGGTCGGTGAGGTCAGAGGCAAGGAGGCGTACGTCGTGTTCCAGGCCATGGCCACAGGCAAGACCTGCTACTCGACCTTCCACGCAGAGGACGTCCAAGCGATGGTCCACAGAATGGAGAACGACCCGATCAATCTGCCCAGAGCGCTCGTGACGGCGCTGAACGTCGTGCTCCTTCAGGCCCAGGTCAAAGTCGGTACTAAGATGACCAGGCGCGTGAAGTCCCTGACCGAGATAGTCGGCATCGACCCGGAGACGAACGAGCTGATCACCAACTCAGTCTACACGTGGAACCCTGCGGATGACACATTCAACTACAGCGGCCACAGCTATGTCTACGAGAAGGTCAGGATGGCCAGGAACTGGTCCCCGAGGGAGATGGAGCGGGAGATCAAGAGACGTGTGGACATCCTCGACTACATGAAGAAGATGGCCATGGACAGCCACAGGAAGGTCGCGACGATCATCTCCGCCTACTACAAGGACCCCGAGAAGGTCATGAAAGAGGTAAGGGCGAAGCTGGCTGAAGGCGCAGAGAGGATCTGAGAATCCTGTCAGTCCTTCTTCGACCTACGAGCTATGTGGAATCCTCTTCGTTCTAGCTGAAGGAGCAGGTCGTCCGCTTCTGGGTACCATTGCCCCCACTTCCTGCATATGTGCTCGGTCCAGGAGTAGTCATCGTAGCTGAACTCCTCCTTTTGAGCACCCTCTTGCTTAATCTTTGTACGAAGCTTCCGGTAGTAATCCTGCTCCAAGTATCCCTCATCCATTCTTCTCATTGCACCCGCGACGGCCTCGTCTGTCAACTCTGGGTATCGGCCCTCGAAGAGAGTGTAGTCCAGAGGATACCTTGGCCTCGGCGGGGGATCCTCATCTGGATAGCCCATCACGAGCTGCACGATAGGGAACACCTTCGGGGGCAGATGGAAGGCCCTTGCAATGTTCTCAGCCCGATACATCGCGAACCCCAGGAAGCAGCTCCCGAGGCCGAGGCTTTCGCCCGCGATGACCATGTTCTCGGCCATCAGAAGAGCGTCCTCTATCCCGAACAGAAGTAGGGTGAGGTCGTTTGTCCGTAGCTTCCACCCTCTTCTAGCCATGATCAGCTCGAACTTGTGGACATCGACGCATATGGTGAACAACAGAGGCGCTCTGTAGGCCTGTTTGAACCGATCTCTCGAGAGGATGACGCTGTAGAGCTGCGATGCAAAGGGGGCCTGCTGGCCTGCCCTCACGATCGTGCGGATGGTTTGCTTGGATGGCATCCTCTTCTGGTATTTTCTGATAGTCTTGTGTCGCATCATGGTCCGCACGACTTGGTTCATTCGAGGCATCGCCCTCACCAATGCACGAATCGCGCTCGACCCTATAGGTTGATTTGCGAGAGCGCACGCTAAGCCGTAGGAAATGAAAAACGATGGAAACGGTTTGAGAGGGTTTGACTGAGGCCTACTGGTTCTCTCCGCCCTCGGTCTTCTCCTCGCCGAGCGGGGTCTTGATGATCTTCTTTGGCACGACCTTGCGGTCAATGGGCCTTCTTATGACCATCCTCGGAGCTCCACCGGCTGGAGGCACTCCCAGGACGGGCATCCCGGCCTCTTGGACTGGCTGCTCCTCCTCGGCCGCGGTTGTCGGTGCCGTCCCTGCGGGCGGCGGGCCCTTCCTCGGAGGCATCACGCCTGACGGTGCGAACACTGTGCCGCACTTGTGGCATACCGTCGCTTCCTTCGGGTTCAGCGTGCCACAAACCGGGCACGGAACTGGCCCCTCCTTCTTCTTCTCCTCTTCTTTCGCCAGCCAGTCCTCGAACGAAATGTATCCCGGCTGCCTTCTCCACCAGGCCTCGAAGGTCTTGTCGTTGTACTTCCTGCCCAGTTCCGGCCTTGCGAGCTCGCGGTACTTCGAAACGACCTGATCCTCGTACTGAGCCCTCATGCGCTCCATGTAGTCCTCTTCTGCCGCCACCTCGCCCACGAACTTGACTCCGCAGTTGGGGCACTCAGCGGACGCAGCAGGTATCCACGCGCCGCACTCCGAGCACTTCATCGTGCCTGATTCGAATTCGACACCGCACTTCGGGCATCTCTTGCTCGCAGCGGGTATGAACGCACCGCACTCGCCGCACTCGACCAGCTTGCCGAGGCCATATACATACGTGTACACGAAGAAGCCTGCAACGACTCCGACTACGGCCACAACTATCAACAGTATGAGCCAGAGCGGGAGGAAGCCACCACTGACAGCGGCGCTGACATGAACGGTCGTGGCAGGATCGCTTTCGTAGTTGGATGTCAGGATGACGGCTCTGACCCCATATGAACCGGTTGCGATATTGGAGGGTATGAGTAGGAGCACGTTGACCACTCCGCCATCGTCAGTTGTCTGGTTCGCAGTCCTCGATCCGAGGACTGCGTCTTTGGGGTCCGCCAAGTTGTAGAGTTCGAAGGCCACTCCCGGCAGACGCTTCACAGCATCGGAGGTCCCGTCGTATGTGATCTGGGCCACGATCACTATCGATTCGCCTGCCTTGTACTCGTCGTCGTCAGCGGCTATGACCACGTCGACGACCAGGGGCTGGATTGTGAACGGCTTCACCGCCCAGTTGTTGTCCTCATTGGGCTCGTCGATGGACTTCATCCCGTCGACATGCACCCAGATCTCGTACGACCCAGGCGTTGTCAGGTTGATCGTCCACGCGGTGCTCACGAGCACCTTGTTGTTCGGCGAGGAGTAGGACACATTGTAGAAGTTGCCTATATGGATCGATGTGAAGTTGTACACGGTAGCGAAGCCCGTGCTTCTCACTCCAATCTGGACTCTCACATTGGTAGCGTTGCTGCCACCCATGTTCCAGACATTCGCGTACACCGTCACGACCTTGCCGAAAGTCTCTCCAGTCCTGTTCGTACCTCCAAGCTGGACATAGATGTCGTTAGACGCGATTGCCAGGTCTGGCCTCACATCCAGTACCTCGACAGAGCCAATGACGATGTTGTTGGAGTATCGTGTCTCGATCGGATCCGTTCCCGTCGGGTTGACTATGAGAACCAGACTCACCGGGGTCGTAGCGTTGAGCACCGGTGCGACAAATGAGAATGTAGCCGGGGCAACACCGCTATCCTTTGTGAACCCGTATACGTTCAGGGTGATCTCCTGCTCAAAGGCCTGGTCAGTGTAGTTGTAGTAGAGCTTGACCTCTGGCAACGAGATTGGTGCCGGGTTGAGGTTCGAAACCAACGCAGTCACCACTACGGTGCTGCCACCTGGGACTGATCCTGCAGGGGTGACCGTAGGACCGGAAATCGTGATGTCCGGATAATCCAGCACAGTTATGGCCAAGCTGACATTGTTGTTGTAGTTGGTAGCTCCAAGGTCCACCAGTTCCTCGATAAGGTTGCCAGGGTCGACTGCAATCTTGATAACGTGGTCCGCCACGCTCGTCGGCGTCCAGGGGACCGTCGCTATGTTCACTCCGTTAGCCGCAACATCCAATACTGCAGTTGCGAAATAAGCGCCCTCGTCGTAGAACTCGACGACGACGCCCAGGGATGTGTTCGAGCCGCCATTGTGGATCAATGCCATGAGCTGGACAGTGCTGTTGACCACTACTGGACTTACCGAGGTCGTGACTTCATTGATCCCGCTCAGGACGTACAGGTCCGGCAGGCTCCTCACGATGATAGTGCCCGTTCCTTGCGCAACTGCCTCGTTCGACTCGATTATCTCGTTGTCAGGATCGGCCACCGCGATGATCACGTGGCTGTTCGGGTCCACTGGAGTTGTCGCAACCCATGTCACGCTGGCGGTCTGCGTCTCGCCCGGCCTAATCATCGGGATGACCGCCGAACCTATGAGTTCGGACAGCTGAGCAGTCGTGCTCTTATCGAGATCGTCGTAGAACGCAACGACAACGTCCCAGGCATAGCCAGTGCCGTCATTGCTGATCCTTGCTGTGATGCCTACCTCATCACCCGGGCTCGGGCTGGCGACATCGAATTCCACCTGAGGCGGTGGGCTCGCGTGGACCGTCAGGTCCGGGAACACATCATCGAATTGCATGACAACGTATGATGCATTCGGGCTGAGAGGCTCAGAGTAAGGAAGCACGCCCACCGAGATCTCATCAGTGTAGTGAATGCTGCCGTGAGTGTATGTGGCATTGATCCAGTAGTTGCCCAAATACGTCCTTCTTCCCAGGGCAGTTATCTGTGTTGCCTCGGATTTGACGCTAGCAACCCCAAGGCTGCCCTCAGATTCACTTGAGACTGCGCTTCCACCAGGAACACCGCTGACATACTGCCGTATCGAAACATCGGCGCTCGGCAGAGGCATTCCAGCTCCATCTTGTACCTGGACGTTAATCCATCTGTAGATGTGGGCTATCGCGTCATCGGTCACGTCAACTGATGGCACCCAGCTGTCAGTGAAGTAACCTCTGCTTGTTCCTGCCAGCACAGGCGTGTCGGTAACCAACGAATCAGTGACGGTGAGGTCAACATCGGAGTTCCACTCGGTTGTGATTGCCCCATTGACAGTAGCACTCTCCAGAACAACATTGGATTTCTCAAGAGCCACAATCATGACGTTGTTCAGGGTTGAGTTGATAACCTCGAGCGTAGCCATTCCCTTCACAAAGATCTGGATTGGCATGCTGGACAAGAGCTCTGAGTCCCGGAACACGAGCTTCGTCGGCAGCCCGCTTGAGTTGTCGACATATATCGTGTGCTCGTAAGCCTCAGTCTGAACGATCTGGAACACAGCGTTCGTGAACGTGAGTATGCCGTTCGCCGCGACAATGACATCACCTGCGTGATAGTATGTCATGTCTTGGATTT
>Ga0154903_106_pt1 | contig 30627 bp, 28 predicted proteins | sample Rifle2008BG19ft_FD_105584 | JGI IMG/M metagenome (GOLD analysis project Ga0154903, IMG submission 105584) | Euryarchaeota archaeon RBG_19FT_COMBO_56_21
TCCTAAGCCTGACCGCGAAGACAGCACTGGCATGGCAGGTGTTTGCAGGCACCCTCAGGTGACGGAGCAGATGATGCGCGTGGAAACCCCTTCCGCTTCTTGTTTTGCGCAAACCGTGGAATGAGCCAGGGAAGTCAATCAACAAGACCCATCGACCCTTCTACCCCGAGCGAGCGACGCGAATACACCGACCACGCAGAGGGCCGCGAAGACATAGAAAGAGGCACGGTAGCTGTCCATGAGTTCGGCAGCATGCTCAGAACTGAGTGCCTCCTCCCCTACGTAGAGTGCGATGAATATTGTCGCGATGCCCATGCTCAGGACCTGCCCCACCAATCTCATCGTCCCGACTGACGCTGACGCGATTCCGTACTGTCTCTTCTGTACGCAGCCCATGATCGCGTTGGTGTTCGGCGACGAGAAGAGAGCGAACCCGAACCCGAGAATAGCTAGCACAACGACCACAACCCATATCTCCGTGCTCTCCGTGAACAAGGACAGCATCACTAGACCAGCGGTGCAAATTGCCATTCCTGAAGAGGCGATGAGACGAGGCTCCTTCATATCAGATAACTTGCCCGCGAGAGGTGAGAACACCGCCATGACGACAGGCTGAGCAACAAGAATCGCCCCGGTGCTCCAATAGCTGAGCCCCTTCACATGGTACAGGTACAGGCTCACGATGAAAGTGACGGCAAACGTCGCGCTGTAGTTTATCAACGCCGCGAGGTTGGAAAAGGCAAACGTACGGTTCTTCAGGAACAGAGCAATATCGAGAACGGGGCTCCTCACTCTCGTCTCTATGAGGACGAACACAACCATGCCCAGCGTGCCGAGCACTAGAACCCCAGCCCCAAAGAGGCTAGGCAGCAAAGTGAATCCGAGAACCACCGCAGTCAGAGACGCAGCGTACGTTACCGAACCCCTTAGATCGAAGGCCTCGCCGGCCGCCTCCGCCCACTCTCCCTTAAGCCTTGTCTGGGCCACATAGATGACTACCAGGCTCAGGGGCACAATGAGTAAGAACAGGCTCCTCCAACCCAAGTACTCGGTCATGAAGCCGCCCAGAAATGGCCCCGCAGAAAGGCCGACGTAGACAGCGGACACCGCGGTTCCCAGGGCCTTCCCACGCTCGTTGGGAGGGTACACGGAAGAAAGTATCGCGACAGATGTCCCGAAGATCATGGCGCCGCCTATTCCTTGTACGACCCTGAACGCGATTAAGGACCACTCATCGAATGCGAATGCGCATAGTAGTGAGGCGACCGCCATTACGAACGACCCGTAAAGGAACACCTTCTTCCTACCCTTGATGTCCGCTATTCTTCCGAATGGGACCAGAAAAGCGGCAGATGATAAGAGATACGAGGTGGCAACCCAGCTCAGCAGCACAGCGTCCATCGAGAACTCAGGGCCTATGGAGAGGATCGCCACGTTGATCGAGGAGGCCATGAAAGGGGTCACGAAAGAGCTCAGGACTGCGACCGTCATGGCCGACCGCTTGAGCGCCGCGTCGGGTCCCGAGGCACACTGGGCGTCCATCCTAGTCCGGCGTGTCAATGCGATACTGCCATATATTAACGCATCCAGACTCGGAGCCTCCTGTACCCGTTTGGGCATAATGCAATCTAGTGACTATCGAATATGACACCGTTGTTCTAGAGGAGTCGTAGATGACCGGGAGAGCTACATTTGCTGCAGGGTGCTTCTGGCACGTCGAAGAGGCGTTCAGGAGCCTGAAAGGAGTGACGACCACCACAGTAGGATATACTGGAGGAGTGATGAGGGACCCCACATACAAGGACGTGTGTTCCGGCAGAACCCATCACGCGGAGGCGGTGCTCGTCGAGTACGATCCTGGCCAGATAACCTATGAGGATCTGCTCCAGGCATTCTGGGGACTGCACGACCCGTCGCAACTCAACAGGCAGGGTCCTGATATCGGCGAGCAATACAGATCCGCGATATTCTATCACACCGAGGCCCAGAGGGCCTCGGCGGAGGCGTCGAAGGGGCGGCTCCAGGCAAACGAGCAGTTCAAGAACAGGAGAGTAGTTACTGAGATAATGCCCGCGGCGGAGTTCTTTCCCGCGGAAGAATACCACCAACTGTACTTCGAGAAGCGTGGAATGAAAGGCTGTAGGTACTGCTGACGGGAGTCAAGAGGCGACATCATGGAAGTCCATCAGGCGATTGAGATAAGGAAGTCGGTGAGATCGTACCTGTCCAAACCAGTACCCGAGGATGTTCTGACGAGGGTCCTGGAGGCCGGCAGGCTCTCCCCCTCGGCTGTGAACCACCAGCCTTGGCACTTCATAGTCGTGACCGACCCAGCCAAGAGAAATGGCATGACCGACGGGCCCTATGCGAAGTTCCTTGCTGAATCCCCGGTCGTGATAGTCGGCCTCGGAGACAAGAACAAGTCCCCCAAATGGCACGTCGTCGACACCACAATAGCCCTCCAGACGATGGTCCTGGCTGCCACTGAAGAGGGACTTGGCACCTGTTGGATCGGGAGCTTCTATCAGGACAGCATAAGGAAGCTGCTGAATGTTCCAGACAACTACGTCATAGTAGCCATGCTTGCGGTGGGATATCCGAGGGAGAAAGAGGAGGGCGTGTCCAGGTCACCGAGAGTCAAGAACAGGAAGCCACTTGCGGACATTACAAGCTTCGAAGAGTTCGGGAAGAAGAAGCCGTAGGATATTCAGCAGCCGAATCGGCGCAACCCTTATTCGTTTTGGCGGAGTAGCACAATGGGGAGCCGCATGGCTGAGAAAGTGAGGAAGTCGGAAGAGGAATGGAAGAAGGAGCTCAGTCCGCAGCAATATCATGTTCTCCGCGAGAAAGGCACCGAACCCGCGTTCACAGGGGAGTTGCACAAGAACAAGAAGGAAGGCACTTACAAGTGCGCAGCCTGTGGCGAGGATCTGTTCTCGTCTGATACGAAATTCGATTCTGGGAGCGGCTGGCCGAGCTTCTACCTGCCGATGTCGAATGACAAGATCGAAGAGAAGACCGACCGGAGCCTTTTCATGACCAGGACGGAGGTCCTTTGCGCCAAGTGCGGGGGTCACCTCGGTCATGTCTTTGATGACGGCCCGAAGCTGACTGGCCTGCGCTACTGCGTCAACTCGGCCTCTCTCAAGTTTGAGGAGACTGAGAAGAAGAAAGAGTGAGCATTCAAATGTGTGGCCGATTCGCTATCGCGTACACAATGGGATTGTTCGCAAGGTTCGGCGTCAAGGAGAAAGTGCCAGAAGTCGTGCCGAGGTACAATATCGCCCCGACGCAATCTGTGCCCATCATAGTGCGCGAAAGCGAGAGAAAGGCAGTCATGATGAGGTGGGGGCTCGTGCCGTTCTGGGCCAAGGATCCCAAGATCGGCAACAGGCTGATCAACGCCCGCGCGGAGACCGTGTCCACGAAACCAGCCTTTCGAGCCTCATTGAAGAGGAAACGATGCATCGTCCCGACGACTGGGTTCTACGAGTGGAGAAGAGAAGGCAAAGCCAAGACCCCTTTCTATGCCCGCATGAAAGACGATTCGTTCTTCGGAATGGCAGGGCTGTACGACCAGTGGCGGAAACCCGACGGATCGACTCTCCTGACGTTCACCATTATCACGACTACGCCGAATGCAGTCCTGGAGAAGATCCACAACCGCATGCCAGTAATACTCAAACCAGAAAAGGAAGACACCTGGCTGAGCGATGGAGAGCTCCAAGCGAAAGTGCTCAGCGGCCTGTTCAAACCCTACCCGTCCGGGTCGATGGCGGCACACGAGGTCACGAAGACGGTGAACAGCCCGATGAACGACTATGCGGAGTTGATTCTGCCTGCCTGACGAAATCTTCCAGGTGACCGTTCTTCAGCGCTCAGGAATTGCAGAAGGACTTCACTATCCTGTCCAAGCGCTTTGAGACGTCCTTGTCCAATGGTTCTGGGGTATGCTCTTTGAGCAAGGCTTCAGCCTTGCCTCTTGCCACTTCGAGGATGTCCGTGCAACCGCCCTTGCTCCACGAATCGTAGCTCTCGGCCGGCCACAACGAAGGGACGTAGAACTCCCGTATGTGCCTGAGCGTGTGCATCTCCTTCAGGAAGGTCCCACCGATCCCGACCTTCTCAATGACCTCGGCTGCGAGGGTCTCTTGGTTCACAGGCAACTCCCTGAAAGCGCTGAGGGCCATACCGACCATCTCGTTATCGATCATCAGCTGCTCGTAGGAAAGGACAGTCGAGCTATCCAGCAACCCCATGCCATTCATGACCTCAGAGCCAGCTATCGCCGCCAGAGTGGTTATGATCGAGCTCTCGATGGCCGCCTGTGGACCGGGCACCATCGATCCGGGTCCAGTACCCATGCACGAGCATGGGAACTTCACGTAGCGAGCCATCTCGCTCGCGCACGTGCCCAATATCATCGCCTCCACGGAACTCAGGTTGACCGAGCCCGTCTTGGGGTTCATGCTCGAAAGGACGGAGCCGTACAAAACAGGGGCACCAGGTTCGTGCGCCTGAATGGCGCACGCGAGACCGAGCGTTTCCGCATGATTAAGGGCGATGTCACCCGCCACCGTCGCAGGCCCGGACATGCCCATCATCGCCATGCCGGTTATGTGGACAGGCACATGGTTCTCTGCCCACACCATCGCCGCATCTGTCGCTGGCCCCTCCAGCACAAGAGGAGATATCGTGCAGACCATGGCGGATATGTAGTGACGTTTCCTGAGCTCCTCAACGGAGCCGACAACCTCAGAGGCCATTTGGACTTGCGCCTTTGCCTCTTCGGGGGTTGTAGTAGACTCCGTCTCGATATGCTTGGTGTTATTGACCATCGCCTCTCTCAGGCCGCTAACGACGTGGTTCTCGAGAGGGACATCGTGCGCCACAACCATGGGCTCGTAAATGCTGAGATTGGGGAGCCAGTCAGCGATGATTGCGGTCTTCCTAATATCCTCGAGACGGGACTCGCGCCTCGTGCAGGTCTTCGCGTTCCAAACGCTGATCCCGCAACCGTCGGTCGTGAAATAGAAGTGGGTCCCGTCGAGGGGCAAGTCGTATTCCTTTCTCCTTGCAGCGAGGACTATGTTGGATGGAACGGATCTGAGCAGATCATCGACAACATTCATGGGCATCTTGACTATCCGCGAAGCCTCGTCGACTGTTGCCCCTGCCTTTTTCAATTCCTTGCGCGCGATCGAGCTGTCTATCCTGATGCCAACCCGCTCGAGCAAACTCAGCGCCGTACCGTGGATCTTCTTCTTGTCTTCCTGAGTCAATGTGTCGAGGCGCTTCCGCACCTTGAATCTGCCCTCAAAGCCTGCCATCCTAACCACCTCCTAGTACACTTCAGAGTCCTGCCTGGGCCCGGCAACAGCTAACTCTCGGATATCCTTTTCGTAAACCTTCGCGCATATCCACGGCGTCCCGATGAATCACGTCTGGCCGGGTAACCATTTCCGCAATCCATCGGTTTGTTTAATACAACCAATTCCATCACCTCAGACTATGGCGGACAAAGCTACGCCCAAGTCCCCAGTGGCGAGAAAGGTGCCCAAGATACTTGTCACGCACGGAGACGAACGCGTCGATGAATACTACTGGCTTCGTGACAGAAGCAATCCAGGCGTGATCGAGTACCTGGAAGCGGAGAACAGATACACTTACGAGATGATGCGGCACACCGAAGCCCTTCAGAAGAAGTTGTTCGAGGAGATGAAGGCTCGGAACAAGGACACGGACACATCGGTACCTGAGAGGATAGACGATTTCTATTACTACTACAGGACCGAAGCCGACAAGCAGTATCAGATCCACTGCAGGAAGAAAGGGGGTCCAGAGGCAGCGGAAGAGATAATCCTGGATCTCAACAACGTCGCCGCAGGAAACTCATTCTTCAAGGTCAGCCTTGTCAAGGTAAGCCCCGATCACAAGAGACTGGTCTACTTGGCCGATATGGAGGGCTCCGAAAGGCACACTCTTTTTGTGAAAGATCTCTCAACTGGTGATATGCTTCAAGACCAGATCAAGAACACGCACGATTTCGAATGGGCCAATGACAGCACCACCATATTCTACTCCACCATGGACCGGGAATACAGGCCGGATAAGGTCTGGAAGCACGTGCTAGGAACGGATCCTAAGGACGACGTCCTCGTGTACCACGAGAACGACGCCAGGTTCTACTATCTCGAAGTCAGCAAGACCAAGTCAAGAAGATTCCTGCTGATCACGATAGAGAGCGCCACCACTTCCGAGGTCCGCTACATGCCTGCGGACACGCCTGAGGAACCATTCAAGTTGTTCCGGCCGAGGAAGCACATGATCGAGTACTTCGTGCTTCACATGGGGAACACATTCTATGTGGTAACCAATGAGGATGCGGTCAATTTCAAGATAATGGCGGTCTCCGATGACAACATCGCCCGTGGGAACTGGAAGGAGCTGGTCCCACATAGAGCCGATGTGGCCATCGATGTGAGCGATCCTAACCCGTGGGTAGAGCCGTTCGAGGATCACCTCGTTGTCTTCGAGCGCCAGAACGCACAGGGGAGGATACGAGTCTACTCATTGAAGGACAAGAGCTCGCACACCGTGGACTTCGGTGAGCAGGTGAATCTCGCGATGCCCATCCCCAACCAGAATTCAGACTCGAATGTGCTGAGAGTGAGATACTGGTCGTTGATAACACCAACGAGCGAGTACGAGTATGACCTAGATGCCAGGGAGCTGCACCTACTGAAGAGGGACGAGATATCCGGCTATGATCCCGACAAGTACACAGCTGAGATGGCGTGGGCGACCTCGAAAGATGGTGCTAAGGTTCCGGTCTCGATCGTCCACAAAAAAGGACTGAGGAAGAACGGGAACAGCCCCTGCTACCTCTATGGCTACGGCGCTTACGCAACTTTCGAGTGGGCTACCACTGGTTTCAACACCAACCTCGTGTCGCTCCTAGAAAGAGGGTTCGTGTGCGCAAACGCGCACATCAGGGGTGGAGGAGACATGGGGAGGAAGTGGCACCACAATGGTCGTCTGCTGAACAAGATCAACACCTTCAACGACTTCGTCGCCTGCGCGGAGTATCTCGTGAAGGAGGGTTACACTTCGCCGCAGAAGCTCGCCATAAGAGGGAGGAGCGCGGGAGGTTTGCTCATGGGAGCCGTGACCAACATGCGTCCTGACTTGTTCAAGGTCGTCGTTGCTGAAGTTCCCTTCGTAGATGCCATAACGACGATGCTCGACCCCACCATTCCTCTGACAGTCGGGGAGTTCGAAGAGTGGGGGAATCCCGCAGAGAAGGAACACTACGACTACATCAAGAAGTACTCACCATATGACAACGTGACCAGGAAGTCATACCCGAACATGCTGGTCACAGCGGGCCTCAACGACTCGAGAGTCGGATACTGGGAGCCGGCGAAATGGGTTGCGAAGCTCAGAGCAATGAGGGGCGACGATAACCTGCTGCTATTCCGTGTTGGTATCGTCGAAGGGCATGCGGGAGCTTCCGGCCGCTATGATCACCTGAAGTGGTTCGCGTGCATGTACGCCTTCATACTAGACTGCCTAGGAATCAACGAGCCTGTTGCCCAAGTCGTTCCATCACGGCCTTAACAATGATGGGCCAGGCGATCGTGGCGTCTGCCATGACCTCTACGTATCTGCCGCCCTCGGATCTCGGCCGAATCTTGCCCCACGAGACGCCCTCGGAATATGTGCACCCAGACAAACCTCCCCAATGCACTGGTTCGGGGCAGATCCTGACAGCGTAGTCGAACCGTTTGAATCCTCCACCAACCCCTATGCGCTTGTCGATGATGTCCAGGTACGGGCCGACCTGTTGAGCCCAGTTGCGCGGGACGCCTCCACCTATCGTCAAGATGCCGAGCTTCTTGGAAGCCAGCACGCGCGCGGTGTAGTCCTCCAGATCCGCGAATGCGTCGTAGAGCACGGACTTCTTTCCTGCCAGCCTCATACGCCTGATGTAAATACCGAAATCGAGGCCGAGCTCGGAATCAGTGAAGGCCGGGACATAGACGGGGACCTTCTTCAGATAAGCAGATTTCAGTATTCCTCGCTGGTCCTCCCTAGTGTTCTTCGCCAGGTACTCCCCGATGAGCCAATTCAGTTCGTAGCTTCCCAGCGAATCCTTGCCCTTGACTCCCTCGATGACCTTCCTGAAGATCTGCTCCATGTCATCCAGACTTCGCTCCAGCTCAATCGTGTCGTATATCCTGTTGTAACCCATCTTGTAGAGCTGATTGTCGTTCATGAACTCGTTGTGCTTGAAATGGGATCTGCCAGTGGACTCGACCATTCCGTGTGCCATGATCGCACCCGTGGATATGATCGCGTCCGTCATTCCGAGATCGATCATGTCGCATATGACGAGGCCCATCTTCGCAGGCGTCATCGCCCCGGACAGCGTCAGGACTTTGAAGCAGTCCTTGTCCTTCACCATCGATTCGACCACATCAGCGGCCTCTCCGACGCTCCTCGCGCCGAAGCTGCATTTGCTCATCCCGCTGACAAGGTCGGAGACCGTCTTGCACTTGCCCAGGTCGAGTGGCTCCAGTGGTTCGAGACCATCGCTGGTGCCGTCGTGGTATTCGCCTAGCTTTCTCATTCCTTTGCCAGTTCTGGACATGTCCGCACCCCCACTTTCTTGAATGACATGCAATCGTGACTACGGGACATCATTGCTTCGAGGATTGGTTGGGCTCATCATCTGAGTCTGGACCAGTGACGAACACAGCAGCGGCGACAACTGTTGTCCACAAACCGCCCTTGTCGCCCTCGGCCGTCTTGGTGACGTTGAGAGACTTGACGATCTTCCCGCTCATCTTGTAGATGTCCTCACGCTCGTCCCAGTCCTTCTCGGAATCGAACTCGATTCCAAGTGTTGTCGCAAGCATCGTCGCGGCGAGATCCTCTGAGTGGTGTCCCGCTACCTCTGCATTCTCTCCGAATGCGTGATGTTCGGACAGGTATCCGTAGTGGCTTCCGTCCGCGGGCACGGCGCATCCGATTGACGATGCGACCATTCTGTTAGGCTCGTTGATTGCGTTCCTCGCCATCACGACGAATACTATCTGACCAGGCCTGAGCTCCTTGAGGCCTTCCTCACGCGAGACTATCTGACATCCAGCAGGCAGTATGCTTGAGACGGAGACCAGGTTGAACTTCTCGATCCCGGCATCGCGCAATGCGAGCTCAAACGACTGCAGCTGATACTTGTGCTTCCCCACACCTTTCGTGAAGAAGAGTTTCTTCGGAATCATTCGCATGAGTACGTAGAATGCGCGATACGAGTTCTTAAAACTAATTCCCCAACCCCGAGAAGCAACCACATCATTGTTCAACCGCTCTCGTCGCACGCTCGAGACATCCGCGTTGCCATTGACACGAATCTACCCGCAGTCTCTGATTCGTTCGAGTCTGATGCGGAGGAAGTTATCACCGCGTCAGAAGGCTGTAGATCATCTCAGACGCTGCAACGTACACGCCACAAGTGAAGATGGTTTTCACAACCTTCGTCTTGAGCTTCTGCAGACCCCAAGTTGATCCTAGTACGGCCATGACCATGATCAGCGGCGCGAGGACGAGCGCGATGTCGTAGTGTATCGTGATTCCCCCATTGGAGTTCAGCACGTACGCCACGAACGCAGCCGGGGTCAGCATCGCCCCCATGAGTGCGGAAGTTCCAATTGCCCTCCGCGGCTCGAATCGGAACACATAGATGATCAGTGGGACGCTGACAACGCCTCCTCCTATGCCGAAGCTGCCGATGAGCAACCCGGTCAGGACGCTGATCCCCACACCCGCCAGCTTGCGCTTCAATGTAAACTCAGACGGGCTGACAATGTTGTCCCGTTTCTTCCTGTAAATGTCGTAGATCATCTTGGTGGCCACAATCACCAGCAATGTGGCGAACCCAGCCTTCACAAGCCACTCCTCGGCGTTAGAGGTGAACAGCACTCCGCCAGCAACTCCGACGAGTCCTCCAAGCGTAAGTGTCAGTCCTAGCCTGAAATCGACGAGCTTCTTCTTGCTGTGAGTGATGGTCGAGCTGAGCATTGTGACGAATGCGAAGGTGAGTGACAACGGGATTATCTCGCGTATGACCATGCTCGCGAAGAACAGGTCCATGATCGGCACGAAAAGCTGACCGCCCCCAAGACCTAGGTTCGAGTAGAAGAATGCGACCACAGCGCAGAGCAAGGCCACGGCGAGCAATGACTCGATGCTGATGCCCTCGAACGCCACGTCATTGTCAAAGAATCCTGCATATTAAACACATCTTATTGTACAATTGTTCGAACAATACACCGATTTGACGGATTTTTTGCGAACAACTCTGTACGCAAACTGAAATATCCCAAATCCTTTTATATCCTGTAGCAATTCGTTCGACGGCCTAAGATGGGGGCACAGTTTCATGAGGATTCTCAGGGTCGATCTGACATCAGGGAAATTCGCGGACCAGGAGGTCTCGCAGGAAGACGCAAGAAACTACCTCGGCGGAAGGGGCTTAGCAGCCAAGATCCTGTACGAGGAAAACAAACCGAAGGTGGACCCGTTCAATCCCGAGAACCGGCTGATATTCATGGCAGGGCCGTACACAGGGACCTACGGGTCGTTCACTGCATTCTACAACGTCACCACGAAATCACCTCTCACGGGCGCAATACTGTCCGCCCACTCGGGCGGTCACTGGGGTCCCATGTTCAGGAAGACCGGATACGATGGGATAGTCATGAAAGGGAAGGCTCCCAAACCGGTCTACTTGCTTATCACCGACAACGGTCCCGAACTGAAGGACGCCTCTGACCTTTGGGGCAAGAACGTCTTCGAAACGATCGACGCGCTAGAGGAAAGGCATCAGAAGTCCAAGGCCACCGTCATTGGACCAGCTGGGGAGAAGCTGGTAAGGTATGCGGCGATAATGAACGATCATCACAGGGCCGCAGGTAGGGGAGGCGTCGGGGCCGTCATGGGTTCGAAGAACCTGAAAGCGGTCGTCGTGCACGGGACGAAGGAGGTCCCGCAGGCCGACCCCGAGAAGCTGAAGGAGACTTTCAAGACCGCCACGGCTACTGTGAAGGAGAAGGCGGCGGCATTCTCGAAGTACGGCACTTCCATGGTTGTTGGGATAACAGGGAAGGCGGGAACCATTCCGACCAGGAACTTCCAGACAGGTTACTACCCCGAGTACGAGAAGATCGGCGGAGATTCCTTGATCAACAACCATAAGACGAAGGACACGGCGTGCGCGAGGTGCCCCTTGCACTGCGGCAACATGACCAAGGCAGAGAAGGAATATCAAGCGCTGACCGAGGGACCAGAGTACGAGACTCTAGCCATGTTCGGGTCGAACCTGGGGAACCCGAATCTCGAATCGATCATAATGGCGAACCATCTGTGCAACATGTACGGCATGGACACAATTTCATGTGCGGACACGATTGCGTGCGCGTACGAGCTCTACGAAAAGGGCATAATAGCGGACAAGGACACCGACGGACTGAAGCTAGTGTGGGGAAACCACAAGGCGATGATCAAACTCGTGGAGATGACCGGAAAACGAGAGGGCATCGGGAAGTTGATAGGCGAAGGTTCGAATAGGCTTGCGGCTAAGTACGGACCCGAGGCAAAGAAGTACGCCATGAATGTCAAGGGCATGGAGTTCCCCGGCTACGATCCGCGAGGGATACAGGGCATGTCTCTCGCCTTCGCGACCTCCACAAGAGGTGCTTGCCACCTGAGGGCCACCATGTATGTACCCGAGCTGTTCCAGGGAGTGCTGGACAGGTTCACGGTCAAGGGCAAGGCAAAGACGTTGAAGGAGTTGCAGGAGCTATTCACGGTCTATGACGCGATGGTGCTCTGTAAGTTCGGCGCGAGGAACGCCTTCGCGAATGACTGGAACAACATTGTGATGCTGACCAACGCCGCGACCGGCGCTGGTTATACCGTGGACGACCTCAAGAAGGTCGGGGCGCGAATCTGGACCGTCGAGAGGCTGTTCAACCTGAGGGAGGGGCTAGGAAGGAAGGACGACACACTGCCTGAGAGGTTGTTCACCCTGCCGATACACGACGGGCCTTCCAAGGGTGCTGTCGTCAACAAGACGGACTTCGAGAACGAGCTCACGGAATACTACAGGCTCTGGGGCTGGTCAGACGATGGTGTTCCGACCAAGCAGGCACTCGAGCAGCTCGGCATCAAGTCGTGAGCTGAGCGGACGCACATTCGGAGTCGTCCCCACAGGCTAGATATACTTTCTCGGCACTAGCGGACGCTGGGTGCGAACATGGCGGGAGCCAAGCTTGAGTCCAGGAAGGCAGCGATTTTGGCATATGTCGAGAATGTGGGCCCGTACGATAAGGTGCCTTGGGATGTATACATGGAGAAGTTGTACGACTTCGCGAAAGCCAAAAAGGTGATGCCTGGGTTCTATCCGCTCGGGATCTACTACGACAGCCCGAGTACGACTGACATGGACAAGCTGAGATGTGATATCGCCATCCCAATCTACAAGCAGGTCAAGGGCGAGGGGGATATCAAAGTCAAGAAACTCCCCGCGATGAAGGTCGCAACCATCTCACACAAGGGCTCTGGGGAGGAGTACGTGAACACCTACAGGAAGCTCCACGATTGGATCAAGGAGAAAGGGCTGGTGGTCGTCGGACCGCCCATGGAGATCTATACGAAAAAGCCAAAGGTCGTGAAGGGCATGACGATACTCTACTCCAAGGTCATGATGCCTGTCAAGAAGGTTACAGAGAAGAAATGAGAGGCCGGCGGAGAGCCGTTGATAAGCCAAGTTGGGCGCCAGTATACCTTCGGATTTGTATTATCAGTTACGATATTCTCCCCTCCTGAGTATTTGAACATTCGGATACCTAGTCCGCCTAGGTGTGTTCAGTGATAGAGGCCAACGGTCTCGTCAAGGACTACAGGACAATTCGAGCGCTGGATTCAGTAAGCCTCAAGGTCGGCAGGGGCGAAATATTCGGTTTCTTTGGGCCGAACGGGGCCGGTAAGACAACCTGCATCAGAGTCCTCTGTGGCCTGACTCAGGCGAGCGGCGGAGATGCCAAGGTCCTAGATATCGACGTCTGCAAGAACCCTGTCTGGGTCCGTGACAACATAGCGGTCCTTTCCGAGGAGACTCGATTCTATGAAGAGATGACCCCAAGACGGTACCTGAACATGTTCGGCAAGTTCATGCTGGTCAAGAAAAGCGAACGACTGGCTAGGATCAACAGTATTGCAGACCTGGCGGACCTAAGGGGTTTCATCGACCAGAAGATAGCGTCGCTGTCGCAAGGGCAAAGGCAGAGAGTCTCGCTCGCGCGCGTCCTCATGGCCGACGCCCCCCTCCTGTTCCTGGACGAACCCTTCGAGGGCATCGACATCATCCACCGCAAGAAATTGAGAGAGCACTTCAGGGATTACGTCAGCCGGGGGAACACGATATTCTTCACGAGTCATAACCTGATAGAGGCCGAGCACATAGTTGACAGGTTCGCATTCATACATCAAGGGAAGCTGATAGCGTGTGGGACTGCGCAGGAATTGAAAGACAAGTACCTCGCCCCTTCGTATCTGCTGCACGTTTCGGACCCCCAGAAGGCGAAGGAAGCACTCGACCGAGGCCTGCGCCTGCAGAACATCAAGGTCATAGAGGGGCAGGTCATGCTCACCCTACAGAAGCGCGCGGACGCTGCGTCCATCTCCAAGATCCTCGTTCAGGAGAATGTTGACCTGTTCGAGATGAGGACCACTGGCACCATGGAGGAAGTGTTCGAGAGAACTGCAAGAGGTGATGTCTGTTGACGCCTCCGGAGGAGACTCAGCTACCCCCACCAGACGATGAGCTTCCACCACCTCCGACAGATCTCGCGGAGAATGCCAAGTCGTATGGTGAGATCAAGACGAAGAAATCTGGTCTCTCTGCCACGATGAAGCGGGCGTTCACCATCTTCGAGAAGGACCTCTCGACAATGGCCAAACACGGACTGATCAGCGCGGTCATCCTGTTCATCTTCCTGGCGACGATCTTCAACATCATGAGTTTCGCGATGTCTGAGACGATGAGGTTCAACATAGGAGAATCGGGCGACGGAGGCGACGGTCCCGGCACATTGCCGAACTCGAATGATCACACGTCCCCCATTGCCATTGCAGGCCCATCAAGGTCAGTCACCTCCGGCACCATGGTCGTCCTCGATGCATCGGCATCTACTGACAACGAAGCCCTGATCTACTACATCTGGACATTCAATGAGAATTCCAGGGAGATCGAACTCTACGGCGAGACAGTGCAGTACAGATTCTATGCGATTGGGAACTACGAAGTGACGCTGATTGTCGTGGACTCCTCGTGGAACATGAACGAGACTCATACGTCAGTGACCGTTACCGCTGCAAGCTCGGACAATCAACCCCCGAACGCGAATGGAGGGAACGAGCAATCGATCAATGCCGGATCATATCTCACTCTAGACGGGGCGAACTCCACCGACAACGTCCTCGTGACCAACTGGACGTGGATATTCAGAGACTATCAGAACAGATTAGAACGAGCGCTCTACGGGGTGAACCCGACCTACAGATGCGAGAACGCAGGAGATCTCAACTTTCAGCTGATAGTCAGAGACTCTGCAGGCAACGTCGGCATGGGTGGGACCACAGTCCATGTGATGCCCTCCGGACCGAATCCGACGCCCCCTCAGGCTAGGATGAACATTGACAACCAAGTCTCCGTCGGTGATGAAGTGCAACTAGATGCAAGCGAATCGTTCGACGACCAAGGAGCGATACGCGACTACATATGGTTCGTAGGTCACAACAGCACAGTCAGGACACTGAACGGTGAGACCACCTCCTTCATCGCTGAGGAGCAGGGTATGTACGAAATCTTCCTTGCTGTCAGAGACAACTCTGGCAACGTCGGCGTCGAGGAAAACGAGGTGCTTGTCTATCCCGCAGGAATCGACCCTGACACGATTTCATGGACCTCGACACCTTTCGGAACCGATGTCTCATTCAACCTCCTCACGTACGTATACGGAATCGCGCTGCTGAGCTCAGTCATATTCGTAGGAGGCCTCTTCGCCAAGGGCTTCACGCACGAGATCACGAAAGGCACTATCAAGGTCCTGTTCTTCGGACCCATTTCGGTCACGACGATGATCTTCTCGAAGATACTCTATCCGATCTTCGTGGCCCCCATCTTCATCTTCCCATTGATGGTGATATCGCTGACAGTGTTCGAACAGTCCCTCGGCGACATACTGATGATCACTCTGGTTTCGTACCTGCTGACCGTTGTAACGATGGTCGCAGCTGCATTTGGTTCCTGTCTGCTGTATGTTGGCGCGAAGCGAATGGTGCTGAAGCCGAGCATCGTGTCTAGAATGTTCATGTACTTGTCCCTGCTCGGAACTCTGACCGTGTTCGAATGGCTCGCGTTCGTGTTGGACCAGTGGCAGCAAACGACCAGATGGAACGCGATGTACCTGGACTACAGCGGTATCGCGGTGCTCTCACCGTTCCACCAAGGCGGCATGCTGCTGTCCAACGCAATCATCGGCACGGATTGGGCACTCGATCTCTGGACCTTCGTGATCCCACTCGTCCTCATTGTAGGAGGGACTCTCGCTTCGAAGAGGCTCTACAGCGACATGTTCTCGCGTGAGTAGGGCCATTTCGACGGCGAAAACCTAATGACGCAGGCTGGCCTCGCTTCGTGAGATGAGAGTCTGCATACCCACTATGTCGCCGGGAGGCCCCGATGCAGCCCTCCCAGAGCACTTCGACCTGATGGAGACCGTAGACTACTACGAGCTCCATCAGGGTGGTCATTTCGAACACACAGCGGAAACGAGGTACTGTGGGGGAGGTTGCTACGACATCGTGGAGGCGATGATTAGGCGTGACGTCGAGGCATTGGTGCTGAAGAGCGTCTCCCCCTACACCCTTCGGAAATTCACCAGTTCTGGTGTGAGGGTGTACTTCGCTGGCACCCACTCGCCCCGACAGGCGATGCAATTGCTGGCAGACAGCAGGCTCCCCGAGCTCGATCCGAAGACCCAGACCAGAAGGCTATAGAACAGAGAGATGAGAAAGAAGAATTCGAAGGGGTTTCAGGTTCTCGAATCAGAGTGTCTCGAGCTTGGCCTTGTAAGCCAGGTTGTCCTTGCTCATCTTATCCATGAACCTGTAGGCCTCGGCCATGATGGACTTGGCGCTCTTTGACGCGTCAGTGTAGAACTTCGACGAGGTCTCCTCGATCTTCATAACCACCTTGGCAGCCTGCTTTGCATCCGATACCTTCGGCACCTTAGTATCTATGATGTATTTCTCGCGCTCCATGTCCTGGATGGGCTCGAGGATCATCTCGTTGAGCTTCTGCTGCCGCATGTTCTCGAGCATCCCCCCGCGCTTCTTGTGAGCTGCAGCTAGCTCCTTGAACAGCGCTGCGGAGGGCACTGCCTTCGCGAGCTCCTCGTAGACGCCCGCCGCGCCCTTCTCCAGCTCCAGGGCGAACCTTACGACAGATCCGAACGTCGTGCACTCCGGGAACTCGCACTCCACCATCAGAACCACCTTGTGATGACGACCTTCCTGTCCGTGAAGAAGTTGATCGCATCCTGGCCCTGGCCGTGCAGGTCTCCAAAGAACGAGTCCTTGTAGCCCGCGAACGGGAAGTATGCCATCGCGGCGACGATGCCGACGTTTATCCCGATGTTGCCGCACTGGACCCTGTACCTGAAGTCGCGAGCCGACTTGCCGCTCTGTGTGTAGATCGAGGCCGCGTTGCCGAACGGGCTCTTGTGGATGAAGTCAATCGCATCATCCATCGACTCCATCCTCATGAAGCTCACGACCGGCCCGAACACCTCATCCTTGGCGATGGTCATGTCTGGAGTAACCCCGTCGATGACCGTCGGGCCGATGAAGTGTCCCTTCTCGTATCCAGGCACCTTGGCCTTCCTGCCGTCGAGGAGGATCTTGCCTCCCTCTCTCTCGGCGCCGTCGATGTAGTCGAGGACCTTCTTCTTCGCCTTAGCGGAAACAACTGGACCCATGTTCACGCTCTCGTCCAGTCCGTAGCCCATCTTGATCTTCTTGGAGCTCTCGATCCATTTCTTCAGCAATGGATCGGCGATATTGCCGACTGCCACGAGGTTAGAACCTGCGAGGCATCTCTGTCCAGCGCAACCGTAGTAGGATGCGAGCATGTTGTTAACGGTCCTGTCAAGCACCGCGTCAGGCATCACAACCAGTGAGTTCTTCGCGCCGCCCTGGGCCTGAACCCTCTTTCCATTCTCGGCCGAGTGCTTGTAGATGTACTTGGCAACCGGAGTCGATCCGACAAATGAAATCCCCTTCACCTTCGGGTGCTCCATGAGCGTGTCTGAGACCTCGTGCGAGCCGTTGACGATGTTCAGGACTCCTGGCGGGAAACCTGCCTGCTCGACGATCTTCGTCATGTAGTTCTGCGTGATCGGGACCTGGCTGGAAGGCTTGATGATGTACGTATTGCCGGTCGCGACCGCATAGGGCCAAAACCAGTAAGGTATCATCGCCGGGAAGTTGAACGGACATACTGCGCCGAAGACGCCAAGCGGAGACCTGATTGCATCCTCGTCTATGCCTCCAGCAGCGCCGTCTTCGAGGCTGTACCCGAACAGGAGCGACGGGATACCCGCAGCCACCTCGACATTCTCGATGGCTCTCCTCGTCTCTCCTCTTGCCTCGTCAATCGTCTTGCCCTGCTCCTGAACCATGATCCTCGCTATGTTCTCGTAGTGCTGCTCCAGAAGCTCCTTAAGCTTGAAGAACAGGCGTCCCCTGTCAATCGGCGGTGTCTCCCTCCACGACCACCAAGCCTCATTGGCAGCCTCTATCGCCGCCTTGGTCTCGTCAGCCGTGGACATGGGTACCTGGCCGATTATCGCGCCAGTGGTCGGGTTCTCGATGTCCAGCCACTTGTCAGTGGTGGATTCGATCCATTCCCCGTTGACGTAGTTCTTCAGCTTGCCGTAGTTTTTCTGTACCTCAGTCAAGAGTGCCATTATACCCTTTCTCCTGCCTCATCATCCTCGTACTAATCGGCCAACAATCCTGATGCGCTCACCGAATGTTGGGAGACCGGTTAAAACATCGCCGATGCACGGCAATGACGCTTGCGACTCCCCCTTTAGGTCCGTCATTCTATCTTTCCGTTCGGAAGATTTCCAGCTTTTCGTGCCTAAACCTGCAGATACATCAGGAAATTCTGGCCCATTTCGCCGATATGTGCTTCGGTTTAATATAGGTTATGGTCTCAAGCACCTGCTTGAAGGAGTGCTTTCTGAGAACATCTGGGTCGGCAGGAAAGCCACTCGGAAAAACGGGTCTGAATCCATGTCTAACAAGTTGCGAAATTCGTAGCGCGCAATCGAATAATGGCCGAGCCGGGGCCCGGACCTTACCCGACCTTCCTTTCCCACTCCTCGATTATCTTGTGGTACTTCTCGTGGACGCCGGGTCCCATCACCTTCTCCTCAATCTCCTCGAACCCCTTGGTCAGGTCTTCCTGATCTGCATTCGTCAAGATCCTGTTCGCCATCGGGTATAGGATGTTGTCTTCTTTCTCGATGTGAGCGGATAGGAGTTGGACGTACGCCCGTGAGTGCTCGACAATGTCCTTCTGCGTCTTAGAGCTCAAGACCCTGCCTGCATTCTCGCCAATAGCGCGGACATGCGCGCGTCCCTCATCATGCTCGGCCAGCATCACTGCAAGCGGGCCCGTCTTGTCGGACATGCCCCTCTGTTTCATACGCACGAAAAGAAGCTTCTCCTCCTTCCCATGATGGCATTTGTCTGCGAAGTTCTTGAAAAAATCAACTGCGTCCTCGAATATCTTCTTGTCCACCATTTCGCCGCGCTCGAGCCCATCGGCTGCCTTCCAAACAACTGCGAGCATCCTCTCGATGACTCTGTGCTCGTTCGTCAGCTCCTGAGTTGGAGTCATTTCGACACACCTGCAAGAAGCGTGTATGCGTTTCCAGGTGATAGGGTTTGCACCTACGAGGTTAGGCTCTCGATTGAGCACGGATGATAGAATGGCACACAGAAAATCGAATGGGAAATGGTTTGTCGGGCCGGACTACGGTCCAGCCTTCTTTGTCTCTTCCACTAAGGCGGATTCGATTATGTCCAGACCCTTCTCGAGCAGATCCTGCTTGATGACCAGCGGAGGGTGCAGGCGGATGACATTGCCGAACTGGCCCGCTGTCAATATGTAGAGGCCTTTCTTGAAGCAGTTCAGCTGGATGTTCCTTGTGACATCTGCGATGGGTTCTTTGCTCGCCTTGGTCTTGACAAGCTCCATGCCCATCATCGCCCCGAGGCCTCTGACGTCTCCCACGACCTCGTACTGCTCCTTCCATTCGTTGAGCCTCTTCTTCTCCACGTTGTGGATCATCTTCGTGTTGGGTAGCGCTTTCTTCGTGAGCTTAATGGACTCGATGGCTCCGGCGCAACACACAGGGTTCCCTCCGAAGGTGCCACCAAGGCTCGCTGGTCCCGGAGCGGACATGACCTCCTCTTTGCCAGTGACGCCTCCGAGCGGCATACCGAGGGACAGGCCCTTGCCCGTTATGAGCATGTCCGGATCGCACTTCCAGTGCTCGATGGCGAACATCTTGCCCGTCCTACCGAACCCTGTTTGGACCTCATCGTCTATGAACAACACTCCGTTGTCGTCGCATATCTTGCGCATCTTCTCCCAGTATCCAGGAGGTGGGTTGATGAATCCGCCCTCACCCTGGACAGGCTCGCCAACCAGGGCGCACACATCGCCCTGAAGAGGCGGCTTCTCCATTATGGACCTGATCGTGTCAGCGCAAGCGAGTTTGCACGACGGGTACTCTAGCTTGAGAGGACACCTGTAGCAGTACGCGAACTCCACGTGCTGGACATTCGGAACCAGAGGCCCGAAACCCTCCCTGTAGGGCTTCTCCTTGCCCGTCAGGGAAATGTCCATGAAGGTCCTGCCATGGAATGAAGTCCTGTAACTGACGATCCACTTCTTCTTGGTGTACGCGCGCGCAATCTTCAGAGCGTTCTCTATAGCCTCGGACCCGCTGTTCAGGAAGATGCTCTTTGTCATCTTGCCCGGGCATATCTTGGACAACTCCTCGGCGAGCTTCAGATAGCTCTCATACGGAGAGACCATGAAGCATATGTGTATGAACTTGTCCAGCTGGTCCTGACAGGCCTTGACCATCTCTGGGGGCCTATGCCCGCAGTTGTGAACGCCTATGCCCACGGTGAAGTCGAGGTAGACGTTCCCGTCTACATCCTTCATGAACGGCCCCTCGGCCAGCTCCAACGCGGCTGGCAGACCTATCCTGATGCCGCTGGTCACGCACTTCTCTTTTCGAGCCAATGCCTTCTTCGACTTGGGTCCCGGCGGCTCCACCACGATCTTCGGACCCTTGAGGTTGTACTTCTTGACCATCTTACCATACTCCTTCTCGTTCGGATGAATGAAAACCGTAAGGGGTTTTCATCCGGGCCTCAGTTGTGGGACCCAGATGCCTTCTTGCCCTTCATGACCTCCCAGATGGATTCCTCAAGCATGTCTAGCCCTGCGTCTATCAGGTCCCTCGTGATGACCAGCGGAGGAGCGATCCTGAAGCAGTTCTCACCGGCGCCGATGGCTACGACTCCCTTGTGCCAAGCGTGGTCGATGATCTCGTGGGCGGCGTCGCCGTCCTTCTTCTTGGATTTCTTGTCCTTGACTATCTCGACGCCGATCATGAGCCCCTTGCCCCTTACATCGCCGACGATCTCGTACTGGTCGACCCACTCCTTGAGCCGCTTCATCACATACTCGCCCTGTTTCGTGGCGTTCTCCCTCAGCTTCTCCTTCTCGATGACCCTCATTGTCGCAAGGGACGCCTCGCAGGCTACGGGTGTTCCTCCCAGAGTCGTGCAGTGCGAGCCTGGTGCCCAGTCATATATCTCCGCGCGTCCAATCGTGGCGCCGAGCGATACGCCGCCTCCAAGGGCCTTGGACATGCAGACGATGTCTGGTGTGACACCGAAATGCTCGATTGCGCACCACTTGCCGGTCCTGCCCATGCCTGACTGCACCTCGTCGACAGCATACAATATGCCGTACTTGTCGAGCAGCTTCTTCAGACGTATGTGATAGTCCTTCGGAGGCACGATGTATCCGCCCTCGCCCTGGATCGGCTCTATGAGGGCAGCAGCGACCTCCTCTGGTGGCACGTACTTCTTGAACATCCAGTCATCGATGAAGTCGATGCACCAGAAGTCGCACTCAGGGTACGTCTGCTTGTACGGGCACCTGTAGCAATACGCGAACGGCGCGTGTACGACGCCCGGCATCGTCGGGAAGTATCTCGCCTTCTGGACGATCGAGCTTGCCGTGAAGCTCAGAGCGCCCATCGACCTGCCGTGGAAAGCGCCTGTGAACGCAAGGAACATCGGCCGCTTCGTGTGCCACCGTGACACCTTCGCGAAGGCCTCGATGCTCTCAGCGCCGCTACCGCTCAGGAACACCTTCTTCTGGAAGTTCCCGGGGGTGATCTTGTTCAGCTTCTCCCCCAGCTCCACCGCGTACCGGTAGTAGAAATCCGTGTACGAGTAGTGCAGCAGCCGCTTAGACTGCTCGTATATGGCCTTCACCACCTCGGGGTGGCAGTGGCCAACATTCATCGCCCCGAGACCCGAGTTGAAGTCGATGTACTCGTTCCCGTCCACATCCTCGATTATGGCGCCATGACCCTTCTCCGCAACCATCGGATAGTAGTATGGCCTGTTGTATGGGGACAGAACCGCGTTATCGCGCTTCACCCACATCCTCGCTTTCGGTCCGGGGAGCTCACACACTCTTTTCAAAGAAACCTTTGTCTTTCGATTGGTGTTCAATATACCCCTCTTGGGCTCCTTGTTCAGCCGAATGCAGTACCCCTAATTTAGAGTTTTGTTGCTTTTCGAAAATGGGTGTGAAGCTTTATGCGAGGAAATCGTCATCAAAGCCAAGATGCCGACACTGCTCATACGATATGGTGAGATAGGTCTCAAGAGCCCCTCGGTCAGGAGACGTTTCGAACAGCAGCTCGTGAGGGACATCCGGACAAGGCATGCTCAGGCCAACACCCCATGCATCATATCGCAGGCTAGGGGGAGGCTCTTCGTTGATTCTGATGACTGGAGGAGGAGCTGCGAGATACTATCCCGAACCTTCGGGGTGGTATCGTTCAGTCCCACAACCCAGGCTCCGAGTGACCTTCCCTCGTTGACAGAGGCAGTGCTCGAATTCTCCGGACCGGTCATGTTCAAGAACGCCACCTTTGCAGTGAGGCCAAGGAGATCGGGCAATCACACCTACACGAGCCAGGATATGGCAGAGAAGCTCGGAGAGGCGCTCCTCCAGAGGTTTTCGCATCTGAACATCAGAGTGGCTTTGGACGACCCGGACCTGGAAATCTCGGTGGAAGTGCGGGACTCTGTGGCGTACATGTTCACGTCGGTTCTGCCAGGCCCCGGAGGAATGCCCCTGAGCACCCAGGGAAAGGTGCTCTCGGTGGTGGATTCGGAACGGGGGCTAGCCTCGACCTGGCTTATGATGAAGCGGGGATGCAGCGTGCTCGGGATGACACACGACCCGTCGCTCATGCAACCTCTCGATGCTTGGTACCCCAACCTGAATTCAATCAGTCCTGAGGAGGATATATTCGAAGCCGCCAGGAAGAACGAGTGCATCGGGATTGCCCTAGAGCTGAGCCTAGAGGAAATTGGGCGCAAAGGGGCCACGAAGGGCGACCTGCCTGTGTTCTACCCGCTCGTGGGCATGAGTGAAGAAGAAACAAAGGGTTTGATCGTGAGGATCCGCACCTAGGTGCCTTGTCGGTCGTGCGCCCTCAGGGACGGTCGCACCTTCTCTGCGCCGATCCCTCTGGACCTAACGAGCCCTCTGCCTTTCTTGCCCGCGGGCGTGAGGCCTCTGTTGGCCCTGTTAGCGTGCTTGGTCGAACAGATCCAGCTGATCTGCGGGTCCGACTTGATGACCGGGTGGTTCACATCGACCATGATCACTTCGAACCACTTGTGCCGGCCATCCTCGCCTACCCAGTAGGATGCGAGCACTTCCAGGTTGGGATGCCTCTTCGAGGTACGCTCCTCGGCTATCCTCTGGATGTTCTTGCGCATGGTGATCTTGAGGATACCTTTCCTCTTTGGCCTGCGCCCCTTCTTGATCCTGTGCTTCCTCAGGCCGCCCCGCCTCACCTTGCACCTGACAATAACGAAGCCCGGCTTGGCCTTGTAGCCTAAGGCCCTTGCCCTGTCCAGCCTCAGGGGCTTCTCGACCCTGACGAAGGTACCTTCCTTCCTCCAGTCGATAAGCCTCTGCCACATTATCTTCTTCATGTCGTCGTTGTCGAGATCCTTCCAGGCCTCGCCCATGTAGTGGTACATGTTCCTAGTAGGGCCCTTCTTGACCGCGGCAGCCTTCGCGTCCTGCTGCGGAGCAGCAGGTGCTTCCTTTGGCGCCTCAACTGGCGCCTTCGTTTTCCGCTCCTTCTTTGTCGGAGCTTTAGCCTCTTCTGCCAATCAAATCACATTCCAGCAGTTTTCGGGTTCACGCGTGAGCGCACATCCCCATGTGCGAGACTAGGCAATCTCGCCGCTGCAGGGGACTCCAAAAGAGTTGGTCTATTTAAGCCTGTTGCGACCCCTACATGAAGTGGTCCAGGTTAAGTTTCTTGTCCGTTTTCTTGGGCTGCGAGTTGACTCTTGCCTCTCGCTTGGATTCGTAGTCATTATTGAACAGTGAGGACTGCTGCACACCCGACACGAGGGACTTCTCATCCCATCCGAAGGAGTCTGTAACACGAGAGATCGTTGCAGCGAGCCTCTGAGCATAGTATCTGTAGTCGGGTTTCGCGGAGAACGGTCTCCCTTCGACCCATGGTTCGAACTTCTGAGGAGACGCTCTGCTATCCGTGACTATCCACGAGACCTTCATGCCGGGAACGACCTCGTAGCCGAGCTCCTGGAGTTTCTTGAACACGCGCACATTGATCATCGTGTTCCCCTGCTTGTACTGACTCTCCTCGCGGACTGACCGTGAGATCACGAGCCTCGAAGGATCAATCTTGCCATCAATCAGATCCTTGACGACGCCTCGGGTGTATGCGACCGCGCCCTGATTGTCCCCGTCGAGGACCATCTCGAAGACCTTCTGGAGAACCTCGCTCTGCAGGTCGAACGAATCGGTTCTCCTCATCTCATAGCCGCGGACTATCAGCTCCTGCCTTGGCCAGACCATACGGCCGACATACCGCTTCTTCATCCCGTGCGAGAAGAACGGCTCCATTATTTTCTCGAACTCGAGCACAACATCTCCGGATGAGAACCGCTCGGCAATCTCTCGGCCGAGCTTGACGCTCTCATCCAGATTCGGATTTGGTGAGAGGAAGAACACCGAATCCGTGTCCGAGTAGATGACCTTGAGATTCTCCGCCTCCAACTTCTTGATCAGGTCCTTGGTCGCTTCGCGCGCGAAGGCGGTTATACTGGCTCCAATCCTTGGATCTGTGAACCTATAGAAGGATGACGCGAGGACTCCATAGAAGGAGTTCATCAGGATCTTTATGGCTTCCTGTAGACCGTCGTAATACGCTCGCTCGTCAGGAGTGCTCGCCTCTCTCATCGCTTTCTTCGTGGCCGCGCGCTCAGACATTAATCGCATCAATATGAGCGGCAGAAGCCCTTCGCGGACGCTCTTGTCGAGGAACCTGGCACCTGTCGGGGACACAATGGACCCGTTCGGAGACAGAGTCGTGAAACAGATGTTCTTCGATATGATCATGCTCGGGTACATGCTCCTGAAGTCGAGAGTCAGGACCCAATGGAACAGACCCTGCTCCATCTCATGGACGTATCCGCCCTCAATCGTTTCGGCGTCATCTGAGAAGCGCATCGTCATCGGGACGGCGACCTTCTTCCGGTCGGCATCCCGGATGAGGATGGAATCGATCAATTGAGACGTTGTGCCACTGACGACGTCGTCCAGCGGTAGCTTGGACACTGTCGCGAGATCCATGCTCCTCTGGAGGATCGCGACCTTCTCCAGAACCTTCAACGCGAGGTTCGAGTCGTGTTCGCAGTACTTCATGACCCTCGCGCTGTCGCTCGCCCACTCCTCATCCATCTTCTTTGGGTCCACGTCGTGCTTTTCCTCGCCGAGCAAGAGCTTTGCCACCGCGTTGAGCGTCTCCTGCTTCGGCTTGAGCACCTTCTTGATGGCCCACCATGCGTCGACGATAATCCTGCCCTCGGTCCACCAGAATCGGTTATTGTACTGGCTCAAAGATCCAGGGTAGCGCCCCCACGATGGCTCGGGCATGCGCAGCGCGGCAGCTCTCTGAATTATCTGCGGAATGTCGAAGCCGTCGATGTTGTAGCCCGTGATCACATCTGGGTCCGAGTCCTCGATGAACCTGGAGAAGTCCTCGATCATCTTTCGCTCGCCTCCTGGGCCTTCTCCGGAGAACTGGCGGCCATCGACTTTGTCGCCCTTCTTCAGAACGCAGCAGATGCAGAATATCTTGCGCTCCTTGAGGCTGGTCTCAACATCGAAGCTAAGTATCGTCAGCTTCGGATGAAATGGTTTGATTTCCTCGAACCGCTCAGCCTTCACGACTATGTCCGTCCTGTAGGCTTCTTTCGGCATCTCTTCGCCGATGACGCGCACACACGATCCGAGGTCCATGTCATAGACGAACCTGAAATGGAACGGTATGTCCGCAGCGAGCACGATGGCCTGAGGCATGATCGTCTTCCTGATATCGGGGACGAGCCACGGGAACGTGGCCACGACCTTCTGACACTTCTTGACCTCTCCCTTGTATAGAAGCTCCGCGTCCTCGAGCCGCCTGACCCTGTCGTCGTTCTTCAACATCTCCTTGATCTCACCAAGGACAGCTGGAGACTCCGGCTCTACGAAGTAGAAGTAAGGCTCAAAGCCAGTATATCGCACCGCGACGGACTTCCCATCCTGAGTCTTGCCGTACAGGTGGACGGCGAGGTCAGACTCCAGTTTCTTGTACGACGCCCCTATCAGGCGGATATCCCACGAACCCATCAGCATCAAGCTCTTGCGACTATCTTGATCACATCGTTGTCCTTCAGAACATGGTCGTGACCTATCGTCATGTGGGTCTTTCCGTCGATGGCCCTAATAAAGTTATCACCCAGGTCCGAGTGGACTTTGTAGGCGAGGTCCTTCGCGTTCGAGCCCCTACGCATCAGGTAGGCGTCGGGGAGAACCCTCTCCTGCTTGTCCATCCACTTGTGCTCGTCCTCCACCGGGTAGATGATCATCATGTCCAGGACCTTGAACACGACTTGTTCTAGGACGTTCTGCACGCCCGTCGAGCTGTTATTGCCAAGCCAGTCAGACATCTTGGTGCAAGCAGCAACCTGGTTCGCGTTCAGCTTCGAATGGTCCGAATAGTCGAACTTGCAGTCACCAGGGGTGTACTTAATCATCCCAGCCTTGGTTGCGCGCCTGAGGGCCAGTTCGTACTCGGCGCTGGTGGGAACCACTACATATCCCGTGGCCTTGAGCCGCTCGATGTTCTCCGGAGGCGCGATGTCTGCCTTGTTCGCAGCTATGATCATCGGCTTGCTGATCTTCTGGAGCGTCTGGCAGAATTTGAGGAGATCCTGGTCGCTCCACAGCGTAGGGTCTGCATCGATGGAGGTAGTCCTCAAGGCAGCGTGGATGTGCGATTCTGTTATGGAGAGACCTGTGAGCTTCTCCGCGAGAGCAACTTCGATCTTCGCGCCAGCCAGCTTCGCCTGCTTTGCCATCTTCTGGAACTGCTTCTCTAGGATTCCGTAGACCCAGTACGAGATCTCCCTCTCCAAGAAGTTCACATCCAGGACCGGGTCATGAGTACCGACACCCACGGGGTTGCCCTCGAAGTCGGTTCCCCCGCTCGCGTCGACTACATGGATGAACGCATCTGCCTGCCTGAGGTCGTCCAGGAACTTGTTCCCGAGCCCGCGTCCAGCATGCGCGTCTGGCACTAGGCCGGCGACATCGAGGACTTCGATTGGGACGAATCGGGTGCCATTGTCGCAGATCGAGTTGTTAGGGTTGCAGGGCTTTCCGAACTGAACATGCGGGCACGGTCCGCGGACGTAGCCAACGCCGCGGTTCGCCTGAATGGTCGTGAACGGGTAGGATGCGATCTGAGCGGTCGCCATCGTGAGCGCTGAGAAGAAGGTCGACTTGCCGACGTTGGGCTTGCCTACGATACCTACAAGCATCCTGTCCCCCCGAGGCCAATGCGAATATAGCTAGAAAAAGAAGTCGGTGAACGAGCCAGTGACTCACCAACAATCGCTCTAGGTGGTCAATTGATTTATACGACAAAACGATTGCAGCCAATCATGGAAACCGCAGTTGTCCTTTGCGAAGCATCATTCAACAGAACTGGCGGAAAGACCGCCGCTGGGCTCGTTAGGCACTCGCTGAGATTCAAGATAGTCGGGATACTGGACAGCACATTGGCTGGGAAAGACGCTGGCGAAGTGCTGGACGGAAAGAGGGTGGGCATCCCGATATACTCGTCCGTCACGGACGCGCTCAAGCACCTCAAGAAAAGACCTGATTACCTGATAGTTGGGGTTGCCACCGTCGGTGGCATGCTGCCAAAGGCCTTCAGGCCGGCACTCCGAGAGGCAATCAAGCACAAGATCAACATCATCTCTGGCCTGCATGAGTGGCTAGCAATCGATCCCGAGCTAAGCAAGCTTGCGAAGGAGAACAAGGTCACCATCACGGACATTCGAAAGGAGCCGCCCCTCACGAAGATGCACTACTTCAGGAACCTCGCGCCGAAAATGAATGCAATCAGGATACCGATTCTTGGAACGGACGCCGCCTCCGGCAAGAGAACGACAGGCATTATCCTCACGAAGGAGCTGAACAATAAAGGTATCAAGACTTCATTCGTAGCCACGGGCCAGACGGGATTGTTGCAGGGTTCGAGATTCGGGATTCCGCTCGACGCGATACGCGGAGACTACGTCGTGGGAGAGCTGGAGAACGCAATCCATCAGGCGTACGTTACGGAGAAGCCGAAGGTCATAATCGTGGAGGGACAAGGAGCGCTCAGTCATCCTGCCTATGTGACCGGCTCGAGGACTATCGTCAACGCCTCGCAGCCGACCGCAGTGGTACTACAGCACGCGCCCGCGAGAAAGTGGAGAACATACCACGAAACAGAACTTCATATCCCCAACGGCACGATTGACCGCGAGATGGAGCTGATAAAGGTCTTAGCGAAGGCGCCTGTGATAGCTATTACCATCAACCACCAAGGAATGACTCGCGAAGAGGTTGAGAAGAAGATATCCGAGTACGAGTCGACCTACGGGATACCTGCCTGCGACCCTCTGGTGGACGGGGCTGGAAAGGTGGCGGACGCCATAATCAAGACTTACTTCCCGAAGAAGTCGAAGAAAGGCTGAGCTCGAGAAGCGCATCTGTCAACTCACCGATCATCTCCGGAGTCAGTTCCTCGGCCCTCTTTGATGCAAACGGCAGTCCATCGAGCTTCTTTGACGTATTCTCATCAACGTAAGCGCTAACTGCAGGGTCCATCCTAATAGAGTTCGAAATCTTCTTCCGCCTGTGCGAGAAGATGGCTTTCGTCACATCGTAGAATGCACGTTCATCCTTAACAACGAACGGCGGCCTCCGGGGCACGAGCCTGACTACGCACGAGTCCACCTTTGGCTGCGGCCAGAAGGCGGTCCTCGAAACATTGAGCATGATATCGCAATCGGCGCGATAGTAGACCCCGACCGATAGCCGTCCGTATTCATGCGTCCCTGGCTTCGCAATCATCCTCTCGGCGAACTCGCGCTGGAGCATGACGACAGCAATGTCGAACCCTGTCTCCAGAAGCTTGAACGTGATTGGAGACGATATTTGATATGGGAGGTTCGAAACCACCTTGTTGAACTGCGGTAGAAACGCCTTCACCGCATCTGCTTGCGTTAGTGCTACGCTGTCCCCGAACCGCTTCCTGAGGAATTGACAGAACACAGGATCCTGCTCAACGGCGACCACCCTGGCCCCCGTCTTCAGAAGCACTTCGGTCAGGTTCCCCAGCCCGGGCCCGATCTCAAGCACCGTGTCCGCCGGCGACAGCTGCGCGTAGCCGACCTGCCTCTCGATTACTCTCTCATCCAGAAGGAAGTTCTGTCCCAAGCGCTTTGTTGGCCTCTTCCCGAGGGATTCCAAGACGACCTTCAGCTCTTCCGCGCGCATCAGGACCTTGCTCCGGAAGGTCATCTCGCGACGAACAATCTGTACTTCTCATCGGGGTTCGAGAGCTCCTCCTCGATCCGCTTGGCGACGAGCTTCTCGATCTGGTGTGCGAGAGGCACACGCTTCTCGATATCCGCGAAGTCCGTGAAAACGCCCTTCTTCCGTTCCTCGATTATGCCCCACATGGTCTTCTTGCCCAGTCCAGGCAGAAGCTCCAGCATGTGGAATCTGGTCGTGATGGCTTGAGCCTCGTTGAAGAACTGCACGAATCTCGCCTCGTGCGCCCTTATGATCATCATGACGACTCCTGCGAGCTCGCTCTGAGAGGCGTGCGTAAGCTCGTTGAAGCCGATCCGCTTCTTGACATGCAGGATCTCCTGGCGGAGGTTCAGGTCCTTGCCTATGTAGACCCTGTCTCCGACGCTAAGGTTGATCCCGGGCTTGGGGACGAGCTCGAACAGCTTGAACTGGTCCTCACCGATGGCATACGCTACCGGCTCCCTCTTGAACATCTTCTCGTCCGGGAGTCCTTGGGGTAGATAGTCTAGTATTCTAGCGTAGTCTTCCACCGGCTTACCTCCTGGCTCGTCAGAGATACTTCTCTACGATGCTAAGAACCTTTTCGATGTCCTTCTTGTCGACACTGGCCCTCTCCTTCGAGAAGATCAACCGGACATCGTCTGCAGCCGCGGGCATCAGATCCGCGATCTTGACAGCGTTTATCTCCGACACGAATCCCAGCTCAAGCAGCTCCTTGACGAGCTTCTTGGCCTTCTTTGAGTCTGTCCGTGAGAATTTCTGGACATGCTCAAGCGCAAGCTTCTGTTCGGCAGTCAGCTCGCCGCCCTCATTCTGTCGCTCGGTGAGTATGTCCTTTACCTCTGCCAATGTGAGGACCTTCTTGTCTTCCATGAAAAAACACCCCCGGAGCTCACTGCGCCTTCCTGAGGTGCTCTGGCCTCACGATGATCTGCTTCATCATATCGCCCATCCTGATGTCCAGAAGATATGCCGATCCCTGCATTCGGACGACGGTTCCGGTCTTGCCATGGAAGCGCACGTGTGGCTGGCCCTTGTGCATGCTCGGGTCGATGTTGACATTGACCTTGTCACCCACTGCGAACTTCTGGAACATGCGTGTGATCGGAGAGAGTCCTCTGTCTCTTGCGCGCTTCTGCATCACACTGCGCGTCCTGCGCCTGTAGCCCTTTGATGCCTTTACCATGTCTTCACGA
>Ga0154903_110_pt3 | contig 30626 bp, 25 predicted proteins | sample Rifle2008BG19ft_FD_105584 | JGI IMG/M metagenome (GOLD analysis project Ga0154903, IMG submission 105584) | Euryarchaeota archaeon RBG_19FT_COMBO_56_21
AACTTCAGCATGCGTGGGATGTCAGGCGTGAGACCGTAGAAGGCGTTGGACCGGGGACAAACGACTATCGGGATCCTGTGTTGAGCACAGGCTGAGATGTCCGCGTCGCTGGCTTTCGTCATGTGAACGACGAAATCTGGCACAAGGCCAAGGATTGCGTCAATGTCTTCTCTGACGCATTCGCTCGCGTGGATGGCGAAGAGCTTCTTCTTGGCGTGGGCCCTGTTCGAGAGCCTAGTTAGAAAATCCAGCGGCCAATCCTTTACTGAACTCATCCCGATGCCATGAGAAGCTTCCAGGAGTCTGTCAATCTCGCTGTTGCTGACATCTGAGGATGCCGGCCTGCCCAAGATGATTGCGCTGGGTGACCTGGAAGGCATCGACTCGACAAGTGTCTGGATTCCTTCGACACCCTCTTCCCTGAAATCAGCGAAGGTCGTGGTTCCACTTCGAAGCATCGTTTGGATGGCACCCCGCATGGCCTTTCGTTTCTTCGCGGCCGAGGTATCCCTGAGGACCCTGTGTTTGTAGCCGTTGGGAGGAGCCACGAGCTCTTCGACGCTACCGCGCGGTGCGGGGTACGCCACAGAATCCGCAACGTGAGTGTGAGCGTTGACGAGGCCGGGAAGAACTAGCGACTTGCTGGAATCAACGGGTGCCCGGCCGTAACACACCTCGACCGGTTGTCCCCCTGACACGATCAGGTAGCCCTCAACGACGCCCGAAGGGGTCAGGATCCAGCGGCCAAGGTGCTGCTTCTTCATCAAACTCAAGCGCATCATAGTCGACTGCTTTCTAATATTTTCCCAAAACGGGACTAGACGTTGAACCGAAGTTAGGAAATCGTTCGGTTTTGGGGGGCTCCAGATATTAATATGTTCGATTTCATTAAAAAGATGAAGAAACCCTTTTTGGTCAAGAAGATTTATATTAGGGAATTATCTCAGGAGAACCAAGGACATTCAGAGGTGTACGGATGCCAGCGAAGATCAACAAGGATGAATGCGTTGCATGTGGTGCCTGCGTGGACGTTTGCCCCGAGGGCGCAATCACAGTTGATGATGTGGCTGTCGTCGACGCGAAGAAGTGCCTGGATTGCGGAGCCTGCGTTGACGAATGCCCGAACAATGCAGTAACGGTCGAGGAGAAGAAGTAACTTCCCTGGGACTTGTGACAAAACCCCTGAAACCCTCAATATGTATCTACCAGTGGTTTTACTCGCGCTGAAATCGCCCAAACAACCTTGAAATAGCCTCTCGACCCTCTCCGACCAGGTGAGGTTCTGGCCTCCGCGATCGTCGACATTGTGATACTCCTTCTAGCGGCGTTCGTACCAGCCCTGGTATACCTCGTATGGATCAGGAACACGGAGAGATACGGCAGAGAGCCCTATGGCAGGCTGCTCAGGATCTTCATCCTGGGCGCCACACTGTCAGTTGTAACGGCGGTGGTCCTCGAACTGATCCTGATGGCCCTACTCAGCATGAATATGGAGAGGGTCTACGAGATCTTAGGTGAGAACCAGACCCTCGAGTCACTCATTCTCGCGGTCGTGATTGCTCCGATCGTCGAGGAATTCACCAAGGGCATGAGCGTCTTCAGATACCGGCGACTGATCTCCGAGATCGAGGATGGCATCATATTCGGCGCAGCTGCAGGTCTCGGCTTCGCAGCCACTGAGAACTTGCTTTACGAGACCTCAGCATTGATGTCGGATGGCATGACCGCGGCTTTGGAGACCGCTGTTCTTCGCATGTTGAGCTCCGCGCTGCTACACGCAAGCGCGTCGTCCGTCTTTGGACTGGGAATCGCCCGAGGCGTCAAGCAGAGGAAAGGCCTTCTCCCATACTACCTGGGCGCCGTGGTCATGCATGGCCTGTTCAACTATTTTGCCTCGTTCGGACCGCTTTACGAGAATGACTTTGGACCGGAGTCCTACCTGATCGGGCTAGCCGCGGCATTCATAATAGCTATCGTTGGTATCGTTGTGGTCCGTGCAAAGATCAGGCAGCTGGACTTCGCCTCGAAGCACAACTAGCGACGGGACGGACCTGCCTGAAAAGCATATGTCCTGTCCAGGCGATTAGGGAACCATGGCATTCAGAGGGTTCATCTCAGCAGACATTGCGCCAGGGGACGCGTTGGTTGCGGTGCTCGGAGAACTTGCAAGAAGCAGGGCCGATCTGAAGGTGGTCAAGCCACAACTGATGCATGTCACCCTCAAATTCCTGGGAGACACGGATGAAGGCCTGGCTGAGGAAATACACGCCAGAATTCGGGAAGCATGTCAGGGAATCGGCCCTTTCAGGATCAGACTTCAGGGCATGGGAGCATTCCCCTCTCTGTCGAACATCCGGGTGGTCTGGGTCGGCATGCGGGACGGCGATCTCCTCGGAGAGATTGCGAGGAGACTTGACCTGTCGCTCAAGGAATTGGGGTTCGAACGAGACAAGAAAGGATTCGTTCCTCATTTGACGGTCGCGAGAGCGAAGACTGCCAGGAACATGGCCAACGTCCAAGAGATACTTAGGAACAACCCGACGACCGATTATGGAGAGTATTCCGTTGACCGGATACTCCTGAAGAAGAGCGTTCTGAGCCCCCAGGGCCCGACTTATTCGACCGTTAGCGAGCACTCACTGATAGTTGGATGATGCTCAAGACCCGCGTCTGCTCTTCTGTCTCGAGTCGGAGGTTGAAGCACGCTCGAGCAGTTGCAGCAGGTCAATGACCGCGATCTCCGGGTTCGCTCCCTGACACTCGACGAGACTCTGCTGGCACCATGGGCATGAGGTCACAATCGTATCTGCTCCCGCATCCTTCGCCATCTTGACCCTGTCTCGTGCGATCTCCGTGGACAGCTCTGGGTGGACGCTTTTCACTCCCGAACCTGAGCCACAACAAGCGCTCCGCTCCCGGGAACGTTCCATCTCAATGGGCGGTCCCTTGAGAACACGTCCAAGGAGCCTCCTTGGCTCGTCGTATACGCCCAGACCCCTCCCAAGGTCGCACGAATCGTGATAGGTGATAGCGCCGAGGTCCGACAGATGGGAGAGCGGGACCGCATCGATGCGTTCCGCGAGGAACTGGGTGAGGTGTTGGATCCTGACGCCGAGCTTGCGCGCCATCTCATGATTGCTGTTCAGCTGAGAGGCGCATCCTGGACAAGAGGTCACGACCATCTTCGCGCCAGCAGCCCCGAATTCCTTCAGGCACGCCGCTGTCCTCTCTCGGGCGAGCTGTTCCTCGCCCAGCTTCCGGGCCGTCGAACCACAGCATTTTTCCGCTAGTCCCAGGAATGCTGGCTCAATCCCGAACGCCCTGAGCACTCGTACTGCTCTCTTGGCGCCTTCGGGATCAAGGAGAGAGGTAGAACACCCCGCAAAGTAGAGTACCTCTCCCTTGTCCTTCAATCCAAGGTCATCGGCCCACCTCGCCTTCTGCTTCCTTGGAGCCTGCCATGGATTGTCGTAGTTCCTCAGGCTTGAGACCAGAGTGATGTGTTCGGGGGCTATGTTCTTTTTATCTCTTATTGCCTTGTTGCGTACTCCGATTATGCCCTTTTTAATGTCAATGCGCGAAGGGCAGACCTCGGTGCACGCGCCACACGAAGTGCAGAGGAACAGTCCCGATCCGACCGACTCATCAACCCTCCCCCTCGACCCTTCGAGGTAGACTCCCTGTCCGCCCATGTGCCCCGGACTCCCGAAGTCCGGACCGATCACGTTGTATGTTGGACAGAACAGAAGGCACATACCGCATCCGATGCAGTATTGCGCTTCCTTGTCCTCCGCCTCCAGTCTGCCATCGTCCACGAGGATGATCACGACCTCTTTGGGGCCGTGCATGCCCTTGTACACCTGCTTCTCGATGTCCGCGGTGTAGCTCGGGCCCGTGATGATGTTGACGTAGGAGCTGATTATCTTCCCTGTGGAGAGGTATGTCTGCAGCTTGGTGACATTGACCGCGTCATCCAGATTTGGCACTATCTTCTCGGGCGTCGTGATTATCATGTGCTTGTCGGCCAGCATCGCGCACTTCGTTGCGTTGCCCTCGTTATGGACGATCACGACCGCCCCCTCGAGCGCAGCGATGGCATTCGCACCTGTGATCCCCACCTTGGCTTTCGAGATGTAGTCGGCGATCTCCTCTCGCATGACCTTAGTGAGCTCGCGTGGATCTTCGGACACTTCCTTCCCGAAGTGGATTGTGAAAAGCTCAGATATCTCGCGCCTAGTGAGATGACACGCGGGACCCGTTGGGTGGGCGGCTGCGCATCCTGCGAGCTGGACTATCCGGTCGCCCAGGTCAGTCTCAATTACCTCAATGCCTTCCTTCTTGAGGATCTCCGCAACGTGCATTTCCTTGGTGACGTTGGACTTCGACTTCACGACGAGATCGTAGCCCTCGAGCTCCTCCTTGAGCTTGCGCATCGCCCCTTCAGCAGTCTTAGCCAAAATCACTCTGAACCCGTTCTCCCTCAGGGTCGCAATTGCCTGTGTGAGCAACGGCTCGTTCCCCACGGAGGACTCCTTTGTCTTCCTGAGGCGCTCTTTCCGGGCATCGAGATCGGGGATCCTATGGGCGTTCTCTTTCTGCCTGTCCAGAATGGTCTTGAAAGAATTCCTCATCCCATCGAGCGAGCTCCGGTTCTCCGAGCTCTTCCGAACCAGCTCACGCAACTTTGCCTGTGTCATCATACCTCGTGGAAAATCGAGGCGCTCGCGCAAGACTTCAAGGCTCGAGAGACTTGAGCTTGTCCCATTCGACCGTGTGATGAATGCCCGCCTTCTTGAGTATCTTGCTCAGGCGCTCGGTGATTCTGATGGTCTCCGCGGTCTTCGAATCTGCGCGTATGTAGAACTGCTTCTTGCCTGGGGTTAGCGGGAACACCAGCCTCATTCTTCCCCGCCTGTTGTACCCTTCGGGCTTCCGGTTCTTCTCGATGTCCATCATGTTGATGCGCATGAACATCTGGAGTATCTCGTCCTCGTCAGGCATTTGGTCCGTCTCGTCGAGGAACGCCTTCAGGACTTCCTCGAAACAGTCCTGCAAGTCCTTCCACTTGAACTTGTCCTTGAAAATGATATGGCCCGTCTCGGCTTTCATGTGGCCGTTACGATTGGCTAACCCGTATTTAACCCTACTGACATTGCGAGTGCTGGACCCAAGTTGGCACAAGTCATTTATCGGCAATTGTGCATGAAGAGTGCGATGGCCAACGCACTTACGATTGCTGGCTCTGACTCTGTGGGAGGTGCAGGCCTGCAGGCCGACCTCAAAGCCTTCGAGGCAGTCGGCATTCACGGATGCTCAGTCATCACCTGCGTCACATCTCAGAATACGAGGGCCGTGTCTTCCATCTTCCCACTCCCGTTGCCGGTGATCGCCAGCCAACTTGAGTCCGTTCTCGAAGACGTCAGACTTGACGCGATCAAGACGGGAATGCTGTACAGCGCGGAAATCGTCAACTTGGTATCCTCCCGTCTGCGAAAGGTGAATACGCCGATTGTAGTAGACCCTGTGATGGCTGCAACGACTGGCAGCAGCCTGCACAGGGAAGGTCTTGTGGAGTCATTGGTCACCAGGCTCATCCCAATCAGCACACTCGTGACGCCCAATCTCAGTGAGGCGACCAAGTTGTCAGGGGTGCTGATCAGGGACGAGAAGTCAGTGAAGAAGGCAGCGCTCGAGATTCTGGAGATGGGGCCGAAGGCGGTCCTTGTGAAGGGAGGGCATCTGAAAGGTTCTACCGTGAGGGACTACCTGTTCGTCGGGACAAGGATGACGAGGTTCTCTTCCCCCAGAGTAGATGCTGAGGTACATGGAACTGGATGCGCCCTAGCCTCTCTCATCGCGGGCAACCTTGCACTAGGATTCGAACTCGATGAGGCCGTGCGCATGTCGAAGGGCATGATATACAAGGCGATCCTTGCTCGTGAGATGGTCGGCGCAGGTGTCCCGTGTGCGAACCCGCTTGCTGTGATCAGGATAGAGGCTGGGAAAGCTGCAATGCTCGGCGATTTGGAGGCCGCGGGAAGGGAGCTGGAAACCATCATGGACGCGAGCTTGATTCCGGAAGTCGGTTCCAACATGGGCTATGCAGTTCTTGGAGCCCTTGAACAGGACGAAGTGGCCGCCTTCGACGGAAGGATCGTTAGGATTGGGCAAGGTGCCCGGAAGGTCGGATGTGCACGCTTCGGCGCCTCGAAGCACGTTGCAAGGATCGTGCTGTCCATATCCTCGCGTGAACCAGACAAGCGATGCGCACTCAATATCAAGTACTCTGAAGAGAACCTGGACGCGTGCAAGAAGGCTAAGCTGTCGGTTTCATCTTTCGACAGGAGATACGAGCCAAAGGGGGTTTCATCGATGACTTGGGGAGTCTACAAGGCAATTGAGGGCATCGGCAGCGTACCAGACGTTATCTTCGACAGGGGAGGGGTCGGGAAGGAGCCAATGATCCGGCTAGTAGGCCAGGACCCCGAGGACGTGCTTTCGAAGCTCAAGCGGATCATATCGAAGAGGAAGCCCAGGTGAACAATTGAGAATCGCCATGTTCGTCGATTCGTTCCATCCGATCGTCGATGGCGCAGTTGTTGCCATGGAGATATCCGCGGAAGGGCTAGAGAGGCGGGGGCACGAGGTTGTTGTAATCGCCCCTGGACCACAAGTTCAGACGCCGACCAAGCGCAAAGTCCATTATCTTCCCTCCCGGGAGTTCAAGAGCTATCCCGGGTACAGGATCGTCATCTCGCCATCCGACATGCTTGAGTTCTTGAGGAAAGAGAGGATCGAGATCATACACTCCCACGGGTTGGCGTCGATGGGCATTCTGAGCCTCACCGCAGCCAGAGCCCTAAAGATCCCCCATGTGCTCACTTTCCACACGATGGCGAACGAGGCCGTGAAGTACTATTCCCCTCTCCCAATCAGGCAGGACTTCATGGTCAGCCTGGTGTGGGCATATCTGCGCAACCTCCTGAAGAGGCCCGAAGTCGTGATAGCGCCCTCGGCCCCGATTAGAAACGAGCTTCTGGAGAACGGAGTCGTAATGAAAGCCTGCGAGGTTGTGCCGACAGGGGTCGATTGTCAGAAGTACTCGCCTGAAAGATTCGACAAGGCGTTCCTGGACAGATACGGACTCGTGGGCAAGCGGGTGCTCCTACACGTCGGTCGACTGTCGATGGAAAAGCGGCTTGATGTTGTCCTGGAGGCAGTCGCCGTGCTTAGGCCCAAGGTTCCTGACCTCAGGCTCCTCGTCGTGGGCAAGGGACCAGCAGAGCAGCATTACAAGGATTTGGCCAAGAAGCTGGGAGTCGCTGAGCGCGTGATCTTCACTGGATTTCTGCCTGACGAAGACATGCCCAAGGCGTACGCCAGTGCCGAGATACTGGTCATCGCATCCACTTTCGAAACCCAGGGACTGGTTGTCCTTGAGGCCCTAGCCTCTGGGACCCCAGTAGCTGGCGTGCGGTATAGGGCGATTCCCGAGTTTGTCCAAGAGGGCAAGAACGGCTGCCTGTTCGAGCTCGACTCATGCGCTGAAGCGATACAGAGATGCCTTCTGCGAGCGGACTCGATGATGATAAACGCGGTCTCAACAGCACGGGATTACTCAATCGATGTGTGCTGCGCGAAACTCGAGAAATGCTACGAGAGATCGGCCCAGATACTGGCCGATTCCAAGTGAACTGCTCGTCTGCGAGATAGTCTCCATCTGGCAAAGTATTTCTATCGATGGTGTCGATTGTCCAGTGAGAAGGATGGCTCTATCTTACCCGGTATTCTTCGCACTCTACTCGGTCAGCATGGTAGTGGGCGTCTTCGTCGCCTTGCTGATCTTCATCGGGTGGAAGGACATGTACTGGAGGACCGCGCTACGATCCCTCCGCTACAATGCAGTGTATGTCATTCTGATCGCAGCATTCCCCCTTCTGGTACAAGGACAGGACATTCTCGAGAGGCAGCTCGCAGACGAGGGGTCGAACACAGTCGTCTACACGAACTGGATCTTCGACCTCGCGGGAGACACCATAGGAGTGCTGCAGGACCGGTTCAATTATGCGGTAGTGATAGACTTCTTCATAATCATCTATGCCTGGGTCTTCGCCTTCATCACCTATCTCGTACCGGTATTCCTATTGGTCAAGGACGACCGAGCGACCTTGAGGGTATATGCGATAGCCATGATGTTCAACTACATCGTGCTCACACCGTTCTACTTGGTCTTCCCGGTGTCCGTCACAGGCTCGCATCCTGATGCGGGCGTCACCCCATTCCTCTATGCAAGCAGGTCGTGGGGGCAGATGGTTACCAGCGTAGATCCTCTCGACAACGACTTCCCGAGCGGCCACGTGAGCCTCTCCGTGACGCCATTCCTTCTGTTCGCATACGCTGGAGTACAATACCGACGGATGTCCTATTTCCTAGGTGGAGCGACGATAGCCATTGCCTTCTCTGTACTCTACCTGGGAGTCCACTGGCCCGCAGATGTCTTCGCCGGGTTCATTCTCGCAGTGGCCGCGACGGTTGCCGCAAGAAACGAGAGGATCCAGATGAGAATTGACAGGTACGTCCGAATCATCTCGCGGAAGCTGTTCAGGGAGAAGCCCGAGGGAGCGCCTAGCTCTCAGCAGGTTCAACACTGACGATCGTTATCTCGAAGTACAATGTTCTTCCAGACAACTCCGCATTGTATCCGATGGAAGAGTCGCTCTTGTGAATAACGAAGGTCGAGTTTGTGGAGTCCAAGTCCCACAGATAGAACGTCTTCCCGTCGATGTCCGTTCCCTTGATAGTGTAGACATCTTCCGCCTGGATCATGTGTCTGATCGTGATGCTACCATTCCCGCTGAATCCAGCGGAGTCGAAGGCCTCGACAACGACCGGCCAGCCCTGTGGATTGCCTGGCGTCTGTGGGTTGCCGTATGGGTAGTATGTCGTGTTCACTGTCGGCAGGTACTTGAAAGTGACCAAGCCGCTCGCGTTGTCCGTGACCATGACTTCCCATCCCCAGAAATAGTGCGGGACGACAAGCAACAGTGCCCCCTCGACACCGAACTCCTGCTCGAACTGCGCAGCAGTGAGAGTCTCCGTAGCGGGTATTTCTTCAACGAGGCTCTTCGTCACTAGCAGGTTCGAATAGACCTGGTAACCATCCTCGGGCAGAACCTCGACGATCTTGGTCTCATTGACGCGCATACCAATGACGCCAAGCGCGAATCCCTTGATCGTCCCGCCGGCACCGTAGTTGCCAGCCGTCATTTCGAACGCCTTGTATGAATCATTGGAGCGGAGCGAGAAACTGAGGGATTTCGGATACACGATATCATCATTGGCCACATTCAGGATGCTGGTATCGAAGACCCTTCCATCGGAGAGCCTCCCGATGTAGTTGAGCGTGACCGTATCCCCGGAAGCGACCTGAGCAGTCGTCTGCGACTTCGCTTCCTGAGAGCTGCTGTATACTACGTAGACTATCACGGCAGCCGAGAGCACGATTGCAGCGATCATGATCGCTTGCAGTGTCTTCGTTGGGTCTCTTGCCCACTGGCCTTTGTTCGGGCTCTCCATCTGAACTCCTGGGGCGCGGTTATAGAGTGAGCCGATATAAACCTTGTCGCATCTGTCCTTAACTGACACTGAGGGCGCTGGCTCTCATCCACCGGACACCGGCGGAAAGATCGAGACCTCGTCCCCATCCCGGAGCTTGACCGCGCGGGCGTCGTGTCCGCTCACGTTCCGCCCGTTGATCAAGATGACCAACCTTTCGGGGTCATTGGGGAAATCCCTCAGCATCTGTGCGAACGGCTTTCCAAACCTCAGCCCCAGTTGGTCGACGACCGAGGCCAGATCCGCGGCGTCCAGTGCGATCTCGGCTGTCCCAGCCATCTCCCTGACGGTTGCGAACATCCTGATCATCACGCGCGCCATCGCTGGTTAGTATGCCGGGCTGCGTAATAAACAATGCTCCGCGCGCCACCAACCTCTGTGACCAGCCGATGATCACGATTGGCCATTTCGGGTTTCTACTGTGACAGTCATAATGAAATCACGGAGGACTCAAATTCATGAAGAAATCGTTTCGACAGCGGATTCTGGCTGCAAGGACAAGTGCGACGACTGAAATGGGAAGGATGGTGTCAAGGCAGAGGACCATGAACATGTAGCAGGACCGCTGGACTTCGCGACAGAACGAGTGTCAGCGAATGATGCGTATTTTTGACCGAAATCCACATCATGAACTGTGCATGGTAGACTTTAGTTGTTAAATGGCAGATTCGTCGGAGACAGTCCTCATAACCTCGTGAACCAGGGACGCCGATGACGGGCAAACGTGACAATCCATATCAACTCCTAATCGGGATAAGCTTGACGAGGGGAACGGTTGACGAAGGCAGTGAAGGGGAAGCAGGAAGCCGTGGTCAGGATCAAAGGCATGCACTGTGCGACCTGCACTGGCACAGTCAAGGAGGCTCTGGAATCACTCAAGGGAGTGGAAGACGCCAGGGTGAACCTTGCCACCGAGAAGGCGGCTTTCATCTATGACCCTGCCGTCCTGTCCATGGGGGAAGTGGAGAACGCCGTCAAGGAATCTGGATACGAGGTCGTGCGGGACGAGATCACTCTCACTATCGGGGACATGCACTGCGCCACATGCGCATTGACCATTGAGGAATCCCTGAAGGAGGTCCCAGGTGTGAGCAACGCCAGGGTCAACTTCGCACTCGGCAAGGCCACAGTTGACTACGACGCGTCTCTGGCCGACGAGGCGGTCCTGAAGAAGGCGGTCGAAGATGTCGGGTACAGAGTCCTCGAGGTCCAGGGCGTGATGTCCGAGCAGATGGCCAGGCAGGAGGAACTCAGAGAGGGGTTCAGGGCATTCGCCGTTGCAGCGGCGTTCAGCATCCCGATCGTGATCATCTCCATGAGCTACGACTTCCTTCTCATGGATTCACTCGACGTTCAGATCCGTAACTGGCTGCTCCTGGTCCTCGCGACACCTGTCCAGTTCTATGCCGGACTTCGATACTACAGGGGAACTTATTGGGCCTTGCGCAACCGTCGCGCGAACATGGATACCCTAGTGGTTCTCGGTACAACGGCTGCATGGGCCTATAGCCTAATCGTCACACTTCTTCCGGAGGCGGTCGCCAGCACGGATGTCTACTTCGACACATCATCGGTGATCATCACACTGGTTCTTGCAGGCAAGTACTTGGAACTCAGGTCGAGAGGGCGTGCTTCCGATGCGATCGTGAAGCTGATGAACCTGCAGCCTCCCCAAGCGCTCCTCGTGAAGGATGGGCAAGAGGTGCTTGTGGAAGTGGACGAGGTCGTGGAGGGAGACGTCGTCCTCGTGAAACCAGGGGAAAGGATCCCAGTTGACGGAGAGGTCGTCTCTGGTCAGTCCGCCGTGGATGAGTCCCTAGTGACGGGGGAATCCATCCCCCGGGAGAAGGCTCCTGGCTCATCGGTTACAGGTGGAACCGTCAACATAGGCGGAGTGCTGCGAGTTCGGGCGACGCGCGTCGGCCGGAACACGACTCTCGCTCAGATCGTCAAACTCGTTGAGGATGCGCAGAGCACCAAGGCTCCGATCGAGAGGCTGGCGGACAGCGTCGCAGCAGTCTTCGTTCCGATCGTGATGGCAATCGCATCCGCCACCTTTCTTTTCTGGTACTTCATCGGATCAGGACTCTGGGACGTTGGAGATGCCCTCACGTTCTCGCTCACGACCACCGTCGCAGTCCTCGTGATCGCCTGTCCCTGTGCGCTCGGTCTGGCCACTCCGACAGCCATAGTCGTGGGCACTGGCACCGGTGCGAGGATGGGGATACTGATCAAGAACGCACCCGCCCTGGAAACTGCTCATAGACTCACGACGGTCATATTCGACAAAACGGGAACACTCACGAGGGGAGAGCCAAAGGTCGTGAGGCTTGAACTTGGGAGCGCTCATGACGACAAGGAACTGCTACTGGCCGCCGGCAGCGCGGAGAAAGGGTCTGAGCATGTTCTGTCGAAAGCTGTCATATCCGCAGCCGAATCCGCGGGTTTGATCCTTGACTCACCGGAAACCTCCAAGACTGTTGCCGGAGAAGGGATTTCGTCCGTGGTCCGCGGGAAGGAGGTGTCCGTTGGCAACAGACGGCTCCTCCAAAGACTCGGAATCCAGCTGCGCGGCCTCGAGGGAACGATGGAATCCATGGAGAATGAGGGGATGACAGTCATGGCCTGTGTCTCGAACGGCCAGGTTCTTGGCCTGATAGGAGTCGCTGACACCCTGAAGCCCGAGGCCAAGGAAGCGATTGTCGGTCTTCGCGATCTGGATCTCAAGGTGGCCATGCTGACCGGTGACAACGAGAGGACCGCCAGGGCGATCGCGAATCAAGCGGGCATCGAAGAGTTCCGAGCTCAGGTGTTGCCCGCAGACAAAGCAGGCGCTGTCAAGGCGTTTCAGGAGAAGGGAGAGGTGGTCGCAATGGTCGGTGACGGCATCAACGACGCACCCGCTCTGGCTCAGGCGGATATCGGGATCGCTCTCGGCACCGGGACGGACATCGCCCTGGAATCTGGCAACATCGTCCTCATGGGAGAGGACCTGAGGGGTGTCGTGACCGCAATAAAGCTGAGCAAGCGCACATTCGCCAAGATCCGGCAGAACCTGTTCTGGGCGCTTTTCTACAACACGGCCTCAATACCGATAGCCGCAGGCGTCCTCTTCCCACTGACGAACTGGCTACTGAGCCCAATGATAGCTGCCGGGGCAATGGCGTTCAGCTCAGTTTCAGTTGTGACGAATGCTTCCCTTCTGAGGCGCTTCAAGCCGTGAATTCGAGGTCGTCAGTATCAGTATTTAAAATAAGTCGGCCCGAATATCATCCAGCTAGGGGTCTTACAGAAACGCTTATTTGCTGTATAGAGGATAACAACACGGAAGTTTGCAGGCCTGTGGGCCCCCGCGCTGTGGTTCAGTAAGTAAACGCCCACAACCGACAGACCTCGATTTCGGCACCCCCGGTCGGAAGTGGTCTCATGTTCGGCAAGAAGCTCTCAAAAGGATTCCTAGTAGACACCAGTGGTGCTCTTGTCAAGGAATTCGTTTTCACATCAAAGGGGGACGTGAGCTTCGAGGAACTTCGCCAGGCCCTCCAGGGCAAGGGTGATATCGGAGCCCTCGGCAAGTTCGGTGTCGGCAAGATGACGGCGACGGTGATCAAAGGCGAGAAGATGCACTTCATCGCCGTGTCAAAGGGAGACGTCGACGATCAGGACATGGGTTTCTTCAGGGAGATGCTCAACTCGGTCGAGAAGTCCTTCGATGCACGAGTGGACGGCCGGATGAGGATCGCCCAGATAGGGGAGCAGCGCGCCAAAGAAGCCCAGGAGAAGGCCAAGAAATCGGAGGATGAACTCAACGCCAATAGGAGCGACCTCGCACTTGAGGGCGTCGCGCTCGAGGAGTTGAGGATGGAGCTCGACAAGCTCAAGATGGAGACCGAGAAATGGCAGGAGGAGCTCCGGGATTTCGAGTCACAGGTCAACGAGCGGCATGCACAGATCAACGAACGGGTTCAGCTGCTGCTGGAACGCGAGCAGATCTTCGTGAAGAGCCAGCAGGCCTTCGAGGCTGCGTCTGATGCGAAACGGGCCCTGATGCGAAGGATGCAGGAAGGCGTCGCCAGTTCCATCGTGGTGTCAGAAATCGGTCTTGAGAAGCTCCGCAATGACAGAAAGGAAGTCGATGACAAGAGAACTGCACTGGAGAGCGACCTCAGCAAGTTTGGGGAGTCGAAGGCTGAGTGGGAAGCGGAATTCGCTGACTCCAAGAGAAGAATCGAGGCCATCGACAACGATAAGGTGGCTCTCGAGGAAGCAAGCAAGAGGCTTGAGGAGAGGGTCAAGGAACAGGATGACCTCAAACAAACCCTTGATTCCAGGCTCAAGGAACTAGATACAAATTCAGCTCATCTCCGATCTGAAAGACAGGCGTTCGAAGATGAGACCGCCAGGGTCCGCGCCAACATCCAAGAAGTGCAATCGTCTCTGGACAAGCGCGAGAAGGATCTGAAGGAGTTAGAGGGCGGACTCATCGCACAGAGAGAGGATTTCGAGAGATCCGCAGCCGAATTGAAGCCGAAACAGGAGCAATTGGCAACTCAGACAGCTGAGTTGCAAACGCGACTGAATACCCTCGAAGAACGCCAGCAGGCCCTGGACAATGAGAAGAGCGACCTTGAGAAGCGGCGCGCAGAGATGGAGAAGAACGCAGAGAACCAACAGAAGGAGATTGCCTCGCTCGCCACACAGTTGAGCAAGGACGGCGAGGCGCTGAAGGAGAAGGCCTCAGCACTCGGGAACAGCGAACTTGCCCTGAGAGACAGGGAGTCGAAAGTAGCCGAGAACGAGGAACGTGTGGAGTCGCTCCTCAGAGAAGTGGACAAGAGGCAACATGATTTCGAAAAGCGGGAAGCGACGATAAAGGATGTCACGATCGCACAGCAGGCCGCCGCGCAAGGCATCGCGGAGCACGAGGCACTCCTCGCCGAGAGGGATAAAGGAGTGGTCGCCAAGGAGGCCGCCGTTGCAGAAGCCAAGGCCAGGGTTGATCTTCAACTCGATTCGCTGGCAGACAGCAAGAAGGAGCTTGAGCGAGCGAAATCCGACGTCAGTCGAAAGGAGAGTGCACTGGCAGAGGAATCCAAAGCTCTGATCGAACGGGAGCGCAGACTGAGCGAGGACACGGAGCTCCTGAAGAGGAAGCAAGAGGGAATCAAGGCCTCCGAGGACGACCTCGAGAGACGTCTCCAGGCCCTTGTCGCCCGCGAGAACGCGCTCAAAGAGGAGGCCGTCAAGGCCAAGGCCAAGGTCGATGAGGGAATGCACCATCTGGAGACCGAGAAGATGCACCTGGCGGAGAAGGCCGTAGGCCTTGAGGCGAGAGAGAAGGAATTCGATGGCAAGCAAGATGTCATGTCAAAATCGATCAAGGACCTCGAGAACCGCGAAACCAGCTTCCAAGAGAAGGTCGACGACATGAACAGGAAGCGTGAAGGGCTGTCTGTAGAGATAGATAGGCTTGCCGAGGAGAAGGCCAAGATAGACAGGATGCGTGAGCACCTTGACAAGCGCAAGGAGGTCATCGGGGAGTCCGTCGATCGGCTGGCCGAGGTCTCCAAGAAACTAGAGGAGTTACGAGCGCGTTCGAGGAGGAAGACGGAGGAGTCGCAGGCACAGCCCGTTCCTCAGGCGCAACCGCCGGTGGCGTGACGGTCCCCGCGCATCGAACATGACGAACTTACTTGAATAATGATTTGTCTAGGCGAGCCTGGGCCATCCACGCTCCAGGGATTTTGCGGCGGACACGAGGGTTCGCCGGAACAGCGGTTTGTTGCGGGCATCAAGCTTGAGGTGTTTCGCGACGTGGGGGCGTGCCTTCTCGACGATGTCCTGCCCACTCACTCGCCCATAACTCCGAATCATCTGAAGGCAAAGGTCGAATTTGACTGGAGTGAAGAGTGGTTCGCTCCCGAGGATGTTTGCCGCGAGCTGGCCCACGTCATCGAGGGGATCTCCCACCCTGGAATCCTCCAGATCAACTCCGTAGACCCGGTCGTGCACGAATATGAAGTTCGAAAGAACCGCATCGGCTATTATCTTGACCATGTTCCCCTCGCGGAGCCTCGAGTGGAATTGAGCGAGCCATGTCCCCATGGCCTCGGCGGCCACGTTGCTGAACATGTGGTTTATCATGAGCTCACAAGGATCGCCGGCGACATACTCGGTCACTAGATGGGTCCCGTCGCTCCATAGCGGGTACGGCACGTCGAGTCCTGCGAGCCTAGCCTGCAGAAGGGTTTCGAATTCGTGCCCACAACGGCCGGACAAGAACCTCTTCACGACAACCGGCCGAACGTCCGTCTCCACGACCCAGACGCGGTTCCGCCTGCTTGGCAACAGCCTGATATGCCCGATCACCACCCGCTGGTTCAACGCCTTCTTCAGAGCGTCCCAGGCAAGAGGGTCGAGCGTCGTGAGGTCGCCAAGCATCCGGGGTTATCACGCGATTCCAGCAATAAAAACCTGTGCCTCGGGTATCAAACGAAAGGTGCCCTGGCTACTTCCAGGAGATGGAGTCCTCTCTGAGCGAGTCCATCAGCTCCTTGGTGAGGCGAAGCGCTTCGTCCGGATCTCCCGCTCTCAGCGCGTGCATTGCCCCTTTGATCCTGAGAACATATGAGGAGATGTCCACGCCAGCAGATTTCGCCTCGGTCAGGTACATCCTCGCCTTGGCAATCTCCGTTCGAACCAGGTCGGGTATGCTGGGAGAGACAAGATTCTCGGTCTGCCGGGCAATATTGGTGACGAGATTCCAGTTGCCGTCCCTGGCTGCCTCCCATGCGCTTCCCATGAGCCTCCTCGCCTTCGACGTGTCGGCTCCCACGGAACCCACCTCAGAGATCAGGTGCTCGATCTCTTCGAGCAGCCTGGCGGAACCCGCAAAACCCTTCAGGGCCTCCTTGTACAGCATCTCCTTGGACCTTGTGTTGGCCTTGATCATGCTGAACAGGTCGAACTTCTCCGGCCTAATCATCGGTTCCCTGTTGACGGGTCTCTCGAATATGGGCTTCTCAATCAAAGGCCTCTCGAAAAAGGGTCTCTGCGGTTCTTCCCTCGGAGCCACCTCTTCGACCCGAGGAGTGTCCGCGAAGATCGCTCCGCAGAATGGACAGTAGGAGTCCGATTCCCTAACGATCATGTCGCACTGGGTGCACTGAAAAAGCGGGCTGTCCTCCTCAACGGCGGAGATAGGGTTGATCAGCTTCGGAGAGAGAGTGGCAGCCTTCGCGCAATCGCTCATCCTAGGCTCCGACGAGCTGACTCCTCCGGTCAGGTAGGTGGGTCTCGGGTCGGATCGGAGTATCCTCTGGAGCTTCCTCTTGTAAAGATCTGACTGCACATCGACAACGTCGGATCTGGCCTGCGGTTTCTTGGCGGAAGAGCTTGCGGACATCCTGGCTCACTCTCGGCTGGGTCAATCTGCCTACATCCTTTTTGTCCAGCCAGCTATAAGAACAGTCTCTCGTCAGTATCAGCCCGTGTAAGATTCCAGGGGTTACTGGACGATTCTACTTCTTGCCGACCAGCCTGAGGAACGCGCTCTCGTCCAAGATGGTCTTTCCCAAGCTCTTCGCCTTGGCGAACTTCGAGCCCGGATCCTTCCCGACCACGAGATAGTCGAGCGCTTTTGTCACACCGCTCGAGATCCCACCTCCCAACGATTGCACAAGCGCCTCAGCCTCGGGCCGAGGCATTGAGCTCAATTCGCCTGTGAACAGGAACGACTTCCCGGAGAGAGGTCCTGCAGCCTTCTTATCCAGCTCCATCCTCAAGCCTGCCTTCCGCAGCCTATCTATTAGGCCCTGGTTCTTCGGGTCGTCCAAGAAGTCCCGTATCGCCTCCGCGACCACCTGCCCTATCCCCTCGATCCTCGAGAGCTCTTCCTGGGTTGCAGATTGGATCTTGTCCAGGCTGCCCATCGCCTCCGCCAGAACTGTCGCAGTGGTCTTGCCGACGTGCCTCATGCCCAGGGCGTACAGGACCCGGTCGAGTTCTCTGTCCCGACTGCTCCGTATGGCGTCCAGCACGTTCTGAGACGACTTCTCAGCGAACCCCTCGAGCTCCAGAAGCTGCTCCTTCCGGAGACCGTACAAATCCGCCGCATCCGATACAAGCCCTTTCTCGACGAGCTGATCGATGAGAGAGGGGCCCACGCCCTCGATATCCATTGCGCCTCTGGATGTGAAATGGGTCAAGCGTTCCTTCACCTGGGCGGGACACGAGGCGTTCACGCACCTGCGAACAGCCTCGTCCTCCTCCCGGACCGCCTTCGAGCCGCAGACGGGGCATGTCTGGGGCATCCTGAACTCCCGCTCCTTCCCGGTCCTCCGATCGACGATGGCCTTCACGACCTGCGGGATTACCTCTCCAGCGCGCTCGATAAGGACTTGATCCCCGATCATGAGGCCCTTCCTCTTCACTTCGCCCTCGTTGTGGAGGGTGGCATGGGTCACCGTGACCCCCCTAATTTGAACCGGCTCGAGAACGGCGACAGGCGTGAGCGCCCCTGTCCTGCCGACCTGGACCTTGATGTCGATGAGTCTAGTCGTCATCTGCTTGGGCGGATACTTGAATGCGATCGCCCAGCGAGGTTCCTTGGCGGTATAGCCGAGCTTCGCCTGTTGTGCCAATGAGTTGGCCTTGACCACGATACCGTCGATCTCGTACTCCAGACCATCCCTCTTGGATTCCCAGGAGGATATGTGATCCAGGACCTTGTCTATGGAATCGAACTTCCTCGTGTGTGGGCTCACCCGGAGGCCCGCCCGCTTCATCGCTTCGAGACAGGCCTCATGCGTCTTGGGCATCGGCTCCTTGCTGTAGCTCAGCGTGTAGAAGAAAGCCTCCAGAGGGCGTGAGGCGGCGATCTTCGGGTCAAGCTGCCTCACGGACCCAGCGGCTGCGTTCCTCGGGTTCGCGAAGAGCGGCTCTCCCTTCTGCTCCCGACCATTGTTGAGCTTCCTGAGGCCCTCGGTGGGCATGTATACCTCGCCTCTGACCTCGATTGTCCGGAGCCCGCTGTCAGACCTTAGGCGCAAAGGTATGCTCCTGATGGTCTTGATGTTCTGAGTGACTTCCTCGCCGACCTTGCCGTCCCCTCTCGTCGCCCCTCTGGTCAGCTCGCCCTCTTCATACAGAAGGGCGATCCCCAGGCCGTCAATCTTGAGTTCGACGATGTACTCAACTTCGTCTTCCCCAAGCCACTTCCTCACTCTCGCATCGAACTCCTTGAGCTCTTCCGGTGAGTAGCTGTTCCCGAGGCTCAACATGGCAGCCTTGTGCTCGACCTGCGGGAACTCATCGAGCGCCTCTCCTGATACGCGCTGAGTCGGTGAATCCGGCATGACTAGCTCAGGGAACGTGGCCTCCAAATCCCTGAGTTCCTGGACCAGCTGGTCGTACTCGAAGTCGGATATCTCGGGGTTGTCCTCGACGTAGTACTTCGTATCGTGGCGCGAGATCGCATCCACGAGCTCCCGCATCCGCTTGCGCGCCTTCCCCCGGCCGTCGCTCATGATCTCCTTCTCCGCAGACGCTTAGTCAGATCCTTCCCGTGGACCGTGTTCAGGACGTCGCGTGGTTCAAGCCAGCCCCTGCGTGCGGTGATGACCCCGTATCTCATGAACGCCATCTGTTCCAGCCTGTGCGCGTCAGTCCCGATGGCCATAACCACTCCGGCATCCTTAGCCTTTCGACAGTTGATATCTCCGAGGTCGAGCCTGTCGATGAATGAGTTGATTTCCATGCAGACCCCCGTGGACTTCGCGGCCTCGAAAATCCTGTCGAGGTCCAGCTCGTAACCAGGCCTCTCGCCTATCAGCCTTCCAGTCGGGTGGCCAAGTATGTCCATTCGCCCACTGCTGACCGCTGTCACCACTCGATCGGTCATCTCTGGTTTCTCCATCTTGAACCGCGAGTGAACAGAAGCGATCACGACATCGAGCTCCTCCAGCAGCTTTCTTGAGAAGTCCAGAGACCCATCGGACCGGATGTCGACCTCGCTGCCTGCTAGCACCCTGATCTTGTTCCCGACCCGGTCCTGAACCTTCCGGACAGCGTCTATCTGCTTCCTCAGCTTCTGCTCATCCAGGCCGCCCACGAACTTGAGACTCTCTGAGTGGTCTGTGATGCCTACGAACTCGTATCCTCTCGCGATTGCATTCTCCACAACCTCATCGATCGTTGGCTGACCATCTGTCCACTCGGTGTGCACATGGAAGTCGCCCCGAATGTCATCTGCAGAGACCAGCTTCGGAAGATGTCCTTCTCTTGAGGCGGCGATCTCCCCCGAATTCTCGCGGAGCTCCGGCTCGACGTATCTGAGTCCAAGGGCCTTGTAGACCTCTTCTTCTGTGGCCCCTGCCACCGTCCTGTCCGAAACCCTCTGGAACAGTCCGTATTCGTTGAGTTTGAGACCCATCGAGACTCCCAACCTCCGCAGCTCCACATTGTGCTCCTTTGACCCAGTGAAGTAGTTCAGAGCCGCACCCCAGCTCCTGGTCTCAACGACCCGGATATCCACCTGAAGGCCGTTCTTCAGCCTGACGCTCGACTTGGTAGGACCTTTGGCGAGCACATCAGCGACATCTGGATAGCCGACGAATGCGTCCATGACCTTCGCTGGCTGGTCGTCCCCCACAAGAATGTCGATATCACCAACAGTTTCCTTGCCTCGCCGGAGACTCCCCGCGACACTCACCATGTCGAGGGGCTCCACTCGTTTGAGATACTCGACGAATGTCTCTGCGACTGGGAGTGCCTGGCCTAGGAGCATCCTTCTGCCCTTGGACTCGAGTGCCTGAATACCCTGAAGCATCCGCTCCTCAGTCTTCTCCCCGAAACCCTTGATCCCCCTGAGCTTGTGGTTGGTAGCGGCCTCTTTCAGCTGCTCGACCGAAGCAATGCCAAGCTCCTTGAACAGTATCACGGCCGTCTTGGGGCCAACATCCGGGACCCGGAGGAGCTCAACGAGCCCCTTCGGCACCTCGGAGCGGAGCTCGTCCAGATAGCCCAGCTTACCCGTCCTGACAAGCTCTTCGATCTTCTTGGCCATCGCCTTTCCGACCCCCGGAATGTCCTCGAGGGTGTTCCGAGCTGCCAAGTCACTGATGTCCTCCTCCATCGATTCGATGTTTCTGGCGGCCCTTCGGTAAGCGACTGGCTTGAAGGCAACCCCTTGGAGATCGAGCAGGTCGGCTATTTCATCAAAGACCTCCGCGATCCCTCTGTTGTCCATCTCTTCCTACCAACCGCGTCCAAATCATGCTCGACATGAATATAGGTTTCCTCCCCGGAGGGCTGCGAAACTGCGCTTATGTTTTCTCCGCCAACGAATACTGGCTAGACTTATGCAATACGATTTTATATCGCGAATGGTATGACCATACCAATGGAGGTATGATTGAGCTGATTTCGCGCGATCTTTTGATGATACTGGCTCGGAGGGGAAGGATAGAGGTGATTCGCACTCTGAAATCGTTCCCGGACCGCGATTTCACCATCAACGAACTCGCGCGGACGGCGAAAGTCCCCGCCATGACGACTTGGCGAGCGGTCAAGGAACTCAAGAAACTAGGCGTCGTCAGGACGCGGAAGATCGGTAACTCGACCAGCGTGACCATCACGGAGGACCGAGAGAGGCTCAGAACGCTGAGGATGGTTCCGGATACAGATCCTCAGAGGGCCGCGGCCAGACAGTACGCTCAGGCGCTCGGCAAGGAACCCTGGATGACCGAGGCGAGGCTGTTTGGCAGCATAGGACGGGGGGAGCATGCGCCCGGGGATGAGGTCGATATTGCCATCATCTTCGACGACGCCCTCGTATCCGAGCAGGATGCAAAAGCGAGGGCTGCCGACGCTGCCCAGGCGGTCAAGAACGAGACGAACGTGACAATTGTGCCTCTCTGCGTCGCCCTGAAGGACATGAGTCGAAAGGGCGGCCTGGCAGCCGAGCTAAGAGACAAAGAATCCATCTGGTCCAGGTAGAGAGCTAGCGAGTGCTCACTTCACCCTGGAGAAGTGGTCGCACACGAGCCTGGCAATCCTGGCCTCGGCCGCCTGCGCCTTCTCGGGGTTCTTCTCTTCCAGGCGCTTGAAGAAGACGCTGAGAACAACGTGGGATTTGGAGGTCACGAAAATGATCCCTGCGTTGTTCACCGTTCCCGCGGTCACCCCAGATCTGGCCGCGACCATGATGTCGTCTGCTAGGAACTGCGGGAGGCTGGAGGGCTGGATGTTCCTCATGAGCAAAGCGAGCATGTGCTCGCTGGCATCCTTGGAGACCGCCTCGCCTTTGAGTATCTTCTCCAGCAGGTGACCGATCTCTCTCGGGGTGCTCAGGTTGTCGAACACCTGATCATATTCCCGCTGCTGCTTGAACTTCTTCTCCTCTTTGAATCCGTACAGACTCTCGTACCTGTTACGGAACTCGTCGACAGATAGATTAGCGAACTCCGTGTCGATCTGATTGAGGATTCTCATACGGTCGTGATCGGATAGGCCTTTCCAGGTCCTCGCGGCCTCCTGGACGGACCGATCCTTGTAAGGTCCGACGCCCATAGTGAGCAAGAACCCCTCACGCCACGGCAGGTAGATGGACGTCTTGTGCAGGCCGAGTTCCCTCATCAACATGTTCACCCTCTGGATGCCCACGCGTTTCCAGAGCATCTCGGAGGCAGTGTTGTCCGTGGCGATTATCATGAGCGTGATGAGGTCTCTGACCGTGAGTTCCAGACCAGGAGTCAGGTACTGAAGGATGCCCGATCCGATGCAGTAATATCGCGGCTCGAGCCTGAGCTTCTCGTCAAGGGACACGATCCCCTCGCTGGCCTGCCGGTAGACCTCCATCATGACGGGGATCTTGAAAACGCTGCCCAGAGGGAAGATCTTGTCAGCATCGATGGCGACCTCCTTGCCGGACTCCACGTGCTTCAGGTACAGGCCGAACTGCCCCTTGACGTCCCTCGCTATCTTGTTGATCTCCGAACGGAGCTTCGCCAGTTCTGGGTCGATAGCGCTGTGCTTGGTCTTCTCAGGAATCATTCACGCACTCTCCTCCCATTGCCAGCGGACACGATCGAACGGCAACCGGCCATGGGAAGCTAGCCCAACTACCCTGTTCACGCATTGGGATGAGCGTATTTTAGGGCTTCTGCTCCACACGTGTAAGATGATTCGATCTGCGCAGCGACCGCGGTTCGAGGGTCAGGACCCAGCTCAAGACGAGAATACAATAGAAGAAAAAGGAGTGGAAAGGGAGACTGGAGGGGAACCGAGCCGGTCAGTGGGGGAAATGGGGGGAGGAGAGTTGCTGACGCGGTCCAGCAGGAAAAACCTCTTTCCCACTTCCAATCTCTCAGTCCGATGATTCGGGTCCACGGCACATATATGTGTTGACCCTGAAATCATCGGTGATAATTACTCTCAGATGGGTCTGAGTCGAATCCTTTATTGAGCTGAACCAGATACCTGCGACCACAGGTCCCGATACACCATGGCTCGGACACCTACAAAGCCCGGAAAGAGACTCAAGGCGGTCATTTTCGACCTCGACGACACCCTTGTGGAGTCGACGGTCAACTACGGCAAGTTCAAGAGCCTGGTCATCGAGCGACTCATATCGTGGGGAGAGGACCGCCAGTCCTACAGGCCAGATGAGACGATCGTAGCTATCCTGTCGAGGTACGAGCAGCGGATGCGGGCCTCCGGCATGTCCCCGAAGGAGCTGGATTCGAGGCTATCCGAACTCGACAAGATCATGGACGAGGTCGAGATGGAACACGCCTCCGATACGAAGACCATCAGAGGCGCTGGGGACTTGCTCCGGATGCTTAGATCCAGGGGCGTGAAGATCGGAATCCTCACGAGGGGGTGCGAAAGCTACGCAGAGACGGCTCTCGCGGTGACTGGCATGCTCAGCCTGGTGGACTCGATCGAATGCCGGAACTCGAAGACCAAGGCGAAGCCGAACCCCGAATCCTACCTGAGACTGGTGCATGCGCTAGGTGTCGAGAAGGATGAGACTATGTTCGTGGGAGACCATCCCATCGACGCCCAGTGCGCTGCCAACGCGGGGGTGCCATTCGTAGCGGTCAGGACTGGGGAGGTCCCCGATGAGATACTCGAGGAGGTCGGATCACTCAAAGTCTTCGCAGACGTCGGCGAGATGATTGCCTGGTTCGAATCTAACCTCAAGGATTGAACAAAAAAAGTAAGAATTGTCTTATAGATAACGATTGTGCGACTAGAAAAGCTCATCTCGGTCGAACGTCAAGGAGCCTCAGAACTCCCTCGTCGCCCGAGCCAATAAGGCTCTCTTCCTGAGACTCCGCCTCAGTCTTGGGTACGACCGGTTCCATGCACCTCTCGAGGAGGGCAAGTTCCCGCTGGTTCATCGTCCTGGGATCCACCGGCACGAACATGATGCAGTCGTTCGTGACAACCAGGTCCTTCAGCTGGTGCATGAACTGCAGCATACGGTCGTAGGTGTTGAGGGATACCAGATACTCCAGCCCGTCGAGGACTACAGTCGTCCTCTTCTGGGTCTCTATGAACGTCCTGAGTTGCCCCATAAGAATGCCTATCGCGGTCGGATTGATCCTATCCTCACCGACCATGTTCGTAAGCCACAGAATCCGGCAACTGGCGAGCTCGTTCTCCGCCAACAGCTTCTTCGGGAAATCGCGGGTGACGACTAGCCCCGAGTATCCCGAGGACACCGTCTGATCAAGCAGCTCGTAGGTCACTTTCGGGCGCTTCTCCTCAAGAAGATAAACTGTGCCAGGCTTGGGCTCCAGGCTTATCGCGCCAGCTGAGCTATTCGCGGTGCTCACTCAAGCATCCCATCCGCATCTAACTATATGTTGCCCATTTTATATAATACTGTTGTCCAGGCTATCTGAGCCAGCATCTCTGCCACCTGACTATCGTTGTCACATGGCAGAACAGAAAACTCTGATCCTGTCGTCCCCGACCTCGCCGTGCTCGCACTTCTCGCAGTCGTACACCGTCGCTGCTGCCCTCATGTCACGGAAGCAGGGCGCCATGAAGAACTTGGTCACGCCCCCACAGATTACTCTGGACTTATTGTCCACGACACTGCCGTGAGGGCATAGCTTGCAGTCATCTGCTGTGACAGGCCTCGGTTCGCCCAGATCACAGACTGCAAGGAACAGTTTGTGCATCTTCCGGGTCATTGGGCCAAACCCCTGAATGGACTTCCGAGCTTATCCCATTTCCCCTGGAGAATCGTAGGGGGATAGGAAGGGGTTTAGTGGAGAGGGCTCACATCTCGGGCTTCAGCTGGACGCCCAGGTCCGCCATCACCGACTTGTACCTCTTGATGACTCCCCGGTACTCCTTCGTAGGCCTTCTCGTGTCCGGGTCCCAGCACTCGTACAAACCCTTGCCCAGCGGGGGCGCGGAGAGCTTGGACTCGTATTTGGCCAGCAAGCCTTTGACAAGCTCGTTTGCCTCAGACCGCTTCATGCCCGCGACCGCATGTCCGACCTCGGCCGATATCCTCGGCTCGACAGGAGTGGTCCTGTCCTCGTGCTTGTTGGTCGCAACGCCCAGGCACTCGATCGAATGCCCGGAGACAACCGCTGCCGTGACAGTGGCCGAGGTCTCGAACAGGCACATCGGCGTGCATGGTCCGGCAGTCGTGTAGTTCAGATTGATACTGAGCAGGTGCGTGTTCCTGTTGATCGCCTGACTGGACGCGGCCACGAGCCAGACCATGTCCCTCGGGCTGCTCGCGACATACCTGAGGTGCAAGGGGAACGGAAGCAGCCAGGACGACTGGTAGGTCAGGATGCCCATCATGTGGTGAGCTACGTTCGAGACCGCGGTCCCCTCCGGACCACCGGAGTAGCCTCCGATCAACGGGCCGAAGCACATGCCGATCGCACCGCCCAAGGACAGCGCCACAGTCGCCTTGTTCAGCCTCGCGAAATCCACTTTCATCGGGTCCATGCAGCATATCATGTATCCATCGGATTGGCGCATGCCGAACTTCGGGTGCAGGGCCGCTGCGAATGCTATGTCGCTTTCCGCGGTGGCAAGCGAGTTCATTATCGGAATGCCCTGGCGTCCGACCCTGTTGCAGGCCTCTCGTGCCAAGACAGCATTCCTCATGGCTGCTAGGATCTCGAGCGGAGATGCTGGTCTGACGCGCATCCCGGAAACTCGCGTTATGGCCGGGGTCGTTATGGCATTCGTCTCCGGTATCTCCGCATATCCTTCCACCAATGTGAGGAATGATCTGTCGCTGGAGCATGCTCCGCCGCCCGCACCAAGCAGGCACCACGGAGGAATCTTGTCCTCCACATTGCGGTGCACTAGCGACTTCCTGTCCCTGCCCTCGCCGAAGTGCAGCTTGGAGGGAGCGTTCTTCAGGGCAGCTTTGATTTCGGATTCAGTGTAGGAGATTATTCTGCCAGAGCTCGTGCAGTATGCGCCGACGTCCACCAGGAGCTCCATTCCAGCCTCGAAGAGATCGTCTGCGAGCGAGTTGTCGCTCGGTATCGGGTTGTTGGGGTCATACTTGATCTTGTACTCCTTCACCTTCTCCTGCACCTTCGGGGCGAAGAGCCGCAGCTGGTAATCGGTCTCGCTCATTGGCTTGCCGTTGAGCGCCTTGTCCATGACATCCAGTATCTGTACCATAGGCTCACCTGCCTTTGGAGAACTTCTGGGCGAGTTTCACTGCCTCGATCGCGTCCATCCCGCAGCCGTCGGCTCCTATCTCCTTCGCCCACTCCTTCGTCGTGGGGCCGCCACCGACGAGCACCGCGAATTTCCTCCTGTCGCCAGATGCGCCGAGATAATCCACGATGTCCTTCTGAGAGCCGATTGTGCTGGACATCAGTGCCGAGGCGCCGATTATCTTCGCGCCATTCTTCTTCGCCTCGTCGATGAAGTTGATCGTCTTGACATCGACTCCGAGGTCGACAACATTGAACCCGTTCGCCATCATCATGCTCGAGACGATGTTCTTGCCGATCTCGTGTACGTCGCCCTGAACCGTGCCGATGACAATGGTGGCTTTGGCGCCCTTCGCGCCCTTCGGAATCAGGGGCAGCAAGAGGACGAGCGCGGACTTCATCGCGTCAGCGGCGAGCATGAGTTCCGGGAGATATATCTCCATTCTCTCGAACTTCTCCCCGATCTGCTCTATCGATGGGACTAGGCCCTTCTCAATCGCCACAAGCGGGTCCATCTTCGCTGAAATGGCCGCCTTGGCCGCGTTCACCGCCGCCGTAGAGTCATATTTCAGAATCGCGTTCTGCAGATCCTTCAAAACCTTCTCGTTGCTCATCACGCCCACCATACCCAGACGCCGAACCATTGATACCTGGAACGGGGCTGACCGGGAATCCGCAGTCCCGTACTTTAAGGTTCTCTCCGGAGACATGCACAGTCCCCCTGAAACCAGGATACTGGCAGCATGCGTCTGCTCACAGTAGTGCCGCATATTGGGGTGGAAGATCGCGCCGAAATTCGTCACCGAAAGCTTTTATGAGACATAATCCCTAAAAGGGACGGCGACAAGGAACGGTTGGGTTACCCTGGGCATCAACCCACTCCGCGGAGTTACGGTCCAAATGGCTCCCCCGATAGACAGAGAAGCATTGCTCAAGACGCTTTCTGATGGCGTTGTTGTGTGTTCCAAGAGCGGAGCCATCATGTACGCCAACCCCGCCTTTTCGAGGACCTTAGGCTATTCGGAAGAGCAACTCAAGAACAGGAACATGGCAAAGGATATCGTGGAACGAGACCTCGAATGGAAGGCGCTCGTTTCGCTCATCGAGCAGGGTAGTCTCGTCAGCGACTACGAACTCAAGTTCAAGAAAGCTGACGGAACATGCGCTTGCGCCTCGATTTCCGCATCGAACCTGAGAGATGATGCAGGGTCCTTCGTCGGCATAGCGATCGTGTTCAGAGATATCAGTACCAGAAAAAGGATCGAATCTGATTTGAGAGACCAGGCATTCAGGGTCGATGTCATCAACAAGATTTCGAAGATAGCGGCCTCGGAGCTCGATGCGAGAAGGAAGGGCCTGAGCACGATAGCGTTCGAGCTCAGGAAACTTGTGAACTTCGATCTGCTCACCGTGGGCGTCACAGAGGAGAACGGCAGGCATGTTGATGTGCTGCTGCCCGAAATGGAGAGCGGCCGAGCGGAGCAGTCACTCGGAACCGTTCCCCTCGAGGGAAGCATAGTCGAGAAACTGAGGTTCTCGCCGTCGCCCATCATAGCGCAGAAGGATGCCGGACGGAGACAGTTCACCGAACTCACTCTCCTCGACAGCGCTCGCATCGCCTCGATGGTGTGTGTCCCCATGATGAGCAGGGGCCATGTCATCGGATCGCTCAACCTATATCATTCGAAACCAGGAGAGTACGGAGTCGAGACCGCGGACCTGCTGCAGGTGATTGCAGACCACATCGCCGGCCTCATCGACAACATTGTGCTTTTCTCGTATCTTGAGAAGAAGATTCGACTTCAGGAGTTGCTGCTGAAATCGGGTGTGGAGATCCAGAAGGCGATCAGCACCCAGGAGATATACGCGACGATCGCCCAGAACCTGAAGGAGGTCGTCTACTACATCGATCTCTCGATCTATGTCGTCGACTGGCAGAAGAGGATGATCTACCCTGTCTACGCCGTCGGAGGCTACAAGGATGAAGTGTTAGCTGCTCCAGGACCGATCGAGGAAGGCGTCGTCGGATGCGTTGCCAGGAGCGGAACGGCGGAGTTCACGGATGATATTGACGCAGATCCCAGGGCAGCAGATATACCCGGAGTCCCCAGGCAGCACAACTCGATGCTCGCGATCCCGCTCATGGGGTCGGAGGGAGTCCTCGGCGTGCTGGAGCTGTACAGACCGAAGGGCCAGGTCTTCACCAAGAGCGATCTCGATGTCGGCCAGCTGTTCGCACAGCAAGCCTCAGTCGCGTTGGGGAACGCCAACCTTGTCTCGAAGCTTCAGGACGTCAAGAAGGAGATCGAGCTCTTGAACGACCTGATGTTTCACGACATCAACAACTACAACTTCGCGGTGCTCAACTACATCCAGATGATATCGAACAGTCCAGAGATGTCACCCGAGCATAAGATCTACCTTGAGAAGTCGATTCACCTGGTTCGACAGACGGCCGATTTGATAGAGAACGTCAAGAAGCTGACGAAGATAGGCATCATGACCGCAGAGGAGTTCAGACCGATCGATCTGACCGGAGTGCTGAGGAAGGTGGTGTCAGGATTGGAGAACTCGTTCCCCGGCAAGGAGATAAGCGTCAGCATGGACGTCCCCGAGACCAGCACCATAAGGGCGAACAAGCTCGTGGAGGAGCTATTCGTGAACCTTCTCTCGAACTCCGTGAAGTACGACCCCCATGAAGAGGTCGAACTCGATGTGATCTGCAAGAAGACCTCAGAGGAAGGAAGGCCATTCTGGAGCGTGTGCATCAGCGACAGGGGCACGGGGATACCGGACCACATGAAGCCCCAGCTTTTCCAGAAGTATGTCAGGCTGAAACCCGATCCACAGGTGCAGGGCACGGGATTGGGCCTGTCAATATGCAGAGCGTTGGCAGACAAGTTCGGCGGAAGGATATGGGTGGAAGACAGGATCCAGGGCAAGCACGAGCTGGGAGCCAGGTTCTGCGTCATGCTCCCCGCTGACAGAGGAACTGAAACTTGAGACCAGCGTGCGCATGACTCATACGATCCGAGGGACGACAGTCCCACCTCTGATTCATGATGGAATAAGAAGAATGGAAAGAGGTTTATCGGGTTTCTCTGACTTCAGCAGGTTCAGTACTTTCGTCTCGCACATGCGCCGAGTGCTGCGACCGCGAGCATCGTGGCGGCTGCAACCACAGCGAGTGACACAAGCTCAGACGCGCCGCTGCTGCTGACGACACTGCCACTAGTGACCTCGGGTACGGAGGCAGCCGCCGCCTTCAGAGGCGTTATGTCGAACTCGATCCACGGAACACCATGGTAAAGGATACCGGTCGGCGTGTGCCAGAAGTTGTTGAATCCCTGCGGACCATCTATCGTCAAGGTCTTTGTCCCCGCATTGTACACAGTCGTGAGGTCCAATCCTGTGCCTTCTGGCCAGTCGGTGACGAAGTATCCGAGGTCCATCGTGCCGTTAGCCATGATGGCATACATGCCGGTCATGTCCCCTGCGGCTGCGTTTTCAATATCGAGGTCAGTCAGCGCGACTCCCTTGTATCCCGGAACCGTTGTCGTCGGCAGCTGGATGATGAGCTTGTCTCCTGTCGTCAGGTTGAACCAGGTTGGCGTCTGCTCGTACGATACTTGCTGGCCGATGTAGGTATCTCCGGCGTTCCAGCTCGTGTACATCTTGTTCGCATATGGTCTGTAGTCTGACGGGCGGCCGGGCTTTGTTATGTAGTCGATCTTGGCCGGCTCCCAGACCCATGCGGCACTGTCCACGGTCCCGTTCGCCTTCACCGCGTGCAAGCTGTACTGTGCCACTCCATCAGTCGACACGTTCGCGACGTACTTCGAGTAATTCGCGTATAGCGTGAAGTCCTCGTAGTACGGTTCGAGCGGCGACACCTCGACTGCGGTCATCCACCTCGTCATCAGTATCTCGAAGCCCAAGGCGATGTGCGCGATGGTCAGCGTCACGTTGCCAGTGCCGCCCTCCTCCACGAGGGTCGCCCAGGTCCCGCCGTTGATGTCGTATGTCCACTCGTACCCGCAGAAGATATCGTAGACGTTGTTGCCCTGGTCGTCGACCCAGGCCTGCCAGTCAGCGGTGTAGGAGGCGTTGTTCGTCGCCCACCATGTTGCCACATCATCTGTCTGGGGCAATCCGATCCACTGCTCGGCGGCCTGCCTATTCATCTCGACTGTGTATATAGTGCCCAGGTCGTAGCCATCAGCGGCAGATCTGTACAGCCACGTGTCGTCGGGACCTCCCGGCAGGCTGACCCAATTCGGGACCCAGTAGTTCGCC
>Ga0154903_140_pt5 | contig 30180 bp, 28 predicted proteins | sample Rifle2008BG19ft_FD_105584 | JGI IMG/M metagenome (GOLD analysis project Ga0154903, IMG submission 105584) | Euryarchaeota archaeon RBG_19FT_COMBO_56_21
CCCGAGCTTCCTGAGCACGTGCGCGACCGCGCGCGACGCACCGCCGGCACCGAGCACGAGGACTCTGCTCTGTTTGGTGATGTGTATTTTTCCATCAATCAAATTCGAGAAGCCGAATACATCCGTGTTTTCTCCTATTATCTTCCCGTCCTTGAACTTGATCGTGTTGACGGCGCCCGTGGCGGAGGCCGACTGCTCCGTTCGGGTTGCGATCTCGAAGGCCGCCCCCTTGTGCGGGATGGTGACGTTGAGCCCCTCGAAGCCGACGGCCCTCAGCGTAGCCAACGCCTGATGATCGAAAGTGCCTGGAGGGAAATCCATCGGAATGTACGCTCCCACGACCCCTGAGTCCTTGAGGGCTGCCTCCTGCATCTGCCTGGACACGGAATGCGAAACCGGATGCCCTACCAGGCCTAGCACGAGCGGGCCCGAATCCAGGGACTTCTGCGTCTTCACGTCCAGCTGGCCGGGAGCAGCCTCCTTTCCCTCGACGCAGGCGTACATCATCGAAGAGCCGATCTTGCTGGCGCAGACTCGCGTAAGCCTGCCCTGGTCTCCCATTCCGATGACCACGAATCGTTTCCCCCGAGCCGCGAACTTCATCCCGATGTTTGCCAGCATGACCGCTTGGGCCGCGTTCTCGCAGTGCATCGCGACCTTTCCAACATCGCCCAGCATGCACGCCTGGTTAAGGGTCGAATCGACGAGCCCCTCCGGAGCAGGGTCCCAGAAGTGTGCGGATGCGATCGTAAGTGGTCTCTCTTTGCTCTCTCCCAGTTCCCTGAGGAGTGCTCGGTCGCTCCCGATCTCCAGGTCGACGCCGTGGAACCCCGCGCTGACAGTCTCCCTAAGAATGGAGTCCCGGGCCTTTGCGCCCAACTTCGACTTCCCGCCTTCTCCAGCAGAACGGAGTGTCGCAATCGTCGGGCCGTCGCATGCATCTCTTATCCTTGGCAGAGCGGACGGCGTGAGATTCCTGAAATGATCCAGTCTGACCTCTACAGCCTCCGCTCCCTGTCTGAACGCCACCTTTGATGAGCGCGTAACTCCAGGAATGCTTCCCTCGACCAGAGAAGCGACGATTATGGTCATTCACTTCTCCCGGATGGTCTCCTTCACATACATCCCGAAATGCCTGCCTCCGCGTTCCATCTTGATGAGTATGGTATCGCCGAGCTTCAGTTTCGAGACTGACACGACCTTCCCCTTTGAGTACACCCTTATCGTCTCCGCGTTTTGGACGATGGTCGAGAACCTCTCCCCCTCGACATCCGCCTCTATCAGCAGTAGGGGCCGCCTTTCCACCTTGGTCCTCCCGACCACCACCTTCCTCGTGTGCCCGTCGGCACCGACGACGAGCGTCTCGTCGCCTCCTTGAAGTTCCGATAGGTATCTGGTGCTTCCGTCCGGCATCAATATGTACGCATGGACTGGACCGGCGTTCACCCTGAAGGGCCTGGACGCCGCGTACTCCGATTCCAAGGTCTCTGAATGTATCAGGAACAGGCAGGAGGACTGGTTGCCTATGAGCATGCCCTCGCCTATCTGGAGCATCGAGCAGGTGTCGATGCACACCCTGTCTCCCAGGCCAAGCTGCCTCAGGGATGTTATCTTTGCCTCTTTGAGCTCGAGCTTGGGCGAGCACTCCTCCATCAGCTTTCTCAGCTTGGCGAGTTCGTCGAGCTTGTCGGGCACGATGAGAACGCCATCCGCTCCACGCTCCATTGTCTCGAAGAAGAGCTTCGCCTCCTCAGAGGTTCTCGCGAGCATCAAGAGCTTGGATCCGGACCCCTGGAAGTGGACTATCAGGTTCTCGAGAGGGATGACCTTCCAGTCCTTCGCAGAGATGATAACGGTCTTGCCCTTCTCGGCCATCTTCTTTGCGCGGATCTCGTCCGCTTTGCCCCTGATCTCGACCAAAGAGGCGATTGTCTCTCCGTCCTCCTTGATGTCCTTCCCGTCGAGGACGAGTGCTCTGAACCTGCCCAAGCTGGTGAAGTCGAGGTCGCGCTTCTCGAGAACTACGGTGTCGAAACCGTTCTCTAGCGCGGAGAGGATTGTCTTCTTCCTGCTTTCACTGCTGGGTTGGAAAAGGGCACCGACCCAGATTTGGCGGTCGATCAGGTGATCACCGCCTGTATTCTTCCTTGGGTTGCGCGCCCTCGAACACTATCTGAGCAAGTCTCCTCGTGATTCCCGCCACATCCTCGTGCTGGAACACGTTCCTGCCAATGGATATGCCCTTGGCTCCTGCTTGCATTGCGTCGTAGACCATCGACAGGAGGTCGAACTCAGAACCCATCTTAGGCCCGCCCGCGATTACGACCGGTATCGGGGTTCCTTCGACGACCGTCCTGAACGAGTCGATGGAACCCGTGAAGTTGGTCTTGACAACATCTGCGCCGAGTTCGGCTGCCAACCTAGCGCAGTGAGAGACCATTCCGACTTCGTAAGAGTCCTTGATGTTCTTTCCTCTCGGGTAGCACATTGCGAGGAGCGGCATTCCCAGCTCCCTGCACCTGTCCGAGACCATCCCGAAATCGGATACCATCTTGTCCTCGGCGTCGCACCCAACATTGCAGTGGATTGAGACCCCGTCTGCGCCCAGCGCCGCTGCGGCGTCCGCCCGAGCCACAAGAACCTTGTAGTTCGGGTCGGGAGAAACGGAAGTGCTGGCGGATATGTGCACGATCAATCCCAGTTTCGCCCCTAGCGAGGGGCCAGCATATGGTACCAGTCCCTTGTGTATCACGATCGCTGAGGCTCCCCCTTCGGCGACCTTGTCTATCGTAGTCCTGATATCAGCTATGCCCGGGACGGGACCTAGAGATAACCCGTGGTCCATCGGCACGATGACGGTCCTCCCTGTCTTATGGTCGAAGATCCGCCTCAGCCTGATAGTCTTGCCAATCATACCCTCACCAATCAAGTACCGTGCTACTTTGTGTCAATGTAGTCGCCATGTAGCTGGACGTATAAGCCCCTTGCTACCGAGCCAGAGTGCGATTGCGTACATTGGACGCAATATTAATCTATTACTGTACACATGTAATCATCCGATTGACATGTGGGACAAGATAGCGAACTACTTCGAGAAATACCCGTCCCAGGCCAAGGTTGCCAGATACCTCTTGAAGTACGGACTGCGGATTGAGAGGGATCAGGTCCTGTGCGGGGATGTGCAGATCGCGGATTCCGCGCTCGCGAGGGCGGCTGGAGTCGACCGCAGGGTTGTCAAGTCCACAATTGAGACGATCAAGGGCGACCCAACTCTGTTCAAGTTCTTCTCTCAACTGATCCCGACGAACCACCTCAAGAACGCCGCGTCTGCCATGGGCTGGACAGCCATCGAAATAGTCCCCACGAACGCCCACGAACCCGGTATCATCGCTGCTGTGGCTGACATTCTGGCCAGGAACAACATCAGCATCAGGCAGGCCATCGTGGACGACCCTATGACTTCCGAGGAGCCCAAACTGTTCATCGTGACTGAGAGCCAAGTGCCTTCAGACCTCATTCCAGCGATCAGGCAGTCAAAGGGCGTGAAGGGCGTCACCATCTACTAGTTGGTACGGTGGAGAGCGATACTTCGGACCAGTGAAGCACATGCCCCCGATGAGCGAGCATTCGAAGGCATATCTCGCCATCGGAATCGCAATGGTCTCCATTTCATTCGCCTCTCTGTTCATCAAGTGGAGCGAGAGCCCGCCCTTCATCATCGCGGCCTACAGGCTCGCCATGACCTCTGCCATACTGATTCCGTACCTGGTGTTGACCCACGGATTCAAGGAGATACTGGGATTCTCGAGGAAGGAGCTCGCACTTGTAGGCCTTAGCGGCCTAGCGCTCACCTTCCACTTTGGGCTCTGGATAGTGTCACTATCCCTCACACTCGTGGCCACATCTGTGATTCTCGTCACCTCTCACCCCATCTTCGTGGCAGCCATGTCGCACTTCCTGTTGAAAGATCACGTGAAGCGCATCGCCGCGATTGGAACCGTCATCGCGTTCTCCGGGGTCGCTGTCATCTACATATCAGATTACTCGGTTGGGTCGGACACGCTCCTGGGGGATCTTCTGGCATTCCTGGGAGGCATATGCGCCGGAATCTACTTCCTGTCCGGCAGGGTTGCTAGAAGGAGCCTTTCCGTGGTTCCGTACTCGTTCTCCGTCTACGGGCTCTCAGCAGGACTCCTCTTCATCTCGGCTTTCGTCGCTGGGGACAGCTTGTTGGTCAGCGACAGCCGGGAGCTCACACTCTTCCTTCTCATGGCCATCATCCCAACGATACTCGGCCACACGATGTTCAACTACGCGCTTCGGAAGCTGCCCGCACATGTCATCTCAACGAGCGTGCTCGGTGAGCCCGTTGGAGCGTCCATTCTGGTCTTCGCATTGCCGCCGAATGAAACTCCGGGGTACTGGATCATCCTGGGCGGAGCTCTGGTGGTCTTTGGCCTTTACATTGTGCTTTCGAGAGGATATGACCGCGCGCCTGAACAGTTGAGAGGTTAAGTCCTGTGGTTCGCACAACCGGTTTTGCCACTTGTTGTCACCCGCACCACCGTACCTTTCAAGTGAAAAGGATATCCCCCTCCTAGTTCTAGCATGGTTCATGGCTCTCAACCTAGACGAAGTTGACAGAAAGATACTAAGGGAACTCCAGAGGGACGGAAGGGCGTCCTTCAGGGACATATCATCTCGGATAAGCGTGAGCACGCCTACAGTGAGCTCCAGAGTTCAGGCTATGCTCGACGTCGGGCTGATCAAGGGATATTCGACTGTTCTGGACGCCGACATGCTCGGGCAGGTTTCGGTCGCGCTCATCCTCGAATCCAAGCCTGCTGACATCGACAGAGTTGTGGAGAAGATCAAGGATGAGGAGATTGTGAGGCAGATTTACGTGCTCTCAGATTCCCGCATCCTCTGCGTGCTCGCATTCTTCAACCAAATGAAATATCAGAGGTTCCTCGAGTCCCTGGCTCAGATCTCGGAGATAACACGCATGGACAACTCGATGGTCATGCGGGTGCCCAAGGAGAGCCCAAGGGCCGCTCTGACTGACGAAGCTGGCCTTCTCATAAGGTGCTACTACTGTGGGCACATGATGAGGGACGAGGGCGTCAAGATCAAGCTGGATGGGAAGTACCATTACCTCTGCTGCAGTGTGTGCGAGAAGCTATACAGGGAGAAGTACGAGAAGTTGAAGAAATCGGCGGGCATCGTGAAGACTCCCATGACCGCGGAAGTCCCCGTGCACGCCCACTAATAATTTTTCGTTTCACGCGTATTTCCCTGGATTCTTGTCGAAAGCCTTCTTGCACCCCGGCGCGCAGAAGAAGAACTCCTTTCCGTTGTACTCGGATTTCCATTTCGCGGTCTTCGGATCCACTTCCATCTTGCATATCGGGTCGATTGCCATTCTTGTCATCTCCATTGCTCGCGGTGGGAGCGGAGCCAGGTCTTCTCGTTCGCGGGGCGTAGACAAGATTCCAGCTCCGCTCCGCAGCTGCTAATATCATTCGAAGAGAAGATATTCGTTGTCCCTTACACAGTGAACGGACAGAAGTGAGGCTTCTGATGGTGAAATGCGAATACTTATATTCGGGGAGCTGGTATGCGCACTTCACAATCTGGTGAAGAAGCATGCCGATATTCGCGAAATCCTCGGAAAGCGCGGTTACGAGAGCGATAATATCTCAGTTCGCCAAGGACATGGACGAGAACGCCGAGACGGATGTCATCGTCATCGGCGGCGGTCCCAGCGGACTGATGGCTGCGCGCGATCTTGCGCTCAAGGGCGTGAGGGTGCTCGTGGTCGAGAGGAACAACTACCTCGGAGGGGGTTTCTGGATTGGCGGCTTCTTGATGAACACGATCACAGTCCGGGCGCCCGCTCAGAAGATACTTGACGAGCTTGGTGTGAAGTACAAGTTGTACGAGAAGGGGCTATACATGACTCCTGGCCCACTCGCGTGCTCGAAGCTGATCGCCTCGGCGTGCGAGGCGGGCGTGAGCGTCCTGAACATGGCGTCATTTGACGACATAGTGCTCAGGGAGAAGAACAAAGTCTCCGGAGCGGTCGTCAACTGGACCCCAGTGGGGGCGCTGCCCAGGCAGATAACTTGCGTGGACCCGATTGCCCTCGAGTCGAAGCTCGTGATAGATGCGACTGGGCATGACGCAATGGTGGTGAAGAAGCTCGAAGAGCGGGGTCTCATCAAGACGCCTGGTTTCGGCGCGATGTGGATCGAGAAGAGCGAGGACGCCGTCGTGGAGCACAGTGGTTTCTGCCATCCAGGGCTCATCGTCATCGGGATGGCCGTGTCGACCACCTTTGGACTTCCAAGGATGGGGCCGACATTCGGTTCGATGCTCCTCTCTGGCAGGCGGGGAGCTGATGTCGCGTACAAGCACCTCAAGAAGAAGTGAGACGAGACTCAGCAGAATCGAATTACGATCTCCAGAGTGCTCGAACGAAGTAGATCTAGCTGAAGTTGCGTCTTTCCTGTCGTCGATCTTCCCGTCAGTGAGCGTGAAGGTCAGGCCAGCACCATTGTTGAATGTGAAGGCCAGCTCGCGCGAACAGGTTGCCGCATATCTCGCATCTTCTAGAGTGAAGGACATCTCCAAGCCGATTGAGCCGTCCGAACCGATGTATGGCGAGGTCGACTATGAACTCAGAACTCTCCGTGGCGATGCGCGCATCGGGGGCATCGTGTACGACGGCCGGCGAATCGAGGAGATCCTGATTGGCCTACTCCGGTCAAGCAACGAACTTGAGACAGCGACTATTGTCATGACTGATAGGTTCATCTCTACTTACTCCCAGGATGATCTCCGCCACCACCTGAGGACAGTGATTCCCGGCTTCCCGAGCATCATATCCGTGCCAGGCATGGTTGAGGCGCCTGCGAAGCCTAGGCAATACTACATGCTCAAGCAGAGGCTGGCATCAACTGGGGGCGAGAGTCTGAACATCGAGCTCCTGAAGCGCACCTTCAAGGGGCGTTTCCTGGACTACGGTGACCCAGAGATGACCGAGGTCGCGAAAGGACTTGCGCTTCAAGCGGTCCTCCATCACCTTACTCTGAAGCCGTTCTGCGCAGACAAGAAATGCCGCCTCTTCAACGCTCATTGGCAAGAGGACTTGCTCGGTTCTCAGACAGGGTCTCCCGGATTATGCCCGAAGCACTCAAGGCGCATGAAACGCCTTGGCGAAAACCCGATAGTCTCTTGGTAGGCTGCGTTCTGATTTCATTATTCTCGCTTGTGAAATCGTGAGAGGTCGCTCACGGTCATCTCCTTTCCGGTGGCGGACTCGATGGCCATCACCGCAGCCCTCGCTCCCTGCATGGTAGTGAATATGGGTATCTCCAGCTCCACGGCGAGTCTGCGCATCATGTACCCGTCCCTGCGAGCTCCTGATGCTTCAGTCGGCGTGTTGATTATGAGCTGGACGTCTCCCTTTCGCATCAAGGACAGCGCGTCCGGACTTCCATGGTCCGAAATTCTGTACACAGTCGTCGCATTGACCCCACCGCTCTTGAGCGCCTCCGCTGTCCCTTTGGTGGCGTAGAGCTGGAACCCGAGCGATGCGAGCTTCTTTCCCAGCCTCGACGCAGCGGATTTATCCTCATCCTTGACGCTGAGGTAGACCCTACCACTCTTCGGGAGCTTCTGTCCCGAAGCGACGAGCGCCTTCCAGACAGCAGAGGGATAGTCGATATCGATGCCCATTACCTCTCCAGTGGATTTCATCTCGGGACCGAGGATGCTGTCGACTCCCGGGAGCTTAAGGAACGGAAACACCGAGGCCTTGACCGCAACATGGTCGATTTTCGCGATGTCCTTCAGACCAAGGTCCTTCAGGGACTTGCCCAGCATGATCTTCGTGGCAACCTTCGCCAGGGGGACCCCCGTGGCTTTCGAAATGATCGGCACTGTCCGACTTGCACGAGGATTAGCCTCGAGCATGAAGACCTCACCATCCTTGTATGCGAGCTGCAAGTTCATCAGGCCGATCGTGTTCAGCGCGAGGGCGACTTTTCGCGTGATCTCCTTGATCTGCTTCATGACTCCTGGGCCCAGGGTCTGAGGCGGGAGCACCATCGTCGCGTCCCCTGAGTGAACTCCAGCTTCCTCGATGTGCTCCAATATCCCGCCTATGAACACTTCCTTGCCATCGCACACGGCATCGACATCGATCTCGATCGCGTGCGTAAGATACTTATCCACGAGTATCGGACGCTTCTTGGAAACCTTGGCGGCGCTCTTCATGTAGGTCTCCAGCTCGATCTCGTTGTAGACGATCTCCATTGCCCTTCCGCCGAGCACATAGCTAGGCCTGATGAGGACCGGATATTCGATGTCCCTGGCTAGTGTCTTGACCTCTTCGAAGGAGAACCCAGTTCCAGATTTCGGCTGGCTGATGCCCAGCTCGTCCATCAGCTTCGAGAACTTCTTCCTGTCCTCGGCCAGGTCAACGGCGTCAGGAGAGGTCCCAAGGATCTTGGTCTTCTTGCCCTTAAGCTCCTTCTGAAGGGGGAGCGCGAGATTGATCGCCGTCTGCCCCCCGAACTGCAGGATGATGCCATCGGCGTCCTCCTTCTCGACGACATTCAACACATCCTCTGCCGTGATCGGCTCGAAGTACAGTCTGCTGGATACGTCGAAGTCCGTGGAAACTGTCTCGGGGTTGTTGTTGATTATGATCGAGTCGATGCCCTCCTCCTTGAGCGCTAGGGCGCCGTGGACACAGCAGTAGTCAAACTCGATTCCCTGGCCAATCCTTATCGGACCGGCTCCGACTACGATCACCTTCCTGTTTGCGGAAGTCCTAGCCTCGCACTCGGTTTCATAGGTCGAATAGAAGTACGGCGTCTCTGCCTCGAACTCCGCGGCACATGTGTCAACCATCTTGAAGGTGGCCTTGCATTTGTTGCCAATCCTCAGGTTCCTGACGGCTCTCTCTTCTTTCCCCGCAATCATCCCAATGTACTCATCACTGAAACCGAGGCGCTTTGCGGCGCTCAATGTCTCATCGTCCAGGTTCTTCCTGATCCTGTCCTCCATCATGACGATGTCCTGGACCTTGCGGACGAAGAAATGGTCCCATTCGGTTTGGGAGCATACCCATTCGACAGTTTTCCCTCTCCTCAGTGCCTCGGCGATCATGTAGAGGCGCTGATCTGTCGCATTGCAGAGTTCCTTTTCGATATCCTCGTCCGTCCACTTCTCCGCCTCGAGCCCAGTTCTGTCGATCTCGAGAGACCGCACTGCTTTGAGAAGAGACTCCTGGATGTTCCTGCCTATCGCCATGACTTCTCCAGTGCTCTTCATCTGGGTCCCGAGACGCCGGTCGACGGTGCGGAATTTGTCGAAGGGCCACCTGGGAATCTTCATCACGACGTAGTCAATGGATGGTTCGAAAGCAGCGCATGTCTTTCCAGTGATCGCATTCGGTATCTCGTCGAGAGTCCTTCCCACTGCGATCTTCGCAGCAACGCGCGCGATGGGGTATCCAGTCGCCTTCGATGCCAGGGCAGAGCTGCGGGACACCCTCGGGTTGACCTCAATGACCCTGTATTCCCCGGTTTTCGGATGTACTGCGAACTGAATGTTCGCCCCGCCCTCGATTCCCAGAGCGCGGATGATCTTGATTGTCGCATTCCTGAGCATCTGGTGGTCTTTATCGCTCAGAGTCTGAGCGGGTGCCACGACGATGCTCTCACCCGTGTGAATGCCCATCGGGTCGAGGTTCTCCATGTTGCAGACGATGATGCAGTTGTCCTTCGAGTCGCGCATGACCTCGTACTCGAACTCTTTCCAGCCGATAACGCTCTCCTCGATCAGCACTTGGCGAATGCGAGAATATGCTAGTCCCCTCCCGGCGATGTCCTCGAGTTCCTGCTCGTCATGGGCGATGCCTCCACCCGTGCCTCCGAGTGTGAACGCGGGTCTGACTAGTACTGGATACCCACCGATCTCCTTCACGACGCTCTTCGCCCCTTCGAGAGAGTTAGTGGTCCTGCTCTTCGGGATCGGTTCTCCGAGATCCAGCATCGTTTTCCTGAATAGCTCTCTGTCCTCGGAAAGAGCGATCGCTCTCGGCTGACTTCCTAGCAGCTCGACCCCAAGCCTCTTGAGAGTACCGTTCTCTGCGAGCTCTGAGCAGAGGTTGAGAGCGGTTTGTCCACCCATTCCGGAGAGTATGCCTTGCACCTTCTCCTTTTCGATGATCTTCGTGACCGTCTCCACATCCAGCGGCTCGACGTACACGATGTCGGCCGTATCGGGATCCGTCTGGATCGTCGCCGGATTCGAGTTCACCAATACGGTCGTGTATCCTTCCTCCCGCAGCGACCTGCACGCCTGCGACCCTGAGAAATCGAACTCGGCCGCCTGGCCGATCACGATTGGTCCGGACCCTATTACCATGAGCTTCTTCAGGTCGGTCCTCTTCGGCATCAGCGCACCCCCAAGGATTTTGCGAATCTATCAAACAGAAACCCAGTGTCTTGGGGACCCGGGTGTGACTCCGGGTGGAACTGCACGGAGAATATCGGTAGCTCTCGGTGCCTCATGCCCTCAACGGTCTTGTCGTTCAGGTTTATGACCGTGACCTCGAGGCCAGCGTCTCCGGCGGAGTTCGCGTCGACCGCGAACCCGTGGTTCTGCGAAGTGATGTATACTCGATCCTCTAGCTTCACCGGCTGATTGATTCCTCTGTGTCCGAACTTCAGCTTGTAGGTCTTCGCACCGAACATCAGCGATAGCAGCTGGTGGCCGAGACAGATGCCCATCATGGGATAGTCATCTTTGAGCTTGGAGAGTGTGGAGACGGTGGACGCCAATATCTCAGGATGGGCCGGGTTGCCCGGCCCGTTGGAGATGAAGATGCCGTCGGGCTCCAGGTCCTTCACTGATTCGGCTGGAGTGTCGAACGGCATCTGGATGACGTTGAACCTCCGACGTAGCTCGGAGACTATGTTCATTTTCAGCCCGCAGTCGAACAGGGCGACTGTCTTGGCCCGTCCCTCGTCGAAGCGCAACATCTTCTTGGTGCTGACCTTCGCGACCAGGTTGCCCTCCTCCGGATGAGTCATCTTCCGGGTCTTCTCCAGCAGGTCGGCAGGATCGCCCGTCGAGATGCCTCCCTTCATCGTGCCAGAGTTCCTCAGTTTCCGGATGAGGGAGCGCGTATCCAGCCCGCAGATGCCTGGGACTTCGTTCTGCTTGAGGAACTCGTCGATTGTTCTGTCGTGGTCGCGGTGGCTTGGAGCCCTGCACATCTCCTTGATGGCATACCCCCAGACCTGGACGCGTTCTGATTGTGAGTCGTGCTTGTTCACGCCGTAGTTGCCGATCAACGGGTACGAGGATACCAGGATTTGACCACAGTATGACGGGTCTGTCAAGGATTCCTGATAACCAGTCATGCCGGTCGCGAAGACGACCTCTCCCAGAACATCTCTGCGCGCGCCGAAAGCTTCGCCCTCAAAAACTGTTCCATCCTCGAGGACGAGGAATCCCTTCATGCGACCTTTGGGGTATTTGGAGGGGGGTTAAAGAATCTTGTTGTGGCTAGGCCGGTTTCCAGTGGAGATGCTATCCCAGGGGAGACAATTCCTAGTTCATTCCGCCCGTAATCCGACTTCTTCGCCCTCTTGGCAATGTTTTAGTGCCCTGAACGCTTTCAACCAACGGGTCGCTGGATGTTCCCGGTCCATTGCAAGGAAGTGAGCGTGAAGACGGTATCGTTCGATCTAAGTGAGGCGAACATCAAAGGATACCTCGCCGGCAAGAGGGCCTACATCCGCACCAGGTACTACGTTTTCAATTCGGGTTCTGATTGGGCGGTTGCCCTGATCGTCAGGAAACCATCGAATGACATTCTTCAGGAGATTGCTTCGGTCCATATCATCTCGCTCCCCAAGGATACCGCCTTCATCGAGGATCCCTCACTGGAGGTCCTGTCTGCGAGTTCCATGGGGGCGATGAGGGCGACGAAGGGCAAGAAGTGTATAGTCGTCAGGGGCAAGTCTGAGCATTTGTCGTTCTTCATCGACGAACCGCCCTACGAGCTGACGATATTCGATGTCGTCCCTCCTGAGCCATCGAAGTTGGAGGGCCTTGTCCACACAGTCTTGGAGACCGACCTCCAGGATCGGTACGTGAGGGTCAAGGTATTGACGGTGGACCTGAACTCGCTTGCCAAATCCGCGGAATCAGGTATCACGATGTATCCGTGCCGGGCCTCCGGGTTGAAGGCGGGGAAGAATGTGTTCTATCTCGACGAGACCCCCGAGCTTACGCCGGAGGAGCTCGACCAGGTCACACTTATCGGCTGCAGTCTGTCCGAGAGGATCTTCGAGGCCGTCTATGGCAGAAGGCCGAGATTGATCAATATGTGCCCCCAGGACCTCATTCGCGAGCACTCCATCCAGGGGCCCGTGCTCCTGAAATGCTGCAAGGTGAAGGAGGGCTTCGAGGTCAGGGACGGATACGGTGTGGTGCCGTGGGGGGCTCGGGCCAGAGAGGTTTCCGATGCCCTCAGGGCCATTCTTCATTAGATGTCCAGATCGTTTTCCTTGAACCTGACGGCCGGGCAAGGACCAAGGCAGGCTCCGCAGTGCGTGCACTTCGCAACATCGATGCGTACCTGTCCATCTAGTTGCAACGCGTTCGCCTCGCACCTGCCCACACAGATGCCACATCCAGCGCAGTCAACCGCTCTCAGGACTGCTTCTCTGAGGCCGGCGGCCTTCTTCTTCAGCTCTTGTTCGTCTCGTGCCTTGATCATGACCGGTCCCTCTCTGAACACGGTGATCGAACTCACCTCGGCGATGTTGCCATCTGGAGATGTCGTCACCTCGCCGATGATGTTCAGCAGATTCGCTACTCTCTCCATCGGCAGGGGCCTGCTGAAAATGCCTTCCATGCTCAGGCCTTCCACGCACGGGTTGTATCCGCTCGTGCTCTTCAACTCCAGGGGACCTGCCTCAGGGACAGGCGATGAGGCGCTGATCAACTCTCGGTCACCAGGTGTTAACTCGTCCACCACGGAATTCGGGATCCTCTTCCAACGCCACAGCTCCTTTTCGATCCACGGCACACTCTTGCCTTTGGCGCAAGCATAGTCCTCGAGGTACTTCTGCCACCTTGCGTATTCGTCGGATATCTCTCTCGAGATCCTCAGCTCGGCCATGTCCGTCGCGGGGCACATGAAGCACCCAATCCTTTCGATCCCGCGTTCGTAGAGGGGATTGTAGGCTGCTCCTTTTGAGAAGAGATAGATCCAAACATGGAGTGCTGTCCATTTCTGGATCGGGGATGCTGCCAGCTGATTGGGAGTCCAGGGGTTTCTCCAGACCTTACTCTTCTCGGCCCGTTGCTGAGACTCGTACGCCCTTTGGCCGATGAAGGAGAGCACTCCGACTGGGAAGTTCTTCGTTATGAGCTGAGTGGCAGGCCCGAGTTTACAGGTCTTGCAGCACCATCGATAGTCCTTGGCCGGCGGCCCGAAATGGTCCAGGTTTCTCCAGAATGAGTCACCAGCGGATTCAATTATCAGCTCGAGCGCGTATCGCTTGGCGGTATCTGAGACGTTCTTTCTCGTCTCTGCGAACTCGAGCCCTGTGTCAACGAAGATCATCTTCGGTCTGATGCCCGCTTCCATGACCAGGAGGAGCGTCGCGAGGCTATCCTTGCCGCCGCTGTACGACACAGCAATGGGCAGTGTGTTGTCTCTGACAACCTTGGTTATGAACTCCTTCGCCTGCGTCACACGCTTGGAAAGGACATCCGCATTTGCGTTCACCACGTCTTGCCATGATGCCTCTTTCGGCTGGATCTTCAGGGTCGATCTCTGTACGATCCACCGGGTCTTGACGGCAGTCCCCCGCTTATGCTCCGTCATCTTGCACGAGGACATCTTCGCAACACCCACCGAAACTGGAGTGCGGTCCCTCTCGAGGACGAGAAGCTCGTCACCGACATTGATATCCGGGTCGCAGCTCAGCACTCCAACGGCCAGCGTGCTTGCGCTTTTTGTTCTGATGGCCTGCGCTGCGACCTCGTCAATAATGACCCAACCTCTGCTGGCGTGTGACGCTATCGCAGCAGCACCCGATGGTCTGCACAGAAACCTATCACCGGTTGTGATGCTGAACCTGGAAGCCCCGATGACCTCGCCGCCGACGATAACCTCGTCCATGCGGTCGATGTCCGGCGCCTTGTTGAGAAGAACGATGACTCTTTCAGGGATTGCGAGCTCGCCAGACCCTTCTCCGAACTGCTTGTCGATGAGCGCTCTAATTCGAACTAAGTCTGATTCGAATGCTGGGCGCGCATCTCCCGGCGGGGTGATTCTAACTTGCCTGGTACTCCCTGAGCAGATGCTGCAGGACTCCTGCTCAAGGACGGGCACGCTGCACTTGTCGCACCAGCGTAGATGTATTTTTCCCAGATGGACTGCGCCCACAGTTCTCCGGAGGGCCTGGCCTTATTATAGGCTTTCCAGCGGACGGTTCTGGAACAATTCGGGTGGTGATGAGCCAAGAGGAGGGGCTCCAGCAATCATTGCCAGCTACATGTAGCGGATAGCGGAAAGTACTCTCGCTGACGCTGCGACAACGATGGCGGCCAAGAGTAGAGGCCTTCTGGCCTTCAGGACTGACATTATTGGCAGCAGAACGTGCTCGACATGTGGGTGGATACAATATCCCCGAATGGGCACGAGATCGAAGTGCAGGGGTCCTTGGCACGCGTTGATTCGTGCCATCGTTGGCTCCAGCCTGCTGCAGACAGCCATCTCCAGGAGATTGGAGTTGGCAGGGGGTCTACGGTTCGACCCCGGCGCGTTCCAGCATGACGTGATGATGATCCTATACGACCCCGCAAGGGGCGCACGGTCGGAGCCGAATGGAACGAGTTGCATTCTGGATGGTGCGACCTAGCTGTCGCCATCCGCTAATGCAACAGAACCCCAGCGGACTCACAGCTTCAGCGCTTTCCACTGCTTCACAACGGATTCGACAGCGTCCTTCGCCCTCTCGATCCTGTCCTCTGCCTGTAATCTGGACATTCCGGGGCCCGATATGCCTAGCCCGACGGGCTTCTCGTACTCAACTGCCAGGTCCGTCATCTTCCTTGCGGCTTGACCGATCACGATCTGGTCGTGCTCCGTCTCGCCCTCGATGACGGCCCCTATGCTCACCACGCCGTCTACGTTCTTGTCCTTCAGAAGCATCTTGACCGCGAGTGGGATGTCATAGACTCCCGGGACCATGACCACCTTCGCGACCTCGACGTCCAGGAACTTCGCGTGCTCCTTCGCCCTCTCAAGCATCATCTGCGTAATGTCGTAGTTGTACTCGCTGCAGACTATGCCGATTCTCATCTTTCTTGCCATATGTCCTTACCTCCTTCTCATTATCCTCATCTGATCGATCCGACGTCTTCGTACCCTTGGCGCAATCCCTTGCCCGCGTTCTTGACGAGCCTCTCGGGCCGGAAGAGGAGGTCGTACGCGTTGACCGCGTGCTCCCTCGATCTCCTCTCGACCAGCCAGGCGAGTTCCTTCTCGCTCTTCGCCTCGTCCTCGTGCACGAAGACCTCGACTATGTGCTTGTTCGTCATCAGCTGAACCTGGATGAGCCCTGTAGATGCTTCATGGGCGCAGACCTTGTCTATCTCCTCTTTTCCAGGCATGCCCAAGGCGATCACGATGTCGCATCCAGCTTCCTCAATCAGTCTCTTGGCTCCCACGGGAAGATCCTTGACACCAGGGACCGTCCTGCGGTCGATTTTGAAGCCCGTTCCTGTCTTCTTGAGTTCATCGACCGCGAATCCGCCCATGTCGGATCTCGCGAAGGTCGTGTCGATCACACCGATCCGCTTCATCCCTTCTCGACCCCCGCGATCTTCTTCTGGACTTCGTGGAATTCGATGATCTTCTTGATGATCTTGCGCGTGCCGTCGAGGTCGTGATCAAGGTGAGGCATCCTGACGACCTGGACGTTGATCCTACGCTTCTTGAGCTCCTCCTCGAGCTGTGACTCACTGAAAGGCTGGTCATAACCTATCGTTATGATGTCCGGCCGGAGCTCCTTCACGATTTCAAAGATGTCGCCGCCCTCTCTGCCCAGGACGGCCTTGTCCACGGGCTTCAACGAAGCGACCAACTCGAGTCTCATCTTCTCAGGCGTGACCGGTTCGTGCTTCCTGCGCCTCACGGTGCTGTCGGTTGCGACAACTACGACGAGCTCGTCCCCGAGCCTCTTCGACTCCTCAAGGTAGTGCAGATGTCCTAGGTGGATTATGTCGAACACGCCCGTCGCCATCACGCGAACCATGGGAACTCACCTTCTCTGGAGCTCTCTCCAAGCTTCGATGACTTCGGCCCCTTCGAGGAAAGCATAGCCCATCTTCTCAGCGTACATCCTTGCTTTCATCTTCGAGAGCGCCTTGCCGTCGTCTCCCATCATCTCGCACACGGTCGCGGACGGAACCATCCCTGCCATGATAACGAGAGCGGTCGCGAGCTCGGTATGGCCAAACCTCGTCTCGAGGATCCTCTTCGACGTGTTGAGAAGGTGTATGTGTCCAGGAGCTCGGAAGTTCTTCCCGAACTCCTGCTTCGCCCAGCCATCCTCAGTCGTGAGCGCCTTCCCAGCCAGTTTGGCAAACTCGGTGATTGTGAGTGCACGGTCCTCGTCGGTAATGCCTGTGAATGTCTTGCGGTGATTGATCGTGATGCCGAACGCGGACTTGACATCGTACGGTATGTCGTTTGGGATCAGCTTCCCCATCACAGGATAGTGCTCGACCATGCCGAGGAACAGCTCCGAGAGGAACGGCAGCCCCAGAGCCTCCTGAATGCGAGTGTCCGCCGTCGTGCAGATGAGGCCCCCCGCGTCCTTCCGAAGCGCCCTGATGGCGGCCTGCGTGACGCGCTCGGATGCGATGACCATATCAGTCTCTTCCTCACGTCCGTCCGCATCGTAGACGAGGACGAATCGTCCCTCCCTCAATTCCTGGAGAGCTATTAGCACGGCAGCTGAAGCCATCGGCGTGAGCATGACCACGGAATCATATTTAGAGTGGTGTAGCTACCAACCCAAAGGTATCTAGTCCACTCTTCTTAAAGCCTCAGCGGGGGCCAGCCTGGCTGCCTTACGGGAGGGTGGCAAGGTCGCTGCCAGAGTTATCACGAACGCTATGGCGAACACTATCAGTATCTCTCCCCACGGGATGACGAACTCCGACATCTTGGCGAACCCGCCCCATTCGAAGATCGTGTACGAGATGCCAAGCCCCATTAGTGTGCCGACGATGATGCCTAGCAAGGATGTGAACGATGTCTCCAACAGGAACGCTTTCAGGATCATGTCCCTCTGATATCCTATTGCCCTCATCACGCCGATCTCCTGTCTCCGCTCCGCCACGTTCCTGATGGTGATGATGCCGAGTCCGGCGATGCCGACTATGAGGCCCATGCCCAGGAATATCTCCATCAGCTGCATGACCGAGGCTACCATCGTCATGACCTCTTCTACGGTGTCCCTGACAACCATCGTCGTCAGGCCGTACTCGACGAACACTTGCTCCATTCTCTTGGAAACGTCGGAATCCGCCACGCCGGGCAGATGGGAAGTCTCGAAGTACAGGAGCGTGTCCTTGGCCAGCGGGTTGATCGCGTGCAGGAATTCGTGGGAGCAGAAGACTCCGCTGATGAAGTACTGGTCCATGATCCCGACAATGGTCACATTTGCTTCCGTGCCAAGGGGCGTCCTTATCGTCACAACGTCACCGACATCCAGACTCACGCCGCTGAATGTGGTCGGACCGAACTGGGAAGGAATCACAGAGCCGTCCATTATGACAAGGCTGTGGTCCTCCAGAAGGGCGTTCCAGGCGTCGATGTCCGATGAATACTGTGGAGCTCGCCTCATCAGAGTGTACTTCGCCTCGGATATCATCCGGTCGCTGAAGCCTATCATTGGATAGTCGAATTCGTCCTGTCCAGGGGCGATCAGCGTGGCTGGCCCTTCCGCTGCGATGTCGTAGGACATGATCGCGCCCGCACCGACGCTCTCGTTCACGAGCTCCAATCCAACAGTCAAGTTCGAAGCAGGGATCTCCAGCATCGAGAATCCCAGGATCTCGTAGCCTCCGGACAGCTGCTGAGTCGTCTTCTCGACGCTCTCGCGCTGGAACGATGCGATCATGGCCATGACGATAACGGTGAACATGATCAATGCGAACATGAAGATCGACAGGCCAGTCCGGAACTTCTTGTTCATTGGATAGCTTGTTGCGACCTTGAAGACCGGAAGCAGTGACCGCTTCCGGCCGAAACTGGCCATCAGTCCGTTCAGCAGGAAGTCGCTGTTGACCATCACAAGGATGACGCATCCGCTGACGAGAAGGAGCCCGGACACGAGAAACATCTCCATCCCTCCCTCTGATGGTCCGAATATGAGTCCTGCGACATTGAACGGGTCAAGCACGTAGAATACGACAAATGCGCTGGCAACGGATAGCGGCACTCTGAAGCTGACGAACCTGGCCAAGAGGAGCGCCACTCCGAGGGCCATCAACGACGGTCCTGCGGAGACACCCCAAGCTTCGTCCTGAGCCGCACCAATAATTGAAGCCACGACTCCGAAGACGATTCCGGCGATTCCTAGAGCAAGGTATCGTCTCGCTGTCCTGACCGAGACGGGCTCCGGTATGTCCCTGATTGCCCTCACTATGTTAAGCTTGCTTACGCGCCACGAGGCCACGACGACAGTGAGCATTGTTATGAGAAACCCTGCACACGCTGCTATGCCGAGGCTCGCCCAATCCCAGTTGAGTGTGAACTGAAGGCCTCCATCTGAGATGATCGTCGCGGTACCGCTCATTACGACCATCGCAATCCCGAGTCCTGCGAATGCCCCCACGCCTGCGGCGGCGAGGGCATAGACCACGCCCTCATACATGAAAGTCTGGGTCAGGTCACCTCTCTGCATTCCTATGGCCCTCGAGATGCCCATCTCGGTTTTCCTCTCCTCGGCGAGCATCACGAAGATGTTGACTATGAGCGCCGCACCCGCGATGATGGCGAAAGAGCTCATGAGGACTAGCAGTTGGGACATCATGTCAGAGACGGCCTTTGCCTCCTCGAGGCCGTCGGCCTTGATCGCGTCGTACTGGAAATCAGGATCAGCTGGCAGCTGCTGTTGGAGCTCTGCGATGGCTTGGTCGGTCACCTTGTATCCTGAGGACTTCGAGCCTGCACAAGAGACGTCAATCCTGTTGATCATGCCAGGCTGTCCGATAATCGATTGCGCATAAGATAGATCGACAAAGGCATACGCCGACCCGTCCCAGTTGGCAAGGCCCGTATCCTTGGCGACCCAAGACACCGTGATCATCACTGGGAAACCGTTGTCGGTGATTCCAGCCAGCGTATCTCCCGCTTGGGCATCTACCTCGTCGGCGAGCCTGGAGTTGATGACAGCCACGCCGCCGCTGACATCTTCGATCTTGGCCGGGACTCCATCGGAGTCGAGCAATGGGTTCACTGTGGCGCCCACCTCGAATCCGAAAATCCCTCCCTGGGAGAATGTCAGGCCAGTTCGAAGGTTCTTGACCGCAAGGTATCCTCTCAGTGCTCCCGACACTTTGTCCATGTGGGGCGAAGTGCCGGCTCCGATGCTTGCGGCCACTTGCGACACGAATGTGTAATTGAAGTACGCTTCGTCTCCAGTCTCGTTCAGGGCGGAGACCACGATGTCCACCTCGTCGGTGTTCGTCATTACCTCTCGCGCGATGATGTAGTCCAGCGTGTCTCCAGCGACCAGGGACCCAGATATCATGGCGGTCGCGATGAGAAGGCCGCAGACCACGATTACAGAATACTTCTTTCTCCTCAAGATGCTCCTTATGGCCATCCGGGCGAAAACGCGTCGGCGAGCTGCTAGTATACCGACCACGACAAGGACGATTGCGACGAGGACCGCAAGCTGCTGGAGGCCGTTCATTTTGATCGCCTCAGTAGGGTGCGGGGACGAACTCCTTCTCGATGAGCCCGTCCTTCATCATGACGATCTTGTCGGCCATGCGGCCGACCGTGTAATCGTGTGTGACTATGATGAATGTCTGCTTGTTCTCCTTGTTCAGCTTCTTGAGCAGCCCCATGATGTCCTTTGACGATTCGCTGTCCAGGTTTCCCGTGGGCTCGTCCCCGAATACAATCTCCGGCCTGTTGACGAACGACCTGGCAATCGTGACCCGCTGCTGTTGTCCGCCCGAGAGTTCGGAGGGCTTGTGCGCGCTCCATTCCTCGAGTCCTACAGACCTCAGCGCCTCGAGCGCTAGCTTCCTGGCCTCCTTCGGATTCTTCCCTGCCAGCAGGAGAGGGAGTTCCACATTCTCGGCTGATGTGAGCACTGGAAGCAGGTTGTACGCTTGGAATATGAAACCGATCTTCTCGGCTCTATAGCGAGTCCTCTCGCGGTCGTTCATGCCTGATAGGGGCTTACCGTTGATGTATATCTCTCCCCCGCTCAGGTCATCCAAGCCAGACAGGCAGTTCAGAAGCGTAGTCTTGCCGCAACCGGAAGGGCCCATGATGGCGATCATGTCACCTTCTTTCACAGACAGGTCGACGCCTCTCAACGCTTCCACTTTCACCTTGCCAGTATCGTACGTCTTGACGACCTGCTTTGCCACGATCGCTCCTTTGGCTGGAGCGGATGCCTTCTCCAAGCCTCCCGACGCCTTCTCTCTGGACATATGCTGGCCCCCGGTCTAGTTGACAGCGCCCCTCGGAGGGGCGACTGGAGGAGGAATCATCGGACGATATTAGAGGGTTTCTACAGCATCCCGTTAACTCGCTGACTATGGATTTATAGTAACAAGCCAATGCGAGTGAAGTATGTTGGATTCGAATGCGAAGGTCAAGCCTCTCGACAAGAAGGACATGTTGGGTGCGATTGAGAAGCTACCTGAGCACCTTTCGGACGGTCTGCGCAGAGGAAGGATGGCCGGACTTCCGAAATTCGTCCCGAAGGACATCGTGGTTTGCGGCATGGGCGGCTCAGCCATCGGCGGGCATCTCCTCAAGGAGTGGCTGGCGACTGAATCGGAGGTCCCGTGCATTGTGTGCAGCTCCTATTCTCTTCCCGCATCGGTCAGCAAGCACTCGCTAGTGATGGTCGCTAGCTACTCCGGGAACACCGAGGAAAGCTTAAGTATGTTCGAGGAGGCCAGGAAGAGGCGTGCGAAGATAATCTCAATCTCCTCGGGGGGTCGACTGGCTAAGATGAGCGAGTCAGTGGACGTCCCATGCGCAAAGATCCCCTCCGGAATGGTCCCGAGGGCGACTCTAGGTTACATGTTCGGTGCTATGCTCGGGATCCTGGAGCGGTCGCAGGTCGTCTCCGTCGATAAGCAGCTGGAGGAGTCCGCGAAGATGATGAACCGGACCGCATCCTATTGCAGACAGTCCGTCCCGACCCCTGACAACCCTGCGAAAATGCTCGCGCACGAGCTATTCTCGTGCGTGCCGGTCATAATCGGTCACGACATATCCAGGCCAGTCGCGAAGCGCTGGGCCAACCAGCTGAACGAGAATGCGAAAGTGCTCGCCCATAGTTCCGAGCTGCCGGAGATGGACCACAACGAAATCGTCGGGTGGATGAAGGATGCCAGGAGTAAGAACTTCGCACCTGTCTTCCTAGAGCACGACACACTGAACAGGGCCATGAAGAAGCGGATAGCAGCTACAAAGGACATGCTCGGGCGGGTCACTCATGTGTACTCCGTCTCCGCGCTAGGGCTCAGCTCGATGGCGAAGATGTTCTCGCTCATCATGATCGGTGACTACATGAGCGTCTATCTCGCGTTCCTGAGGCATGAGGATCCCTCGAGCACAGAGCCGATCGACGAGCTGAAAGGAATGCTGTCGAAAAAGTAGCATGTATTCCGAAGTCAGCAGAACGGGGAGGGCATATGGTTTTTGAAAAAAGTGCATTGAGAGGGCCCATGCCCTCTCTGAGTTTTCCCATCCCATCTGGGCTGCGTTTAAGCCCTTCCTTCCCTTCGTTCGTGATGTTGCGGGCGCGAGAGCGTCCGCGACTGCGTCGTTGCTAAGGCATCCGTCCCCGCATCGGTGTTGATCTACTGGACCTTCATTCGAGACGCGGTCCGAGCCATCCCTTTTCTCGTATCGCGCTCGTCGATTGCCTGGGCGACCTTCTGGCGAAGCGACTCTCTGCCTTCCATGTAGTAGCGCTTCCTGTCCTCGACCCATCCCGTCAGTGCGAGCGTCACAGCCTGTGACAAGTCCGTCGCGTCGCCGCTTCCGATGAACATCTCGACATCTTCTATCAAAGCGGCGGGTACTATTGCGCTGATCTTATCGGCGTTCCAGGTTGCGGCCTCATCGTGCAGATAGGACTCAATGGCCTGCCTGACAACATCGGAAACAGTCTGGAGGCCTGCGCGCTCGCGAATTCCCTCAAGCTCCTGAAGGTCCTCTTCGGGCAATCTGATGTTCAGCCTTGCGCTCTTGTTCGTCATCGTGATCGCGGTGCCTTGTATGACAAAATGTCATACATTCTATAAATAGCTTACCTGCAGGTTATCGACCTGTGTTTCCACTGCAACCGGTGGAAATCGCCGATGACTGAGGCTGAGATGCCCCGCCTCACAAGGTGGGACAAAGGCTTGTGTTCGTGTTCTGCCTCGCAGGGTTCACTCCGTCCCCTGGTCGCTTGTGCATATGTTTTTAATCTCCGATTCTTTCCCCAGAGTCGTGCCTTCACCGAAAGAATCGGCGCAGTCAGTGAGGGACCTTACTCGCAAGCACAACGCGTGGTTCAAGGACTCTATCCCTCTGATCGCTTCTGAGAACGTAATGAGCCCAGCGGCCAGGGAAGTGATGAATTCAGACCTCCACAACAGGTACGCGGAGGGTCTGCCATTCAAGCGATACTACCAGGGCAACATATACGTGGATCAGATCGAGACCCTCTGCGAAGAGCTGGCGCGCGACGTATTCTCCAGCAAGTTCGCGGACGTGCGCTCGACCTCAGGGACAGTGTGCAATATCGCCGTTCTTGCCGCGCTCACGAAGACGCGCGACAAGATGACGACGGTGGCGACATCCGACGGGGGCCACATCTCACACGCGAAGATCGGCGCTGCGGGTGTCCGCGGGATCAAGACCTTCAACTATCCATTCGACGAGAAGAACATGAACATCGAGGTAGAGGGCGCCAAGAGGCTCATCCGCGAGGTGAAGCCGAAGGTCGCCCTCTTCGGCCAATCCGTATACCTGTTCCCGACCCCCCTCGACGAGCTCCGTGACGTTATCTCGGAGGTCGGATGCTCCACCTGGTATGACGGCGCGCATGTCCTCGGGCTCATCGCAGGGGGCAGGTTCCAGGACCCGCTCCGCCATGGGATAGACGTCGTTTCGGGGAGCACTCACAAGACCCTTCCAGGACCCCAACACGGCATGATACTCTCGGACCTCCCTAGGGAGGGCCTCGAGACGGCGTTGAGGCGAGGTGTGTTCCCAGGCGTAACGAGCAACCACCATCTCCATTCCGTTGCGGCGCTCGCGGTCACGCTTGCGGAGACCAAAGAATACGGCGCAGCCTACGCGGACCAGATCGTTCGTAACGCGAAGGCTCTTGGCCAGAGTCTGTTCGAGCGTGGGTTGGATGTTCTTTGCGAACATCTGGGATTCACAGAGTCCCACACGCTTGTGGTCGACGTCGAACAGTATCACGGAGGCGCGAAGGTCGCGAAGTCGCTCGAGGCGGCCAACATCATACTCAATAAGAACCTGCTTCCTTGGGATTCAGATCCTGTAAGGCCTTCCGGCATCCGAATCGGCTCCCAGGAGCTGACAAGAATAGGCATGAAGGAGAAGCACATGGCCGAAGTGGCTGAGCTCATTGCGCGCGTCACGGTCAAGGAAGAGCCTCCTGAGCGAGTCCTGCCCGATGTCGTGCGACTCAAGCGCGACTTCACAAAGGTCCACTATTGCTTCTTCGAGGGCGAGGAAGCATATGACTACCCTTCATATGACGGTAGTCTGTGATGATAGTCGCGGCTCTAGGTTTATTATGGCACAGCCTGATTAGCCATGTGTAGACCTGAATGGTTGCCCGCACAAGACTGCTTCAGCTGGCCGTTGGTGTTGTCAATTTAGCGATTGTCGCCCTAGCGTTCACGAGCATTTGGCCGTTTCCGAGTGGGCAGTTCCAGGTCCACCTGCCTTCGACGGCAGATGATGTACATTGGGATGTAGTGGGCGGAGTAGTCCATGTGACCGCTCCTTTCTCCATCGACAACTTTGGTTTCTACGACGTCAAGAATCTTGTCATCTCCTACTCCGTTTCGAACGACTCTCTGTATTCATTGGCCGACGACGACATCGTGATAGGTGACATCCCTGCTGGACAGGTCACTTCATCCTCGATCGATTTCCAGTTCGACCTCATCAGCCTCTTCAATCGGGGGATTCAGTGGATGGTCTTCCACGACGATCTGCTTCGCTTCCAGATCGAGGTCTCTTGTCTGTACACGATGAAACTCGTGACCTTCGAAGCGAGCTACCAGGCCCAAATCCCGTGGGATGCTTTGATCAGGAGCTACGGAGTCTCCGATATCACGTATCCGTCGACTCTTCCCGCTCCTGGTGACCCAATCACGATCTCAGTCGACTATTGGCTTCACACCTCTAGCAGACTAGCAGGATTGCCGAACGCTGTCGTGACGGTCTCCTACTATGGCGATGGCACGAGGCTTGGGCAAGCCCAGACGACGATCCTGCTGGGACAGAACTACTCGGGGACCGTCCAGATCGACGTCCTCCCCGAGCTGCACAGCGAGTACTCCGTCGTCCTCGAGCTGCAGGTGGCGGGCTTCACCATCACTAGGACTGTCGCAGCTCCGTCGCTGTCCGGGGTGATCCCATGAGGCCGCGCAGCAGGTTGTCGGATTCCGTCTGGACCGCTTTCACTGAGGCGATCAGGTTCATCGTCGTGCCCATCGTCCTTGTTGATCTGGTCAACACGCATTATCCCGATCTCTCCACTGCTTTCATGCCCAACATAGTTCAGTACATTCTCTTCTTTGGGGGAATGATCACCGCCGCGAGCACGTTGGAGACTGCGAACAAGCCGGGCACCTTCAAGCGGCTGTTGTTCGGTCTATCCGCCCTGGCCTTCGTGTGCCTTTGGCTGTTTGTGATCCTCGGCGGAGGAGTGGCCACCTTCGAGTACGGCCCGTATTTCGTGCGCTTCGATATGAGCAAGATAGTCCTGATAATGCTTCTCGGCATCTCGTTGAAGGGCCTCTTGGTGGTGTCCACGTACACGACCCACAAGTCCTATCTGGAAGAGAAGGAAAGGCAGCGGAAGGCTGAGACGAGAGCGGCACGGGAGCAGGAGGCAGCAAGGAAGAAGTTGGTCGCGAAACAGAAGGCCTCTGGTCCCTCGCTCTCGAGGATGTCCAAGGTGTCCTTCCAGGTCACGGCTGACGATTCAATCGGATACTCCTCTGAAGAGCACGCCACCGAGCAGCCTCATCATCACGAGAGGACGCTCGCGGTGAAGACATGTGCAGTCTGCGGTGCGAAGGCGTCGCCGAAGGAGACTGTCTGCAAGAATTGCGGCGCGTGGTTCGAGCACGGATCTTATCGATGAGTCACTTGCGCCTAAGGCTCTCGACGAGTTCGCACGCTTTGCACTTATCAGATATGCTCGGTTCCCCGCAGGTGCACGACCGAAGCTTCGAAGGGGGGAACATCTTCTCGAGTGCAGGCATGAGCGCGTCGTAGCTCCTCAGTATGGAATGTCTAGTCCCGGGAGATTTGTCCTCAAGCTGCGCTATCACGGCCCGATACTGGTTCCTAAGAGCTTCGGGTGCGTAAGGGCACTCGAGGTCGTGGTATTCCAGCCCGTTGGCGATCGCGTACAGGGTCGTCTCCGACTCGGGTATGAGTCTTAGAGGCTGTATCCGAGGAACGAGCCCCTTCTGCACCTTCCTATGTGGCCCGAGCCTGGCCAGGCGTTCGATGTCGCCTCTCGCGAAATTCATCAGAACAGATTGACAGGTGTCATCGAGGTTCAGTCCCGTCGCCAGGTGCGTGGCCATCCAATCACGCGCGGCGCGGTTCATCGCGCCCCTTCTCAATACACCGCAGAAGCTGCATGTGGCAAGGCCGCGCTCGGCCTCCGCGATCTCATCCATCGTGATCCCGTGGAGATCAGCGAAGGAGACGACTATGTGGTCCATGCCAAGGCTCTTGCAGTTGCGCGCGACGACTGGAATACTCGACTCTCTGTATCCTGATATTCCTTCGTCCACCGTTATGGCGCACAGGTCCATGCTCCTTCTAGGTCCAAGGATCTTGTGGATCAGATACTGCGCGACGGTGCTGTCCTTTCCTCCTGAAACGGCTATGGCGATCCTCTCGCCACCCTTGAGGTCCATCTGCTTCCTGAACTCGTGCCGGACTCTCCTCTCCACGAAGTCGCAAAAATGGGATCTGCAGAGGTGCGCACCGCTGTATCTGACATGCACGATGGCTCTGCCCCTACACTTGTCGCAGCTGGTCACGAGCGGATGATGATGCGACGGGATATTTATTGGTTTAGAGGGCGTGACTTTTCGCTGCTAGCGTTCTGACACCCTGTGGACAACTATTAGTATGGATATCGCATTGGAGAAATCGGGGGCCCCATGCAGGATGTCTGGGTCGAGAAATATAGGCCGCGGCGACTGTCCGACGTGATCGGGCAGAGAAGCATCGTGGAGCGCCTCTCCGCGTATGCGAAAACCAGGAGCATGCCCCATATGCTTTTCGCGGGACCCGCGGGATCAGGAAAGACGACCTGCGCAATAGCCCTCGCACGTGAACTCTACGGTGAGCAATGGCGGGACAACCTCATCGAGCTGAACGCATCGGACGAGAGGGGGATCGACATAGTCCGAGGCAAGATCAAGGACTTCGCGAGGGCCGCGTCGATCGGGGGCTCGGACTTCAAGATAATCTTCCTCGACGAGGCGGATTCGCTCACTTCTGATGCGCAGGCCGCTCTGAGGCGTACGATGGAGCGGTACACCCAGACCTGCAGATTCGTACTGTCTTGCAATTACTCCTCGAAGATAATCGAACCGATACAATCGCGGTGTGCGGTTTTCCGGTTCAGGCCGCTCGGAGAGCCCGAGGTCAAGTCATACCTCAAGAGGATAGCTGCTGGAGAGCACATTGATGTCACGGAGGAAGGCTTCGCCGCGATATGCGAACTCGCGGGCGGTGACCTGAGGAAGGCAACGAACATAATGCAGGTTGCATCCTCGCTGGGAAGGAAGGTGGACCAGGATATCGTATTCGAATCCACTGAGAATATCCGGCCTTCTGAGATACAGGAGTTGCTCACGACCGCCCTGAACGGGAACTTCACCGCTGCGAGATCCAGACTGGACGATCTCATCGCTCGTCACGGCCTTTCGGGAGAGGACATAGTATCGGGCATTCACAGGGCGGTGTATGACCTCCCGGTGGGGGAGGACTCGAAGGTCCGGCTCGTTGACCGCGTGGGCGAAGTGGAATTCAGGATGGTATCGGGTGCGAGCGAGCGCATACAGCTCGAGGCCCTTCTAGCCCATTTCGCGCACGAAGGTAAGAAACTCAAGTGATGCCAGCTTAGTCGAGGATGCACTCGTTGGCCCGGTGAGCTGATTAACAACAGTTATATATTGCAAGCCGCTTTGAGGCGCCTGAGGATCGCACATGGCTAGGTTTCCAGAGGCCGAGGCCAGGAATCTTGTCAAGAAGATATGCATGAACTGCAACGCGAGGAATGCCATCCGGGCGACTCGATGCAGGAAGTGCGGCTACAAGGGCCTCAGGATCAAAACTCGCGAGACGAAGAAGACGTAGTTCTGGACAATCCTCTGGTGTTTTGGTGCGAATCTGTTCAATGTTCCAGAGCAGGCTGGGAATGGAATAGAAAAAAGGGGTGGAGGGGACTCCACCGCAGTTGGGCATCACCCTTTGGTTACACCTCTCCTCTTCCTACAAAAGAGCGTGTCTGCCAAAATGGCATGCCGTAACTCCCTGGCCTCATTATAACCCTTTTTGTCGGGACGGGCTGTTGCGTTAGAATGACGCCAAACTATCGCCCATTCCGTTAGCATTAGTGTGAAAGGGATAATTTTATTTGATTTTCGCCAAATTACCCCCTCATGTGGAAGTTCCTCGAATCTGAGATGCGGGTGATCCTCGGCCTCGTAGCGAACGCGATGAGAACGGACGCTGAGATCGCAGATATCTTCAACCTGAAGAAGGGAACGGTCGCATCCATCCGGAGGCGCCTCTTGGATGCTGGTGCCATCACGTATGCTAATGTGCCAGCATTCAACAAGCTCGGGTGCGAGCTCCTCGGGTTCCACATCGGGACAACCGAGCCGTCCGAGAGAGCAGATACGAGAGTGAATCACTACATCGAGTTCACTGCAAAGAGCCCCCAGGTCTATCATGGGATGATTGGAGGGTCTTCGGTGGTGCTCTACACGGCCTTGAAGAGCGCGACCGAGTTCGATGGATTCGTACAGAGCCACAACTCGTTCTTCACCGGCTCCAGACGCTCTTCCAAGGCGAGGATGACCAGCGTTGTATTTCCGTATGCCCTTTCGAAGTGCACTCAAGTGCCGAACTTCGTTTCTATCGTGCACAATCACTTCCAATTAGACGTCCCGGCTCCGAAATCCGTCCCGCCAACAGCTGCGGAGGTCGAAAGCCCGGATTTCAGCGAGACCGAACGCATGACTCTTGTGTCGCTTGTAGAGCACCCTCGGGCGTCGGACCGAGAGATTGCTTCGAACGTTGGGCTCTCAAGACAGGCGATCACGAGAATTCGGAACAAGTTCGCCGAGAACGGGGTACTGACCACAGTCTGCATCCCCAGGCTCTACAAGTGGGGTTTCGAGATTGGCGCTGTGGCGCATCCGAGATTCAACATGGAGATACCGTGGGAGAAGCGGCTGAAGACTCAGCCCGCGGAGTGTATCGACCTCTCGTTCTTGACGCTCTCGAAGGCGGACGAGGCAGCAGCGAACTACATATTGGCGAAGTACACAGACTACTCCGAGGGACTGGAGAATATCCTAGCATGGTACCACAAGGTCAAGGCGTTCGACGAGAAGCCCGAGATAACTCTGTTCCCTCTCGAGAGGTGCACTGAGCTACGATCGTTCGACTACGGCCCTGCGGTCAGACACCTGCTGCTTGCATAGTCGAGACCTCTGGATACGGCAACCTGTAAATATCCGCCAGCCAATATTGGAGCCCGGTGGGATGCTGAAAGTAACTCCACAGATGGCAAGCAAGTGGGTCAAGGCTGTCTTCCTGATTGTTATCGGTATCGTGATCCTGCTCTATGCCGATAGGCTCGTCGACGACCTCAGGGCCGCGATAGAGCCCAATTTCGATGTCGTCTTCGAGGGGACGTGGGATTTGCTGACGATACTGCTCTGGATATTGGTCGCCTGGCTGTTCGTGGATGCCGTGCTCACGATCGTTCTGAGCTTCTCCGAAGAAAGGTACGGCCTCGCCGATGTGATGAAGCACCTCGCGACGATAGAGAGGAAATTGGGCATCTCAACGGTCAAGGAAGTGCGAAAGCCTGAAGAAGAGCCACTCGAGGAGCCCGTCACAACGGGACCACCAGTCGAGGAAGAACCACCGCCGCCGTGATCCCCAGGAAGCAGGTCATCACTGTTGGGGGTCCTTCTCCTCTTCTGCCGCCTCGTCTTTCTTGGCCTGCTTCTGCGCCTTCTTCGGACAATTCATGTTCAGACAAAGCGACCAGCGGCCCTTGTTCGACATCATCACTTGGATTATTGGTGATTGGCACGCATCGCAGGACTGGCCAGTTGCTATTATCTTCCCCTGCTGCGGGAGAGGATAGATCGCCTTGCAGTTCGGGTAGTTCGAGCACCCTGCGAATCTCTTCCCCTTCTTCGACTGGATCATCCTGATGTCCCCGCCGCACTGAGGGCATTTGCCGACGTACCTCTCCTTCTTCGCCGCGGCACAGGATGGATCGATGCAGACCACGATTGGGGCCTGTCCCTTCGCAATCGTCTTCACCTTGGGCCCCC
>Ga0154903_151_pt1 | contig 29793 bp, 31 predicted proteins | sample Rifle2008BG19ft_FD_105584 | JGI IMG/M metagenome (GOLD analysis project Ga0154903, IMG submission 105584) | Euryarchaeota archaeon RBG_19FT_COMBO_56_21
GAAGCTGACACCTATGTGGGAGACCACTGGCAAGAGCGTTTTCAAGGACCAGCGGACACTGTCATTCGACTTTGTGCCCCCGAGGCTGGTCCACAGGGAGGGGCAGATGAAGAGGCTCATCATGCTCTACCGGCCGGTGATCGAATCCAACTTCGCGCAGAACGCAGTCCTCACTGGCAGCGTCGGAACAGGAAAGACTGCGACTGCGAAACGGTTCTGCATGGACCTCAAGGACTTCGCGGAGAAGCAGCAGAAGGCCGTCGACTGGGTCCTCGTGAACTGCAGACAGAGGAACAGCGAGTCCAGCGCTGTCCTACATATCGTCAACCACTTCCAACCGAACTTCCCCGACAGGGGGTTCTCGATCACGGAGATGCTTCGGATACTCCGTAAGGACCTCGAGAAGAGGAAGGTACATCTCATAGTCGTGCTCGACGAAGCCGACATGCTCCTCAAGAAGGCCGGCTCGGATATAATCTACAAGCTCACGAGGTTCGGAGAGGAGAAAGTTGACAGCAAAGAACTCGTGTCGCTGATACTGATCTCGCAAAAGAACGTGTTCGACATGCTCGATGCGAGCTCTGCGAGCACCTTCAAGCGCACGAATGTGATCGAGTTTGGCAAATATTCCACGGAGGAGCTGCGTGACATAGTCACGCAGAGATCTGAGCTTGCCCTGCACGATGGTGCTATCGACAAGGATGCGACCGATATCATCGCGGAAGTCTCCTCGGAATGGGGCGACGCGCGTTTCGCCATAGAGATCCTCGAGAAAGCAGGAATGCTCGCGGATGAGGAGAGCGCGGGCAAGGTCAATGTCGAGCATGTGCGCGCCGCAAAGGCGGAGGCTTACAGCTCGATCACCGAATCCAAGCTTATCGGACTTGATAATCACCAGAAGCTCGCTCTCCTAGGCATAGCCCGCGCTTCCAGAGGCAGGGCGTATATAACGACGGGCGATGCGGAGGGCGCCTACAAGGTGGCGTGCGAGGAGTACGAGGAGAAGCCCAGGGCGCACACTGCATTCTGGACGCTTATGAAGGATTTGGACATGCTGGGTGTGGTCAGTGCGAAGAAGAGCGGGCCCGGAATCTCTGGGAAGACTACTGTGATAACCCTGCTCGATATACCTGCAAAAGTGCTCGAGGCCCGCGTTCGGGAAATGCTCAAAAAGCGACTGCCTTGAACCTGTTGCCAGGGTATCGTTAATCAAGTCAGAATGTATAAATACCGCGGGCTCCGTGATGCCTTCGTCAGGGAGGGTTGGCTGATTTCAAACAGTGACAGACCAGCCATTGAGCTAGTCCGAATCGAGGAAGGATTGTGCTATGTTGTTCGTGAGCGCAAGCCTTTCCTCGCATACAAGCTGTTCGAATCGAACATATCGGATCAGATCCCCGGATTGTGCGTGACTAGGCAGTTCCCCGACAAGGTCAAGGAGATCTTCGATTTCAGAGATTCTCGCATCCTTTGGCTGAGCCACACCCCGGGCAAGGACCATCACAATCCCACGAGCATAGGGACACTTGCAACGGTCATATCATCTTTCATCGAGAGGTACAAGCGCTGCATTGTGCTGATTGATGGGCTCGAGTACCTCGTGATCAACAACGGGTTCCAGCAAGTCCTTCGGTTCGTGGAGCACATCAACGAGCAGGTGATGCAGAGCCGGTCGACAGTGCTGATACCCATCAGCCCCAACGCATTTAGCGAGAAGGAGCTGGCGCTGCTCGAGAGAAATGTCGAGGTCATAGAGCAGCCCACGATGAGTGTCAACCTCGAGAAGGACTTCTCTCAGCTGATCGATGAATACAGATGAACTCGGGACCGGCAGATTTTCTGCGTTTTTCAGCCTTTCGGAAAGCGGTTACGTCGCCAAAGCTTTTGCAGAGATTAGCTCATGCAGCCCCCATGCAAAGGACGCCGATTCACGATGAGCACATCAGGCTCGGCGCGAAGATGGTCTGGTTCGCAGGCTGGGACATGCCCATCCAGTACACCAGCATAATCGACGAGCATATGGCCGTCCGGGCGAAGGCGGGCGCGTTCGATGTCTCCCATATGGGCGATTTCCTGATTCGAGGAAAGGGAGCAGGAGATCTCGTCAACACCCTATGCACGAACGACGTGCAATCGCAGCCAGTCGGCAAATGCGTTTACGCGCACATATGTGACGACCAAGGCAGGATATTGGACGACACGATTGTCACAGTCCTCGGGGATGACGAATTCTTCATGGTCCCCAACGCGGCCACGACCCAGAAGATGGAGAAGTGGATCCGGGGGCACTTGCATGGCCCTGAATTGCTCGACATGTCCACTAGACTTGCGTGCATTGCAGTCCAGGGACCTGTCGCGAAGGATGTCATGGCTGCTATCACATCAGCGGACCTCTCCACGTTGAAGTACTTCTGGGGAGGGTTCTATCAGCTGGACAGGATCGACAACCAGAACACAAAGCTCGTCACCGACTTGCTGCATGGTCGTGGGCATAAGCATGGCGCAGGGGTCATGGCCTTCGTCTCAAGGACAGGATACACAGGAGAGGACGGGTTCGAAATCGTCTGCGAGAATGCGGACGCAGTTGCTGTCTGGAAGGCTGTGCTCGATAAAGGGACTCCTTTGGGGCTGAAGCCGGCCGGACTGGGGGCAAGAGACACCCTCAGGCTGGAGAAGGGATTACTTCTTTCAGGCACGGATTTTGACGGTTCACAGACCTCGGTCCAGACCGGTCCTGGATGGGTCATTGACTGGATGCATGACTTCATTGGGAAGCAGGCGATGATCCAACAGAAATCTGAAGGCAAGTACGACAAGCTCGTCTGCATGCTCGTCGAGGACAGGGGGATCCCGCGCCACGGATATGAGATACTTCACGATGGCGACAAGGTGGGTACGGCCACTAGCGGCACCTTGTCTCCTGTTCTTAAGAAGGGCATTGCGATGGGGTACGTCCCGGTTGAGCTGGCGGCGGTCGGGACAGAGGTCAGAATCAGAATTAGAGAGGCGGACGCAGCGGCGCGGATTGTGAAACCACCATTTGTGAAGAGGGGTTAGCATGGAACTGAAACAGGCAATGGAAGAGATGATCAGGATTCCCGGGGTCTCCGGGTTCGAAGACGACATCAGGGAATACATCCGGAAGAAGGTCGAAGGGCTCGGCCTCAAGACGAAAGAGGACAACATCGGGGACCTGATAACCACGATAGGAGATTCGGGTCCGCACGTGCTTTTCATAGCGCACATGGACGAGCTGGGACTCATCGTCTCGAAGATAAACGATGATGGCTCCATCAGGATCCGCAAAGTCGGAGGGATCGACGACCGAACGCTCGTGGGAAGGGTCGTCGAGATCAAGACCCAGAAGGGCATCGTGACCGGTGTCCTCGGACTCAAGCCGCCTCACCTGATGACCGATGCAGATGACCGGAAGAAGGTCGTTATCTGGCAGGATGTGCGGGTCGATGTTGGGACGAGAAGCAAGAAGGAGACGGAGCGCCTAGGCGTGCGGGTGCTAGACCCGATGGTGTTCAAGAAGGACATCTCGTACATCACACCGGACATCATCTGCGCACGGGGCGTCGACGACCGGGCGGGGTGCGCGGTCATCCTGGACGCGCTCGAGAAGTTGAAAGACCGAAAGCTTCCTCTCAAGATCACATTCGTCTGGAGCGTTCAAGAGGAGATAGGCTTGAAGGGGGCGAAGGTTGTCGGGTTCAGCCTGCGGCCGGACTATGTAATCGCAGTCGACACGATGACCACGACTGACGCCCCGCAGATGGGAGATGTCTTTGAGAGGGTCATGATAGGGAGCGGTCCGGCTCTGCGGATGTTCGACGACAGGGCGATAGCGTCTCCCAAGCTCCGGAAGATGTTCGAGGAGATCGCGAAAGCAGCGAAGATACCACTTCAATACGGTACTGGAGGAGGCGCGACGGATGGCGCCGTGATACAGGATTTCGGGTCCCTCATGATGCCCCTGGGAATCCCGATGAGGTACACGCACTCTCCGACCGAGTGCGCCAGCGTCAGGGACATGGAGAACACCTCGAAGCTAATGGTCAAGATTGCCGAGCGGATAGCGAAGGACTCGAAGCGCAGGTGAGAGAGTGAAGGAGAAGGCGAAGGAGGTTCTGACCGACCTCGTGCTGCTGAAGAGCACCTCCGAGGACGACTCAAGACCCATCGTCGATTATGTTACCGCACGGCTGAAGAAGCTCGGCCTAAAGCCGAAGTACTACGGGAGCAAGGAGCACCCCGCCATTATCGCCCCGTTCAGGAAGGGCGGTGTCGCATTGTCTGGACATCTGGACACAGTCCCTCACGGCACTGGCTGGATGCATGAAGATGGCGAGTTCGAGGACTGGCGGCTTTATGGAAGGGGGGCCTGCGACATGAAGGGTGGATGCACCGCGATGCTCCTCGCGGCAGAAGAAATGGTGGCCGCCAACGTTCCTTTCGTACTCTGTTTCACGACGGACGAGGAGACGACCATGATAGGAGCAGGGGCAGCTGCAAAAGACCTAGGGCTGAGGAAGGCCCCCGCGATTGTCGTCACTGAGCCGACCGGTTTCGAAATTGTGATCAAGGAAAAAGGACTACTCCACTTCGCCATCAGGACCAACGGGGTTTCTGCCCATGCTAGTATGCCCCATCTGGGCGACAACGCGATCACCAAAATGACAGATCTCCTGGCGAAGACGAAGGACCTGCAGCGCATCCCGAAGAACCCGACTGACGTCATGACGATGAGCGTTGACACGATCAAAGGCGGGACGAGAATCAATGTCATTCCTGACGAGTGCGAGGTCGAAGTGGACGTGCGCTACCCGCCCAACATGAACACGAAATCGGTGCTCAAGCTTCTGCGGGACCGGATGGGGCGTGACGGTTACGAGATCAAGATACTGCACGAGCTCGACCCGGTTGGGACCGATGCCAGGTCGCCTGCCGTGAAAGCCCTCAGGAATGTGATAGGGCCCAAGGCCAAGGTCACGGCGGTTCCATACGCCACTGAGATGGTGATGTTCAAGGACGCTAACAAGGTCCTGATGGTATGTGGCCCTGGCGAGTCTGAGATTTGCCACTGCAACGATGAATGGGTCGATATCAGAGAGATAGCAAAAGCAGTCGACATATACTCAGAGTACTGCGCGAGAATGGCGTGAAAGAGATTCAAGGGTACACGCGCGCAACAGTGCGCGGATACGGAATCGCGTCGCGTATGTGCTCGAGCTTGCAGACCCAGGTGACAATCCGCTCTATGCCTAGACCGAACCCCGAATGAGGGACTGAACCATACTTCCTGAGATCGAGGTACCACTGGTAGCTGTCAAGGCTCTCGCCCTTGTCCCTCAGTCGCTCGATGATGAGGGCGTTGTCAGTCTCCCTCTCGCTGCCCCCAATGATCTCGCCGAAGCCCTCCGGCGCCAGCATATCGCTGTTCTTGTATGTTCTCGAATCCTCGGGATTCTCCTTCATGTAGAATGGCTTGAGCTCTTTCGGATAATTGATCACGAACACTGGGACTTCTCTATCGACCGTCAAAGTGCGTTCCTCGACCGCTCCGAGATCGCTTCCCCAGGAAACGTCATGTCCCTTCTTCTGAAGGAACTCCATAGCCTCCTCGTACTTCATGCGGTCGAAGGGCGGCTCTATCTTCTTCAGTGTGGCAGGGTCTCTCTTGAGAAGCTTCAGCTCATCGGAACACTCACTGACAGCGTTTCTAACCATCGCCGACACGAGCTCCTCCTGAACTTTCATGTTGCCATCGTTGTCCACCCACGCGGCCTCCATCTCCATGTGCCAGTATTCAGCGAGGTGTCTGGGCGTCCTCGATTTCTCCGCCCTGAAGGAGGGCGTGATGGCGTAGACCTTTTCGAGAGAGTAGATCAGGGATTCGAGGTAGAACTGGGCACTCTGAGACAGGTAGGCGATCCTGTCGAAGTATTTCAGCTGAAAGAGCGTGGTGCTGTCCTCGGGACATACGCCTGTGACAATCGGGGGGTTCACCTCAGTATAGCCGTTGTCGTGGAACCATTCTCGTCCCCCGCGCACGAGCGACGCCTTGATCTTCGTGACGGCCGTCTGTTCCCTGGACCGTATCCACAGGTGTCTGAGGTCGAGCAGAAGTTCGGTGCTCTGATACTCGGTGATTGGGAAGGCTTCGGACGCGCCGACCAGTTTGAACCTGCTGGCCCGAACTTCGTATCCGCCAGGCGCGCGCTTATCCTCGGCGACCTCTCCCTCTATCTCGACAGACGATTCGATGCCTGCCTTGGTCGAGCTCTCGAAATCCGCGTCAGGGACGGCGCCCTTCTTGACGGTCACTTGGACCAGACCAGTCGAATCGCGGAGGACTGCGAATACGATCCCTCCGCTGCTCCTGGTCCGATAAATCCAGCCTCTCACACCGACCTTCTTGCCGACCTGATCCTTGGAGAGGACTTCTTTGATGGACTGCATCTGGATGCAGAAGAGAACCACCGCATATAAGCCCTTCGCAACCGCCGCAATCGACTTATCCAGCTCCATCGGTAGGGCTGACTGTGATCATCCGACAGGCCAACGAATCCGACATGCCCTCCCTCATGAAACTTGAAGAGGAGTGCTTCGGAGCGGAGAGGTTCAGCGCCGAGATAGTCCGAGCGTTCGTTGAGAGGGACGATACCTTCGTGCTTGCAGCGGTCGAAGGTGATGATATCATTGGCTCGGCGATGTGCATCGTCTCAGATCTGAGGAGAGAGGGTAGAATCGCGAGCATAGCAGTAGTCATAGCTGCCAGAAGGAAGGGCATTGGCTCCAAGTTGCTGAAGGAGTGCGAGAATGCCTTCCAGATTCAAGCCGCCCTCAAATTCTCCCTCGAGGTCGAGGCGACGAACGAGCCGGCGATAAAGCTCTATTCAGGCAATGGTTACGAAGTAAAGGCCACGCTCCAGGATTTCTACGGGCCGGGGAGGAACGCCTACTACATGGAGAAGAACGTGGACCCAACCAAACGGGAGATCAAGGTGCACTCCGCCTGACCGACAGTTCCAGCGGCAACTTGTTGATCATCCATTTCTGGGCGCCCTCCGGGGATTCCTTCCTCATCAGCGCCTTTGCGTGCGTTTCGCGCATGATGTGCTCTTTATGGGATGATATCGCCGATTCCAGGTCCGGATGACCGTCGTACTCGACGGCGACAGGATCCTCGAACTCGAGCCTCTGCTCCTTCCGCATGTGTTGTATACGCCTTATGACCTCCCGGGAGAGTCCCTCGAGTTTCAGGTTCTGCGTGACCTCGAGACGCACGTATACATGGACATCATCGATGCTGGCGTGCGAGTATCCAGGCTTCTCCTTCTCGCTCACGATGACATCCTCCTCTGCCAGAGTGAACCCGCCCAGTCTTATCTTGCCCTTGGATCTCAGGTGCTTCACGAGTTCGTTCTCATTGACCTTCGACAGCAGTTGCGCGACTTCATCAGAGCCGCCCTTCAGCTTCGGGCCCAGGACCTTCAGGTTCGGATGGACCGCGTATTGTATCATCTTCTCCCTGCTCTCGAGGACCTCCACACGCTTGACGTTCAGCTCCTCCGCGATCATCTTCTCGAACCTGCGCAGGGTCCAAGCCTTATCCGTATCAACAGCTATGACCACCTCAGGGAGCGGCTGTCTCAGCTTCACGTTGACCTTCTGCCTGGCAAGCCGTCCCGCCATCACAGCTGTGGTAACTAGCGAGATCTGCCTCTCGAGAGTGCCATTGATCAGATCCTCGTTGGGCTCCGGGTATTTCTCCAGATGGACGCTTTCAAGGGGACCCTTGAGGTTCCTGTACATCCAGTCCGAGTAGAACGGAGTGATTGGCGCCATCAGCTTCGACAGCTCGACCAGACAATCATAGAGAGTGCAATGGGCGGAGAACCTATCCTGAGGATCGTTTTCTTCCCAAAACCGTCTCCTGGACCGCCTGACATACCAATTGCTCAAGTCCACTATGAAAGACTCCAGCGCTCTCACAGCCCTGTGAACCTCAAGGCTCTCGAAGCCTTCCCTGCACTCCTTCGTGGAGGAGTGCAGTCGCGACACAATCCATCTGTCCAGGTCATGTGTCCTTCCATACTCGTTCCCAGGCCTGAACCCGTACGCGTTAGCGTTCGAAGCGAAGAACGCATAGACGTTGAGGAGAGTGGTGAGTGTACCGACCATCTCATCGCGCACCCGGTCCACTGAGAACTGAAGATCGTGCCAGACTGGGGTTCCCAAGAAGAGCAAACGGGTAGAGTCCGCCCCGACGCTCGAGAACACCTCGTCCGGGTAAACAACCCTGTCAGTTCCTCTCTTCATCTTCATCCCGTGCTCGTCAAGCACCTGGCCGAGCACAAGGACAGACATGTAGGCTGGCTTGTCGAACAGCAGCGTGCCCAATGCTAGCTGCGTGTAGAACCATCCCCGGGTTTGGTCTACTCCCTCGGCGATGAAGTCAACTGACTGATGAGTGTCGAACTCCTCAATGTTCTCGAATGGGTAATGATACTGTGCGAATGGGGCGCAGCCCGAGTCATACCAGCAATCAACGACGAAGTCCTCCCTTCGCATCGGATCTCCGCATTCAGGGCAGTGTGTCTCCAACGAGTCCACCGAAGGCCTATGCGGGTCGAAGGATTCGCTCAACCGAGACCCTGAGAGCTTGGCGAGTTCGTCGTAGCTACCGACGCACACCTCGTGATTCCGAGCGCACCTCCAAACAGGCAACGGGACTCCCCAGTACCTGCTCCTGCTGATCGCCCAATCCTTAGCATCCGCCAGGAAGTTGCCGAACCTGCCGTGCTTGAAGGCCTCAGGAACCCACTTGACCTCTTCGTTCAGTTCGATTATCCTCTGCTTCGAATCCTGAACAGTGACGAACCACGAGTCGATCGCCTTGTAGATAAGGGCGGTATCGCACCTCCAGCAGAACGGATATGAATGCTTGATGAGCCCCCACTTGAAGAGCAACCCCTTGGATTCCAACATGCGCATGATCTCCGAGTCGGCGTCCTTCGCGAACATCCCCTTCAGCTCGGGAACGGCATTCGTGAAACGCCCCTCGGCGTCGATAGGGTCGAAGACCTCAAGCCCCTCTGTCTCACCGAGGTCGAAATCCACGGATCCGTAAGCTGGTGAGACGCTCATCACACCAGTACCTTCTTCGTGGGCGACATCGGGGGAGTGGACGACCTTCCAGCCGTTCGCGGAGAAGTCGTAGAACTTGAATGGCGGTTCGTAGCCTTTGCCCACCAGTTCAGAACCTTTGATACTCCCGACGAGGTTGCCTTCCAGAGATACCAAGCCAACTCGATCCTCAGCTACCGCTAGCCTCTCACCCGAATGCTCGATGACAGAGTATGTCGTTTCTCGATCGACAGCGAGCAGTGCGTTCCCCAGGAGCGCCCATGGGGTGGCGGTCCATGCCAACAAGGTCAAGTCCAATCCTTTGAGCCTGAACTTGACTATGATCGAGCGGCCTTCTGTCTCCCTGAAGCCCAAGGCGACCTCGTGCGTGCTCAGAGTGGTCCCGCAGCGGGGACAGTAGGGGACCACCTTGTGCCCTTTCGAAAGCAGCCCTTTCTCATGGAGCTGCTTCAGAGACCACCATACACTCTCGACGTACTCCTTGGACATCGTCAAGTAGGCGTTGTCGTAGTCGATCATGTACCCTATCCGGCGGCTCATCGCCTCCCAATCAGCCTTGTAAGTGAGAACGCTCTCGCGACAGAGTCGGTTGAACTTGTCGACTCCCAGCTTCTCGATGTCCTTTTTGCTCTGGATGCCCAGAGCCCGCTCTACCTCAATTTCAACAGGCAGACCGTGGCAATCCCACCCCCCGATGTACGGCACAATCTTCCTGCCGTTCATCACATGATATCTAAGGAACGCATCCTTGACCGCGCGCGTGAGCGCGTGCCCTATGTGAGGCTTTGCGTTCGCGGTTGGAGGGCCCTCACAGAACACGAGCGGCCGCCCTCCCTCCATCCGGCCCTTGACCTTCGAGAGCAAGTGCTCTCGCTCCCACTGCAGGAGCACCTCCTGCTCCATCTGCGGGAAGGATTTCCCGTCGGGTTCCGGATAGTATTTCGTCATCGCAACAGATTCCTCCAAAAGGAGTCTATCACAAGCTCGGCAATGGTATCGAGAATCAGCTAATTATGATGATTGCGCGCTGGTGTGCCGAGCTCATCAAAAGAACGCAGTGTGGGAACGATATTTAATCCTTGTCTAAGAATAGCACGGCCTGAGGACAGCTCCCGGAAAGGCTTCGCAACCCGCAGTATCTGGACACATCTGGCTTGGCCTCGGTAACCGCACACCGATTAAGAAAGCTCTATATATCAGGGCATATATAGCGCGGCTCGTGCAACCCATGGCCTGGGGTGGTGCCCAAGGCCTCGACAGGTGAACGCAGATGGAAGAGCCCTTGTGCAACGTAGAGTTTCTGAAGAGCAACTCGACCTATGTAGCTAGAGTTCAGAGCGATCTTGGCGGATTGCGCGAATACCGTGGCGGCACCCTTGAAGAGATCCTCGAGCAAGTCGTGATAGATCTTCAAGAGGAGTTCGAGGGCGCCAGGCTCTGACCATCTGGGCGGGCAACGAAGAAACCCTTTGCGCAGACAGCGCATCCGACGCCCTCCGGTTCATCCGCAGGCTTCTGACACCACTTATGGGACTACAGACGCGGAACGGACGCCTTGAAGGAGGGCGCTGACATGGAAGAGAAGGACAAGAAGGAGTACGAGGAAGTCATCTCATCGTACTATGGGGACGAGCAGGTTGCGGCGCTGGTAACATTCAAGATCGACACCAAGGGTTCCGACTCGGTCGCGAAGAAGATCGCTTCTTTCGACCACATCGAGGACGTTTTCCTGGTCACGGGGGACACAGACATTATCGCGAAGGCGCGTTTCCCCAGCTATGCCGCCTTGAAGAAGTTCATCGTCGACGACGTCGCCGACATCGACGGCGTCAAAGAGACGAAGACCTTCATGGTCGTGACGACCTTCAAGGAGAGGGGCAAGATCCGCGAGGAAGAGGAAGAGCCGAAGAAGTAGGAGGCGTGGAAGCATAGGCTTCTCAGTACAACCTAGAGGTGGCAAGTATGGCAGACATGGAAACAAGGTTGAGGCAGATTATGGAGGTGCTGGACCAGCTTGCTGAGGACACCTCTGTCCCCAGGAACATCAGGCGTGGGGCGACCGATGCAAAGGAGCGATTGATGCAGAAGAGCGAGGCCCTGGACATAAGGAGCGCCAGCGCGGTCATGATTCTCGACGAGCTCGCGAACGACCCGAACATACCGCTCCACGGAAGAACTCTCATCTGGAACATAATCAGCCAGCTCGAAACGGTCAAGTAGCGTCTCGCGACCTGCATGATCCGAAAATCAAACACTGTAAGGGGACGGTTATTTCTGCAGTGCGGAGCATTAGCTTCAGGCTGCTGACGACGGAGGGGACCAGAATATGAAGAGGCTAGTTGCTGTAGCAATCTGCGCGATCGCAATCGGTGCCATCGTTCTCGGGGCGTATCTGGCAGGACTGTTCAGTTCCGAGGATACACCGTATGAACCCGTGATAGACCCTGTGGATTTCTCAGGGCCGATTGACAATCCTTATTACCCACTGATACCGGGCACGACCTTCGTCTACGAGGGTGTCTCTGAGGACGGGGCCGAGAGGAACGAGATGCAAGTGACCAACAACACCAAGGTGATCGTGGGAGTCACATGCGTCGTGGTTTGGGATCGCGTCTGGCTCAACGATGACCTAGTAGAGGAAACCTATGACTGGTACGCCCAAGACACTGATGGCAACGTCTGGTACTTCGGGGAGGATTCCAGGGAGATCGCCAATGGTGTCGTCGTCAGCGCAGAAGGCTCATGGGAGGCGGGAGTAGACGGGGCCCAACCTGGAATAGTCATGCTGGCCGACCCTGATGTCGGACATGAGTATCGTCAAGAGTACTACAAAGGTGAGGCCGAAGACATGGCTAAGGTGCTCGCACTGAACGCATCCGTGAGCGTGCCCTACGGAGCCTATGACAACTGCCTTCAGACAGAAGATTGGACGCCTCTAGAGAAGGGGGTCGCCGAGCACAAATTCTATGTTCCGGGAATCGGTCTTGTCAAGGAGCTGCAGATCGAAGGCGGTTCAGGACACATGGACCTCGTGAGCATCTCAACAAGCTAGGCTATCTCCATCTCGTCCCGGGTCTGGCATCTGGTTCAATTGCGGATATCTTTAAATGGAAACCTGTTCTATCCGCTTCCTGCGCGGCTGTAGTCTAGCGGTTAGGACTGAAGCTTCCCAAGCTTCAAACCCGGGTTCAAATCCCGGCAGCCGCACTTCTATCGATAGCTAGCAGGATCGTCTTTTCGGTCAATCAAGGGGGAAAAGGAAATTAGAGAACTCCCCCGGAAAAGACCCGGAGAATGAAGACGAAAGGGTTTGGTCATCTCTCGATTCTAATCTAGGGGCTTCTTGTAGTCCGCATACTTCTTAGCGACCCTGTAGTCCATGCTCTCATAGAGCTGTATTTCGCCCGAAGTGTTCTGCGTCTCAACATCCAGAGTTGCTTCCTCCAATCCTCTCTCTCGCATCATTACGAGGCTCTTTACGAGCAAAGCTTTCGCCAATCCTCGCCTTCGCCATCTGGGCAGCACAAAGAGGACCTGAGTATGACCTCTCTTGCGATCGAAGGCTTGGTTTTCCAGTGGTATATGATTTTCGGCCATGCCCGCTACGCGGTCGCCGTCCCATGCGACCTGCCAGAGATCAGGCATGAAAGTGGACCAGTTCAACCAGAGTTCGTAGTGTTCTCTGTCGTATCTGCGTTCAACGAAGAAGGGCTTCTCTCGTAAGGCTTCTTTCCGCGCATTCCATATTTCGGAATAGTGTTCAGGTTTGGCCGCTCGTAGCTCAAGCCCTTCGGGAAGGGGGTTGTCCGGTATGTCCTCGAGATTCTGCCGAATCATCTCGTAGAAATGCATGACGGGTGTATACCCTTCTGCGAGAACCATCTCCCTCCAATCATTCGGTTCGTCCAAGGCCCATGCTCCAAAAGAGGTCTTCCCAGGCCAGGGTTGATTCTTCGCTATGAACCGGATCTGCATCTCGTTGAAGCGGAATATCGCCAGACGCAACGCCGTCGTGCGCCATTCAGGGACGACATGAGCGATGTGCCAGAACACCCGCTCTCCGCTGCTGTCTGGTTCGGGCCAAATCCGTCCGTACGCCACGGGTTCTTCCATGACTTCGGCGATTACTACCTCTGAGGACGGATCCCGATTGGAGAGATTGTCGTATTCATTGGCGAGCTCCTCCTCGATCTCAATGTTCTCGACACCGTCAGCTTCCCAACTCCTTCTTCCCACTGACGACATCACCGTATAGTCCGATTTGTCTTTGAATCGCCTGAATACAAGGCCATCAATCTCTGGTGCTCCACTGACTTCAATCATCCTAGGATTCGCCTCGCAATGCCGGCTTCGTCGAGCAAATACGGGGATTTAAGATTTTGGACGAGGTCCGGTCAATCCCCCGCTGATTGAAATCAGAAGAAGGATGTCTGGCCTCTGCCGAGTGCGAATCCCGGCAGCCGTACGCTTAGGCATAGCCGCACTGAAGTCCTTGGCTCAGAATCTCCGACCGCTCAGCAACAACTTCCGACGAGAAGCCGTATACGGCGCTCTGTCGCGGATAGCGCACGTGCTGGTAGGCTAGCGGTGTTCAGGCGGTCTCGAATATGGGTCTGATGCGTTCAATCGCCCAATCTATCTCCTGCTTCGTGATCACGAGCGGAGGGGCGAACCTGATAGTCTTCTCATGTGTGTCCTTTGCGAGCACGCCGCTTGCCATCAGCTTCTCGCAAATTGGCCGTACGGTATCGTTCGGACCAAGGTGAAATTCGACTCCAATGAGCAAGCCCTTGTAGCGTATCTGCTTGATCTTCTCCGTCTTGATCTCCTTGATGCGGCTGACGAAGTACTCCCCCATCTCCTTCGATCGGTCTGCGAGCTTCTCGTCGAGAAGCACGTTCAGGGACTCCTCAGCTATCGCGCATGCAAGCGGATTCCCGCCGAATGTGCTGCCGTGACTGCCCGGAGTGAACACGCTCATGATCTCCTTGCTAGAAAGGCATGCCGAGACAGGATACAGCCCTCCACCGAGCGCCTTGCCCACGCATAGGATATCCGGCTTAATGCCCTCGTGCTCGAAGGCGAACATCTTGCCGGTCCGGCAGAACCCGGTCTGAATCTCGTCCAGGATGAGCAGCACGCCCTTCTCGTCGCAGACCTTCCTCAAGGCCTTGAGGTAGCCGGGCGAGGGCACATTGATGCCTGCCTCGCCTTGGATCGGCTCGACCATGATGCCGATCGTGTTCCTGTTGATGGCCTTTTGGAATGCTCCGACATCGTTGTATGGGATGGTCCTGAAGCCTGGCGTGAATGGTCCGAAGCCCTTCTTCGAATCCGGGTCGCTGGAGAAGCTGATGATCGTGGTAGTCCGGCCATGGAAGTTGTTCTCGCAGACGACAATCTCACCTTGGTCCTCCGGGACGCCCCTCTTAGTATGCGCATACCTGCGCGCGAGCTTGATGGAAGTCTCGACTGCCTCGGCACCCGTGTTCATGGGCAGGGCCATCTCCATGCCGCTGACCTCGCACAGTTTCTTCAGGAAGGGACCCATCCTGTCGTTCGAGAACGCTCTGGACGTCAATGAAACCCGATCCAGCTGCTTCTTCGCGGCATTCACGATGCGCTTGTTCAGGTGGCCCTGGTTGATCGCCGAGTAGGAGCTCAGCATGTCGATGTACTTCTTGCCGTCGACATCCCATACCCAGACTCCCTTCGCCTTGGATATGACCACTGGCAACGGGTGGTAGTTGTGCGCCCCCCAGGTTTCCTCGAGCTCTCTGTAATCTTCGGCTTTCATCGTAGTCATCCTCGCATCGCCCCAGAATGGGGCGGTTCTCGACTGCTCGGAATGACCTCTTCTCTTAAAACTGTTCTCTGCCGCCCACTACGGTATGTTGAAGCCGCTCATTTTCAAGAGCAGGGCAACTGAGATAATCAGGCCCCAGGACAAGATGCCGAGGACCGCGATGGTTTCTGAAAGCGGGTCGCCGCCCATTGGCAGCAATGAAATCCCCAGCAGAAAGACCACCAACGTTACCGCATACCCCAGCCTGCCCAAGGATCGCGACCTGTACATGCACTCCGTTGTCAGCCCCAGGGCAGCTAGCATCGAGAGAAAGAACCCGTACGACACGAAACCGTGGAGGTCGCCCGCATCCTCAGTGAATATCCCAACCAGTATCAGGAACGCTGTTCCAATCACCAACATCGCGACAGCAGCCCTGTCCAACAAGCGCTTCCCGATAATCATCCTGATGCTGAGAATATCGAAGGCCAGGAAGAGAACACCAGCGATTATCAGCCCCGAGTTGAACGCCCAGGCACCTTCCCTGACCCCGAGGTCACTCAGGTAGTTCTTGCCGAACACGTATTCCGAGTCGAGGGACATAGCCACTGCGTAAAGTACGATGAAACACACGCCTGCGGCGAGGCCGCTGACTGCTCCGAGTCTCCGACTTCTAGCATCCATAGGCGGGCGGAACATCGCCTTTGACGTCCATAATAGTTGATGAGATGAAAATGGCCAATAATCATTAACATGCATGGAGATTACGTGAGACAGGGGGAAGTATCGGCATGGACAGGAGTGATTCTACGGCAGTCGTCATCAGGAGACTGGAGAAGGCGGATAGCAACGAAGCCGGGAAGTTCTCAGCGAAGCTGTTGAAGTGGATGTGGAGCAAGTACGAGAAGGGTAGCTATCCGAAGGAGGCCAGCGATTTCGATGTGTGGCATTGGTCTCCCGCTAAGCTGAGAGCGAGATTCGATGATCCTGACTTCTTCGGTTTTTTGGCGGAGGCGGATGGAAAGCTGTGCGGACTCGTGCTCGCAAACATCTACGGCAAGAGTGGGTACGCATTCATCAACTGGATCGCCGTCGATCCGGAACACCAGCACGAGGGAATCGGCATCAAGCTCATGGTCGCAACTCAAGAGCATCTGAAGAAGGCCAAATGCCACAAGATCGGCCTCTACACTCTCCCGACGCTAGTGCCCGCAGTGAGGCTCTACATGAAATTCGGGCTCCTGCCCGAGGCGTTTCTGAGGCAGCAGTGGTGGGGCTCGGATTTCTTGCTGATGAGCAAGTGGATCGGCAAGTACAAGAAGCACTGACGCTCAAAGCTGAGAGTTCTTCGGGGAGGCTCTGATCCCGCCGTAGACTGGCTTGGGCAGCGCAGGGATGGGTTCAGGAGGCTCAGCTGTCGCCCTCGGAATGTGAGACACTTTGCTCGGTCCCTCCTTCCCTGGCACGTACAGACTCCTGTATGCCCAGACCATGATCGCGATGATGAACACGAAGTACCCTGCCGCCACAATCAGGGAGAACTGCCACATGTAAATCCATGTGGAGACGATCAGCAGTACGGAGGCAATCGAACCCACAGCGACTCCTGATACCAGGTTCACGATGACCCGCTTGTCGCTCGCGTAGACGCCGATATTGGAGTAATTGACATGCCTCGCGATCTCGTTGATCTCCGAGCGGACGAAGTAGTAGATTGCGCCGACGAATAGCAATCCGACCGCGGCAGCGATAATGTGAATCGCCTCGCTTGTCATCAGCACGGCAGCTGCCACCCCAACAAAGCAGAGCATGAGCGTCCCCGTCACCTTGGCGCCCTTGACCAACGGAAAACTGGACGGCAGCACAGCCTTTCCAATGGTTCTCGAGACAATGGCTCCTGAGAACTTCAACGAACGGGGGACCATCTTCGAAAGCAGGTTTGCGAATCCAGAGGAGTGCTTAACGAGAGGCGGAGTTATTGCGCTCATCGCGAAGCAGAAGGCTCCCGCGAACGGGTTGAGTTGCGCTCCCATCGTAGTCCCCTCGACTCTGGACCCTACGCTCGCATACAGGATCGATTCGACGCCACGCCCACTCATGCTGGTTCCTATTGTTGTCGAGGCTTTTGCGGAGAAGCCAAGGAAGTATGAAATCGAAGACATCACGAAGGCCTCGTAGATGAGCACCAATGGGATGGCGAGCAGGACCATCCATAAGACATCGTCGAAGTACGCTGGGTCAATCATCATGCCGAAAGACGTGAAGAAGATAGCTACAAAAGCGTCCTTGAAGGATTCGAGCTTGGCCTGTATCCTCGTCGTCACGTTTGTCTCTGCTAGGATCATGCCGATGAAGAACGCTCCGATGATTGGCGGAACGTTCATCAGAGCTGCGACTCCGGATGTCAGGAACACGATGCCGAGTGCGAATAGTATGAACAGTTCGTCGTTCTCAATGCTGTTGAAGAACTTGACTACCCTCGGCACGGCCCACATCGCCATCCAGACGAAGAACCCGTAGAACGCGGCGATTCCGACTATGAGCTGCCCGTAACCTGCCGGGTTCGCGGTCGGCTGCAGTACCATACCACTCGCTACAGCGAGTATGATCATCGCTATGAATGTCTCGACCACGACAAGACCGATCAGGAACTCGACCTCGGGGCTGGACATCCTCTTGAGATCGAACAGAACCTTCATTGCGATGCTAGTGCTGCTCATCGCGATTACGCCCGCCAGGAATATCGAGTCGACCAGCGGCCATCCGAGGAACGACGCGAACAGGAATCCGACGAACAGCCCAACACTCGTATCGATAATCGCCAGGATAACCGCTGGCGTACGTGTACGTTTCAATTTACTGAATGAGAACTCCAGCCCGACGAAGAACATCAGCATCACGAGGCCTATCTGCGACATGACCTCGATGAAGGTCGTGTCCCTGACGAGCCCCGTGTATTCGATTCCAAAGACCTCGAAGCTGATCTTCGGCCCGATGAAAGCCCCGATGATTATGTAACCGATCATGACGGATTGATTGAGCTTGCCCGCCATCGTCGCAGCTATGAAGGCAAGGAGCATGATCGCCCCTAGTTGGAACATCAGCTCTGCTTCGGAGACCATCTAGCCAGCTCGTCGTTATTGGTGAAGATGATGCCCTCTGGTCATAGAGGAATCATCCGCATCCCATCCAAAACCGCACATTGGCATCTAGCGTACTTATACCTTTTCAAAACGACGCGCGAGCCAGACGTCCGCAACTGCTAGTAGCGAAGCTACTAGTCCTCTACGGGCTCGGCGCCATGAAGATCAGGAGCACAATGTAGATGGCATACAGCGACCCTGATGCTAGCATCGTGCGGTACGAGATCCCGCCCTTGCTCTTCACGCAGTAGAACATCCATCCCGACGCACCGAGCGCGATGATGATGCTCGCGATGTTGATCATCTCGAGATGCCAATCCGTGAACAGCAGACCGATGCTCACCGGGAAGCTGCTCTGGAACACCATAGCCCCGGTTATGTTGCCGAACCCGAGCGTATCCTTGGAGCGCAAGTACCAGATCACGCTGTTGAACTTCTCGGGCAGCTCCGTCGCGACGGGGGCGATCAGGAACGCGAGGATGATAGGCGACACACCCACCGCCATCGAGACCTCCTCGACCTCGGTCACGAAAAACTTGGCACCTATGATTATCCCCAGCAATGCGGCAATGACCTGGAGAACTATCAGGGCCATCCCGATCCTTCCCTTTTCAGGGTTCACACGGCATAGCTTGCAGGCGTAAAGAGCGGGGCAGGAGTTCTCCTTCTCCTCGGTCTCGTCCTTGAGCGTCCGATGCACGTACAGTACGTAAGCAAGGAGCAGCACTCCGGCGAGAATGTAGTTGATGGGGCCTTTGTCGAAGTACGTCTGAATGCCCAGAAGACCGGCGAGGAGAGCGACCGTATACATCGCCATGAAGAACTTCATGTCCCGTTCCGCATGGTCCTTCCTGAGCGACAAGTGATCTGAGCGAAGCCCCTTTTTGTGGCCATACCAGACCGCGAGGCCGCCGATGAACATTGCGAGAGTGCCGAGCATGAATGGTGCGCCCAGGATCGCCCCTTCCCCAATCTCCTCTCCCTGCTCCTCAGTGCCAAGGAAGATGGCAATCAACGGGATGATAGTCTCCGGCATGGCGGTGCCAACAGCAGCGAGTATGCTGCCGGTGGCAGTCTCCGCGAGGCCTAGTCTGAGGCCCAGCCATTCAATGCCGTTAGTAAATATCTCACAGCTGATGAGAATTATGGCTAGTGAGGCTATGAGAATGCCGATGACGGCCACTTCTACCATGGCAAGCGTCCCAGCCCGCCTTATCCCAACATCCTACTTAAAGGATTCCGAGGTTAGCCATGTTCATGTCGTCATGACCGGTGAGCACATTCCCCGAAAGTATTAGTACGCACAATCGCTGATTCCGACCGGATGGTCAGCATATTCAAGAGAAGGGGCGTCAAGACTCCTTGGCACCTCCGAGTTCTGTACATCTCCACTTTCCTTCTCCGAACAGCTTTCGGCGCCCTTCTGCTGCTCATTGCGTTGTATGTTCCGATCACGCCGGCCGTCGACGTCGGACTAGACCCAGATATGGACGAAGACAAGCTCGAGGCTTTTGCCACCCTTCTGAATGTCGCGATCATCGCCGTCCCGTACCCACTTGCCGAGATGGTCACGGCGAACTACTTCGGCACCCTGAGCGACAGGGTGGGGAGGAAGATGGTGATCGTCGGAGGGACAACTCTGGCGGCCATCATCGTCGGCCTTTACACGCTCTCGAACGACGTCTGGTATCTGGCCTTCATGCACGGCGTTCATGGTATCGGCGCCGCAGCAACGGTTGCTCCCGCAATAGCGATGATTGCGGATCACGCCGATAGCTGCGACCGAGGGAGGCAGATGGGATGGTTCGACTACTCGACCTTCCTGGGATACATCATAGGCGCGGTCGTTGGCGGCTTCATGATAGACCTGACGGGCGCGAAGGTCGGATTTATCATAATCGCTGCTTTGCTGGTTGGGTCTGCGGTCATGCTCTACACGATGGTGAAATCGGAGAAGATCGTCAGGAAGAGCCAACACTATGGCGGGTTCGCGGAACTGAAGCGCGTGTTCAAAGTGCGCGAGGTCCGTCTGATGTTCCCGATATGGCTCATCATCGCGATCCTTCTAGGGCTTGCGATAACCTACCTACCAAGGATCATGCTCAGCGAGGACATCAGCGGGTCGATGATCGGAATCATGTTCGCTGCCGCTGGGGTCGCTCTCGGATTGCTGCAGCCGTTCTGGGGGAGGGTCTCCGATATAGTCGGCAGAATCCCGGTTATGGCATACGGGGTCTTCAGCATCTTCGGGATAGTGGTCATGCTCGTCTTCTTCCCAGGTGCGGCCTTCGATATCACCGACGACGGCGTCGAGTTCAAACTGCTTGGTTTGATACCACTGGCGATTATGGGTCTAGGCGCGGGAGCGTTCGTTCCTGCCGCCCTCGCGCTCATGGCTGACTCATCCGACGCGGAATGCTACGGAGCAACCATGGGATTGTACTCGTTTGCGCTTGGATTCGGGGCGTTCATCGCGGAGGGAATGGGCCTGAGCATAATCATAGCCAGCAGAGGAGAGAGCGCTCCGACCTGGCTGCTGTATTTCGCTGCGGCACTGATTGGCCTTGCAGTCGTGATGATGGTGTTCTTCTTCATGACAACAATCATCAAGAAGCGATTGGCGAAGGCCTGATGAGTGGACCCATGATCGAGATTGATGGTTCCTACGGAGAGGGCGGGGGACAGATACTCAGGACATCCATCGCCCTGTCCGCCGTAACTGGGCAAGATGTCCATATCGCCAACATCCGGGCGAATAGGCCAAAACCCGGGCTCGCGCCGTCCCACATCACCAGCATCGAGGCCGTCGCCAGGATATGCGATGCGGAGGGCGACAATCTTTTCGCGGGTTCGAAGGACGTCGTGTTCAGACCTCGCCAGCTCACGGGAGGGGATTTCGAGTTCGATGTAGGGACCGCCGGGAGCATTTCCATGATCATCCAATCCTGCCTCTTGCCTGCCGTGCTTTCGAAAGCGAGAATCATGCTAACAGTGAAGGGGGGAACAGATGTGAGGTGGTCCCCTCCGATCGACTTCATGAGACTGATCCACCTCCAGATGTTGGCGAAGTTCGGTCCTGTCTGCCACCTGGATATCGAATCCAGAGGGTTCTATCCAGAGGGCGGAGGGGCTGTCGAACTAGAGGTGTCGCCCGTCTCGAGGCTCGCGCCTATCTCGCTCGATGATCGTGGGAAGGTCGAAGGTATCACAGGAATCGCGTTCGCACAGAATCTGCCGGAGCACGTTGTCACTCGGATGAAGCATTCAGCATTGAAGAGACTCATCGGCCAACCCGACGTCAGGATCGACTCCCAGCTCTCGAAGGGGCCGAGCACGGGCGCAGGAATCGTACTTGCTGCCGAATGCAGCGGGACTGTACTGGCTGCCTCTGCGCTTGGCGAGAGAGGTGTGAAGGCCGAAACCCTCGGGGAGGGGTGCGCCGACGACCTGCTCGAGACGATGAGATCCGGAGCAACCGTTGACGAGAACATGCTCGACCAGATCATACCTTACATGGCGCTTGCAGGACCAGGCTGTGTCGTCCTGGCAGAGGAAATGACTGGCCACGCTGAGACCAACTTGTGGGTTACCGAGAGGTTTCTAGGGAAGAGATTCTCGGTTTCGAAGATCGGGGCTCTCGTCGAGCTACGGACCATCTAGCCGTACATGCTCGGCCTAGGTGCGCCTTTGTTGTCCTTCTTCGTGACCGCCTGTTTCTGAATTTCCCTGATGTGCTCTTCGATCCTCTGGGCCTCTTCGAACAGCGGCTTGGCATCGAAATAAATCCCGAGGAGGAGATCATCGATCGCCTCGAGCACCAACGCAGCAGCGCGCGCGTCCGGGAAATCAGGATGGGCCTCAGCCAGGAGAGTGATAACGTCGAAGTCTCTCTTCCTCCCCTCGTTCAGGAGCACACCCGCGACCCCCGAGATGACCCCCTCCTCGAAAGACTGTATGCCGTGCTGCTTCAGGAGCTCTCGGGACCGCTGGGTGCTCGCAATCCCGAAGACGACATCGGATATCTCGGCGCTGTCCCTCAGCTCAGGATCGACCACGAGCCCCTCGGGAGAGACGATCATCTTGCATCGCTGTTCCAGCGCCCAGTCAACCATCGTGTATGAAATCGGCCTAATGAGGTTGGGTGGTGCTTGGAACTCGGATATGAATGCGACTATTTGGTCTCCGGTCCGCTCCTTCTTGCCTGCATATATCCTGACTGGACTCAGAGGCCTTGCCTCCCTAATCAGGGAGACCGTCGGGAAGTGAACGGAGTCCATTATCCCGATGTGTTCCATATCGAGCACCTTGATCAGGTAGTTCGCCGCGATCGAGCTTACGAGTCCCACGCTCGGGAAGCCATCGATGATCGTGGCCCCCCGCAGGTCAATCCGCTTGAACTCGTGTATTCTGATATCGTTGCGGTCCATCAGTGCCCAAATGAGACAGACCACTTATAAGATTTGGCAGATGGCAGTACTGGCTTTCCCTGCCGTCTCCAACTTTTTTTGGTCTGGCGGAATAGATGCGAAAGTTTGATACTGGTACCAGCCATCCCAGTCACGGTAGAATTGAAGGTAATTGTCAACTGCGCGATGTCGGCCGATGGTAAAATCGCCCTGAGAACGAGGAAACAGACTCGCATCTCCAATGAGGCGGACAGGAGGAGAGTTCACAGGCTCAGGAACTCGGCCGACGCCATTCTGGTCGGCATCGAGACCGTGCTATCGGACGACCCGAAACTGACTGTCAACACGAAATATGTCTCCAGACCCAGACATCCGCTCAGAATCGTGCTCGACTCGAATGGCAGAACACCGAAGAACGCCCAGGTCCTCAATGGCGCTTCCAGGACTCTGATTGTCACCAACGACAAATGCAAGAAGAAGTTCCCCAACGCGGAGGTCATCAGGTGCGGCACGAGAGAAATTGACCTGAAACGACTCATGAAGGTACTCGACAAGATGGGTGTGAAATCCCTGCTGGTCGAAGGCGGGTCGAAGGTCATCTGGTCATTCCTGGATTCGCGCACCGCGGACGAGGTCAACATATTCATCGGCAGCATGGTCATCGGCGGCGAGGTCTCTCCTACACCTGCTGGCGGATTGGGGGCCCCTGACGAGAAATCCGTCGTGGCGCTTCAGTTGAAGAGCGTCAAGGCGCTCGGCAACGGCGTGCTCGTAAGCTACAAGGTGGTCAAATGATCACGACTTTCGCGACGCCGAAGTTCATCGCCGACCATATGCTGGGCTCGCTCGCGAGATGGCTACGCATGATTGGCTATGATACTGTCTATGACAAGACTCTGGACGATGGCGCCATTGCCAACCTCGCCAGGTCAGAAGGAAGGTTCGTGCTCACGAGGGATAAGGAACTCGCGAAGGAACCTGGGGCGTTCTTCGTGGAGGCGGATGACATCGACTCGCAGCTGAAGGCGGTCGCAACGAAATTCGGTCTGAAATACAACGACGAGCGCATAAGGTGCTCGACCTGCAACGGTGATCTTCACGATCTTCCGAAAGAGCAGGCCCAAAGCTCGGTCCCGGAGGGAGCATTCGCAGCGAACGACAAGTTCTGGAAATGCGACAAGTGCGGCAAGATGTATTGGAAAGGTACGCACTGGCTCGGGATAATGGAACGGCTGAAGCGGCTCAGCCTAACCTAGTCTCGGCCGACTGGCCACCCGCATGAATGTGCTCGCTGATCACCTTGCCGCTCGAGGAGTTGATGATCATTGCGCCCAGTGTGCCTTCCACGCACCATACTGGAAGGTACACCAGGCCTTTCGGTTCCATGACCATCGGCTCTGCGTGCGTCTTCTTCCTCTCTATGATCTCGGAGTGCCCGAAATCCTTCACCGTCTCCGAGTGTGACTTGTATTCCTTGGATATCATCTCAAGAGCGAGCTGCTTGGCCTTCTCAAAGTCAATCTTGGGCTCCCTTTTGGAGTGTGTCAACTCGATCGAGTCCACCAACTCGAACCCCCAACGCCAAGTCTCCACATGGCTGGTCAGCGCGTTGACGGCAGCAATCCCGGCTTTCTGCTTGCCCTCGCCGATATTGAGAACGTAGTGAAACAGATAGTGGGGCACCAGCTCCAGCTCGTACTTGTATCCTTGGATCTCGTGCCTTGCGAGGTACTTGACTTCGTCTAGGGTGAAGTTGGGTTTCACGATGCGTTCATTCTGCTCATTCGCACTCTCGACGATGAAAGGTACCGCCTGTTCGTGAGGCTCGGTCGGCCTCTGAGGAAGCTCGTCTGATATTATTTCGTCGATCAGGCTCATGCCTCTGTGGTTACTGACTGTCTCGAGTTGCATGTTGCCTAGCTCGTGCTCTATCTCTTCTCGTCCCCAGTAATGAATGCCTTTCCTCTGAAGGAACGTCTGTATGTTCTCGTCGACCGGCCCAAGGGAGGCGACTACTTTCCTTCCTGGAAAACTGGACACATTCTTCACGAAGTCCTCCGCGTCGTCGGCTATCATGTTGCTCGCCGCCATGATGACCACAGCTATGTCCTCGCGATTACCGTAGATGTAACCTTCTCTTTCCTCTACGGAGAAGTCGCGCGACCGAAGAATCTGCATCATGTAGTCTTTGAGAGTAGCCAAACGCGCCCCCCATCCCAAAATGCAGGAGCTGGATAAAAGGCTTCCCAGCTGGCTCTTATGCTCGGAAACCTAATTAGGGGGCCTGGAACGTATTGTGAATTGCGCACGCGCGAGCGCGGGTGACGGGCCTTGAGGGTTAGTATGCTGATACCGATCGGGGTGTTCCTCGGTGGCATCGCACTGGTGGCGGCAACGGTGGCCACCGGAGAGACCGATGTCTCCGTAGTCCTGGTCTTCCCTGTCTTCTCGGGATCGAGTCTCCTATTCCTTCTCGGGGTCCTCCTGATAGTCGCGAGCTTCATCACGGGGTTCGCAATGGTCGGAGTGGGTCAAATCGAGTCGGGACCCGGTCAGATAGCACAGAATCAAGCGCCCCCGGAGAGTGCCAGCTCTCGAAGGACAGAATATGGGGGCGTTGTTCTCATCGGTCCGGTTCCGATCGCTTTCGGTTCGAACAAGAGAATTGCATTGGTCATGCTCGTGATCGGCGTAGTGACCGTCGTTCTGATCCTAGGCCTCCTTCTCGCTCTCTGACACTATGGTTCGGGCAGCGCTCTCCATGTCCTGGCGCCTCGAACAAGCGAAGTCGCGTATCTCAGAAGCCATCCGTACGTAGACTGAGAACTCCTTGTCATGGCTCCTGACAGTCCGGCCCAAAGCGCTCTCGAAGGACTCCTTGCGTCGCTGGGTCTTCAGCGCATCCTTGAGCAGCTCGAGCAGCTCCTGCTCCATCTTTAGGCCTTCTTGTAAGCCTCACAAATATCGATGAAAGCCTGAAACATCTCGTAGCCGTTGTCCGTGTGCTCGACCTCTGGGTGGAACTGAAGCCCGTAGAGCGGTTTTGAGGTGTGCTTCATCGCCTGGATCTTGCAATTGTCAGAGTGGGCGAGCGAAACGAAGTCCGGGGGCATCTCAAGCACCTCGTCGTTGTGCGACTCCCAGGCAACGAGCGTCTCCGGAAGACCCTTGAAGAGGTCGTCCTCGCTGTCGATTGTGACCATCATCTTGCCGAACTCGGGGATCTTCGACGGACCCGCTTTCCCTCCCAGGTGGGTCGCCATGAACTGATGGCCTGCGCATATCCCGAGGATGGGCACCCCGGCCTTGTCGATGTAATCGCCGCACTTGCCCATCTTCTCCTGGTCGAGTCCTACCCTGGGCGAGCCTCCTGAGAGCACAAGCCCGTCGGCCTTGATGTTCTCCAGAGGAGTCGTATTGGCGATTATCTCTGATTCGACCCCGAGGTCCCTCAGTACCCTCCACTCTCTGTGAGTCCACTGACCGCCGTTGTCAACGACCAAGATGCGCATGATGAGGGGAACAGCCGGGAGATATAAATCCTCTGCTAAGTGCAAGGACTGCCTGTTTGAAAGCCAGTCGTATAGAGGTCGTCCAGATGTCCCATCTAGGACCAGCTCGATATATAAATCGACCTGGTCGGCCATGGTCCAAAGGTTGAACAGTATACTTATTCCCACTCGATGGTCGACGGTGGCTTGTTCGTCACATCATACACCACCCGGTTGACCTTGTCCTTCATCTTGTTGGTTATCCTGATGGAGATCTGCTCCAGAACATCGTGTGGTATCTTCGAGTAATTCGCGGTCATCGCGTCCACCGAGTCGACCGCCCTGACAGCTATTGTGTAGCCATAGGCCCGTATGTCCCCTTGGACTCCAACGCTCCGGACAGGCAGGAGGACCGCGAAGTACTGCCACGGGAGCTTCATCTTACCCGCCGCGGCGGCCTTCTCGATCTCCTCCTCTGCTATCGCACAAGCCTCGCGGACAATCTCGACCGATTCCCGAGTCGGTTCGCCCATTATCCTGATTGCCAGGGCCGGTCCTGGGAACGGTTGCTTCTCTGCGACCTCTATCTTCAGAGCTCTCGCGACCTTCCTCACCTCATCCTTGTAGAGATCTCTGAGCGGCTCGACAAGTATGAGGTTCAAGTCCTTGGGCAGGCCGCCCACGTTGTGGTGAGACTTGATGGTGTCCCTGATCCCGCCACCGCTCTCTATCCAGTCAGGGGCAATCGTACCTTGGACGAGGTACTCCGCACCGAACTTCTTCGCCTCGCGCTCGAAAACTCTGATGAACTTCTCCCCGATGATCTTCCTCTTCGTCTCCGGCTCGATGACGCCCTTCAGCGCCGTGAAGTACTCGTCGCTCGCATCCACCACGATGTGGTTCACCCCGAGACGCCTGAGCATCTTGTCCACGTTCGCCGTCTCGCCTTTCCTCATGAACCCGGTGTCAACATAAACCGCGAGCAGCCTCTCCCCCAACGCCTTGCCGACGATGGCCGCACACACGGTGCTGTCCACTCCGCCAGAAGCCCCGATTATTGCCTTGCCCTTGACCTCGCGCTCGAGTCTGGCGGTCTCCTCCTCGATGAACTTGTCCGCGTTGAACATCAGACCTCAACTTCCTTGGAGTCACGAAGGATGTTCTCTTTCATCTTCTGCCTGTACTTCTCGATGGCCTTCCTGACTTTCTCATCCTTGAGCGCGATGATCTGCGCAGCAAGAAGGGCCGCGTTGTCTCCCCTGTCGAGTCCAACTCCAGCGACTGGGATGCCTGGTGGCATCTGGACAATGGACAGGATCGCGTCGAGATTGACCGGGCCGCTGACAGGAACGCCGATCACGGGCTTCGTGGTTCTCGCAGCTATCGCACCTGGAAGCGCAGCAGACAGTCCCGCAATGGCGATGAATACATCAGCGTCAGTCTCTGAAGCCAATTTGTCCACCAGCTCGGGGGTCCTGTGGGCGCTCGCAACGCTGAGCTTGTACTTCACGCCGAGCTCCTTCAGGACGGCGATGGCCTTCTCGGCGACCTTCATGTCGCTCTTGCTACCCAGAACTATCTGGACACTCATGTGAAAAGGCAAAGGAGTGGTTTGTAATAAAAGGTTGTGTGCTCATGATTTCATTATCGCGACCAGGAAAACGCCAATCGCGGCCAATGCCCCGAACACCCCTGCGAGTATGTATAGGAACGCGTTCCATATGACATCGGACAAGTCGACGTCGATGATGTCGACACTGTCGAGAGCCATGACGGCCCATAGAATCCCTACGACCAGACCAATCACCAGGAGTGCGACACCGATCATCCTGCTCTTGCCGCTCCCGAAGTAGGCCGTGAAAATACCCGCGAGAAGCATGAACAATCCGAATACTAGTATCAGCACTGTCAGGAATGCCCACAGATCCATTCTTTCACCACTCAGTACCGATTGATCAGAACTTGATTCCTGTCAGAGTCTTCGTATCGATGACACCAGGTATCGAGCGGACCTTGTCCACAACGACTTGACCCAGGAGGTTGAAGTCCTCTGCCTCGATCTTAGCGATCAGGTCGTACTCCCCGAACAACGGGTGCAGCTCCACGACTTCCTTCACTTTAAGGAGCTCGTTGTAGACTTCATGCTCTTTCGCTGGTGCGGTGCTTATTAGTATGAATCCCACGGCCATCTGGTCCTCACCGTTTTAGCAGAATGTGGTGTTCTTTCATAAAGCTTTCTACTTAACGAATCGAACGCCACAATGCTGGCATTATCTCGCCAGCGAGGCCGAACAGCGAGAGATCCGCATATGAAGTGATATCCGTCGGCTCGAGGTTGATTTCTATGACTGAACCGCCTGAGTTCCTCGTTAGGATCGGAAGTGCTGCGGCAGGGTAAACGACTGCTGAGGTGCCTACCACAAGGATGACCTCGCTCTCACGCGCAGCTCTTGAAGCCTCTTCGGTCTCTCTCAAGGGCATCTGCTCGCCGAACCAGACCACATCCGGCCGCATGATGCTCCCGCACTGGCAGAGAGGTGGGATGTCCTTTACGGGTGCGTCGAGATCGATGACTGTGTGATCACGGTCGCACCTCATCCGCCAGATGTTCCCATGGAGCTCGACGACATTCCTGCTACCCGCCCTCCTGTGCATGCCGTCGATGTTCTGTGTCAGAACCGAAAAAGAGGGATAGTGCCTCTCCATTTCTGCGATGACCTCGTGTGCGCGATTTGGTCTGGCCTTCCCGATCTCGATCTGCCTGAGCCTATACCACTCCCAAACGAGGCGCGGGTCGTCCTCGAAACCCTGAGGAGTGGCTAGCTTCCTGTAATCGTACTTCTCCCAGATGCCGTCGGCGCCTCTGAAAGTCGGTATGCCGCTCTCTGCAGAAACGCCAGCACCTGTCAGAACTGAGACTTGCTTGGCTGAGCGCAACCGCCTGAGGATCCGTTCGGGGATTTCGAGCCGTTGCATCTTCAGACGCACTTCCTGCGCGCAGCCCTCCGCTGCACCATGTCCCACGAGGGCAGAGAGCTCTGGGCGCCGATCCCCTCGACCACAAAGGATGCCGTGGAGGCTCCCACCCAAGCGCACTCCTCAAGGGAAAGCGACCTCTCAAGCCCTGCGTAGAATCCCGCCCTGAACCCGTCGCCTGCGCCCGTTGTGTCGATGACCTTGTCAGGCTGTATCGTCCCCACGATGATCTCGTCGTCCTCTGTGAGTATCCTGCTCCCTTCGCCACCTCGCGTATTCACCAGCATGTTGACATAGGAAAGGAGCTCGACATCCTCCTTCAGGTTGAGGTACGTTTTCGCCAGCTCGAGCTCGGTCGTGTTTGCGAACAGGATGTCGCAGTTCTCGATCACGGCCTTGAAAGAATCCGGAGTATAGACATACGAGAGCTCCTGGGCGGGGTCAAAGCATACAGTGCGTTTCTTCTTCTTGGCGTGCTTCGCGACCTTAAGCGCATAGGACGGGCGCCCCGTCCCAATGTGCACGAACTTGGCGGTCTCGATCGTGTGCGTCCTGATTGGAAGCCGCTCCTGCTCCAACACCGCTCCCTGGTCCACAAAACCGATTTGATTGTGTTCCTTGTCTGAGATCATGATAATGAACGGGGTCCTCTTTCCCCTGACCTTCACAACGTCAGTCGTGTCAACGCCACTCTTCCTGAGCGCGTCCATGAACGCCTTTGGAAAGTCGGCGCCCACGTAGCTGGCGAGCGCGGTCTTCACCCCGAGGGTCGCAGCGATTCGCGCAACATTCGCGCCAGTGCCGCCGAAGTGCTCCTCGCGGTCCTTCATCTCTAC